>JAABUK010002594.1_pt1 | contig 32211 bp, 28 predicted proteins | sample 5559141 | NCBI WGS metagenome assembly JAABUK01 (sample SAMN10711869, study PRJNA513367) | rock metagenome | isolation source: Antarctica rocks | place: Antarctica: Victoria Land, Pudding Butte nord | collected 2016-01-03 | reverse complement strand
GGTCGGGTTCGCCCCTTACGCCTTGCCCGGGAGCGCCGCGCTGGGGGCGAACATCGCCGAGACCTTCGCGACCGGCCTCGACTGCGTGATCCTGGAGAATCACGGCGTCGTGATCGGCGGTTCCGGGCTCCAGCAGGCCTTCGAGCGGTTCGAGACCCTCGAATTCGCCGCCAAGACGCTGGTCAAGGCCGCGACCCTGGGCGAGGCCCGCCCCTTGACCGACGAGGAGACCAGGCTCGGCCCGCCCCCGGGCTCGCCGCCGCCGTTCGAACCCGGGCCCGCCAGCAGCGACGAGAAAGACCTCCGCCGCCAGCTCTGCGAGTTCGTCCGCCGGGCCTACCAGCAGCGGCTGATGATCAGCACCCAGGGGGCCTTCTCCGCCAGGCTCGACGGCGACTCGTTCCTCATCACCCCCCACCGGGTCGACCGGAGCCGGCTCCAGGTCGAGGAGATCGTCCTCGTCCGCGAAGGAGCCGCCGAGCGAGGCAAGGAGCCGAGCGGGTCGGCGAGGAATCACCGGGCGATCTACCGGGCCCACCCGGCGATTCGCTCGATCGTCAACGCCTATCCGGTGAACGCGACCGCCTTCGGCCTGACCGATGCCCCGCTCGACTCGCGGACGATCCCCGAGTCGTATCTGTTCCTCAAGGAGGTGAACCGGGCCCCCTACGGCGTCCAGTTCGGCGACGGCTCCGGGCTGGCCCGCCTGGCCTCGCCGCGCGACCCGATCTTGATCCTCGCCAACGACGGGGTCCAGGTCTGGGGGACCAGCGTCCTCGACGCCTTCGACCGGCTCGAAGTCCTGGAGACGACGGCCGAGGCGATGATCGGCGGCCTCGGGCTGAACCGTGGGTCGATCCACACGATGTCCGAAGCGGCCATCGCCGAGCTCCGCGAAGCCTTCAGCATCGACTGAAGCGTGAGACGAGGATGCGCCGGGCCGCCCCCGAGCTCGGGCCGGGGGCGGCCCCGGAGGCCGACCAACCGCTTCCTCCACGGGCCAGGTCGATTCCTCAATCTTCGAGCGCGGTCGAGTAGGCCGGCCACTCGTGGCGGACCCCGGGATCCTCGACCTCGGTTTCGGCATCGTCGATGATGGCGAGATGCAAGAGGAACGACGGGCAGGCGTCCTCGAACTGGATGCGGACCCGATTCTGACGGTCGTCCTCGGGCTCGACCGCGAGGACCTTCGCCTCGATCCAGGGACTCCCTTCCCCCTCGACGAAGCGGAGGCGGGCGGAGCTCCGGGCCGGGGGGAAGACCTTGACGAGGAGCGCGGCTCCCCCTCGCCCGATGTCGCGCAGGCGTCCCGGGACCGAATGCCATTGCCCGTTCTCCAGCCAGGCCAGCTCGACGCGGGCGGTGGAGCCCCTCCGCCGATTCGCCCGGCAGGCGTCGCCCGTGGGCTTCGCCGCCTGGGTCAGGAATTCGAGGATCCGGTTCGGTTGTTCTCTGGCCAAGGTAAAGCTCCCGGGTGGGTGCGAATGGGTCGAATCGGGCGGGGTCCCGAACCGGGACATCTCCGCCTCCTGCCCAAACCCTAGGCCGCTTTGACCGGTTGTGGAGAGAAATCCGAGGCCGTCCCGGGGCTCAGCCGATCGTGTGGCCGCCGTTGACCGAGACCCGCTGGCCGGTGATGAATCGCGCCGAGTCCGAGGCGAGGAAGGCGACCGCCTCGCCGACGTCCTCGGGCACGCCCATCCGTCCCATCGGCACGCCCGAGGCATAAGCGTCCTTCATCGCCTGCGAATCGTCCGCGTGACGCTCGGTGGGGATCCACCCCGGGGCGACGAGGTTGACGGTGATCTGCCAGGCGGCCAGCTCGTTGGCCCACGACCGCGTCAGGCCGAGCTGCGCGCCCTTGGCCTGCACGTAGTTGGAGAACTGGGGGACGCCCTTCTCGAAGACCTCCGAACCGATCTGGATGATCCGGCCCGACCGCCTCTCCTTCATCCCCGGGACGACCGCCTGGGCGAGCAAAATCGGGCTCTTGACGAAGAATTCGAGCTGGTCGAGGCAGTCTTGCCAGGTCAGCTCTTCCAGCTTGCGGAATGGCTGGGGGCCGGTCGCGTTGCAGACCAGGATGTCGACCGGTCCGAGCTTCGCCCCGATCGCACCGACCATCGCGCGGACCTCGCCCTCGTCACGGACGTCGGCGCGGAAGACCTCCGCGAGCCCCTTCGCCCGGCGGATCTCCTCGGCCACGATTTCGGCCTTCTCGGGAGAGCCGAAGGTATTGACGGCCACGCGGGCCCCTCGGGAGCCGAGGCTCCGCGCGATCGCCGCGCCGAGGCCTCGCGAGGCCCCCGTCACCAGGGCCACCTTGCCGGACAGGTCGCTGCCGCTCATCCCTGATTCCTTCACGCGAGGAGCTTGTCGACGACGACCCCGCCGACGTCGGTCAGGCGGAAGTCGCGGCCTTGCGATCGGTAAGTCAGCTTGGTGTGGTCGAGGCCGAGGAGGTGGAGGATCGTCGCCTGGACGTCGTGGACGTGGACCGGGTCCTCGGTGACGTGGAAGCCAAGTTCATCGGTCCCGCCGAGGGTGATCCCCGGCTTGATCCCGCCGCCGGCCATCCACATCGTGAAGGCCTGCGGGTGATGGTCGCGGCCCAAACTCCGGCCCAGCGAGGCGTTGGACTCGACCATTGGCGTCCGGCCGAACTCGCCTCCCCAGACGACGAGGGTGTCTTCGAGAAGGCCGCGCCGCTTGAGGTCGAGGACCAGGGCCGAGGAGGCCCGGTCGGTCAGGCCGCACTGGGTTTTCAGCCCCCCGGCGACGTCCGAATGGTGGTCCCAGCCTTCGTGATAGAGGTTGACGAACCGGACCCCGCGCTCGATGAGTCGCCTGGCGAGCAGGCAGTTGTTGGCGAACGAAGACTCTCCGGGCTTCGCGCCGTAGAGGTCGAGGGTCTCTTTCGACTCGCCGGAGAGGTCCATCAGGTCGGGGGCGCTGGTCTGCATCCGATAGGCCAGCTCATATGCGGCGATCCGGGCCTCGATCTCGGGGTCGCCGGAGCCGGCGAGGTGGCGACGGTTCAGCCCTCGGACGAGGTCGATGGTGTCGCGCTGGAGCTTCGGGTCGACGCCGACCGGGCTGGCGACGTTGAGGATCGGGTCGCCCTTGGATCGGAACGGGACGCCCTGGTAGGCTGCGGGCAGGAAGCCGCTCGACCAGTTGGCGACGCCGCCGCTGGTCCCCCCGGCGGAGGAGAGGACGACGAAGCCGGGGAGGTCGGCGGCCTCGCTCCCGAGCCCGTAGGTGATCCAGGAGCCGAGGCTCGGCCGGCCCGGCAGGGACGACCCGGTGTTCATGAAAATCTGCGCCGGGGCGTGGTTGAACTGGTCGGTGTGGACCGACCGGACGATCGCGAGGTCGTCGGCGACCTTCGCCAGGTGCGGGAGCATCTCGGAAAGCTCGGCACCGGCTCGGCCGTGCCTGGCGAACTTGAACCGCGAGGCCATCAGGCTGGCACCCGGCTGGATGAAGGCGTAGCGCTGGCCCTGGACGACCTCGGCGGGGACGGGCTGGCCGTCGTATTTGAGGAGGGCCGGCTTGTGGTCGAAGAGGTCGAGCTGGCTCGGGGCCCCGGCCATGAACAGGTAGATGACCCGCTTCGCTTTCGGGGCGAAGTGCGAGGGCCGGGGGGCGAGCGGGTCGGTCACGCCGTCGGCCCGGCCGACCCGGGGCGAGGCCAGGAGCGAGGCCAGGGCGATCTTGCCGAGGCCGACGCCGCACTCGCGATAGAAATGGCGCCGGGTGACGCCCTGGAGGTCTCGGCGGGCGGGTCGCATCGGCGTCACTCCTTGGTGATCGTCTCATCGAGGTTGAGCAAGGCCCGCGCGACGGTCGCCCACGAGGCGAGTTCGACCGGGTCGCCCTTGGGGACTTCCCCGCCGAGCACCTTCGAGGCGTCGAGCTCGCCCGACCGGAACCGGTCGGCCTGGCGACCGAGGAACGCGACGATCGGGGCGACCTCGTCGGCGTTTGGCCTCCTCCCGACGCAGAGCCGGAAGGCGAGCTTGACCCGCCCTTCGGCGTCGGGCGGCCCTTCGACGACGACGCGCCGGCCGAGGGCCCTGGCGGCCTCGACGAAGGCCGGGTCGTTCAGCAGCGTGAGGGCCTGGAGCGGCGTATTCGATCGTTCGCGGCGGACGCAGGCGATCTCGGAGGTCGGCATGTCGAAGGTGGCGAAGGCCGCGAACGGGGCGGTCCGCTTGGTGAACGTGTAAAGCCCCCGGCGGTAGCGGTCGCGACCCACGCTCGTCGGCCAGGCGACTTGACCGTAAGAAAGCGACCCGACGCCCTCCGGCTGGGGAGGGTAGACGCTCGGACCCCCCAGGGTCGGGTCGAGCAGGCCGCTCGCCGTCAGGGCGATGTCGCGAACCGTCTCCGAGTCGACCCGGAACCTCGGCCCACGCGCCAGGAGGATGTTCTTGGGGTCGAGCGCGAGCAGGGCGGGGGGCGTGGTGGACGCCTGCCGGTAGGTCGCGCTCGTGACGATCAGCCGGTGCATCGCCTTCTGGCTCCAGCCGGATCCGGGGAACTCGGTCGCCAGCCAGTCGAGGAGCTCGGGATGGCTCGGGGCCTCGCCCCGGAGGCCGAAATCCTCGACCGTGGCGACCAGGCCCCGGCCGAAAAACGCCTGCCAGGCCCGGTTCATCACCACCCGGCCGACCAGCGGATTCGCCTCCGAGACCAACCAGCGGGCGAGCCGGAGGCGGGGAGGCTCGGGGCCGTCGGGCAGGGGGGGGAGGATCGCGGGCGTCCCCGGCACCACGGCCTCGCCGGGCCTCAGGAATTCGCCTCGCTTGTGGACCCGGGTCGTCCTCGCCTGGCCGTCGGGGCGCTCGCGAACGACCATCGAGGTCGTCGGGGCGGGCATCGAACGTCGCACGGCGGCGATCTCGGCCTGCTCCTTGGCCAGTTCCGGGGTCGTCGCCAGGAAGTACGCTTCGAGGGCCGAGGCCTGCTCGGGCGTCCTGCCTTCGCGAGGGATCAGGTCGATCTCCTCCAGTTCGGCAGGCAAACCCGAGGCGTCCGGCGGGTCGTGGTCGGTCGTGGTCGAGACGCGGAACCGGCCGATGGTGGTCTGGTGGATCGTGAACTGGTGGAGCGTCAGCCGGAGCTGGCCGGTCGTCGCGTCGAGCGGTTCGGCCAGTCGAAAGACGATCGCGTGGGCCTTGCCCACCCCGCCGCCGATCGACCAGCCGGTGTCGGCCTTCCCATCCACGGCGAGCGAGGCGGATCGGCCGGGCTCGGCGTAGTCGCTGGTGGCCCCCCGGATCTTGATCGGGTCCGATCCGCCCTCGGCCCGGACGAGGGTGGCCTCGACCTCGGTCAGGAGGAAGTTGCCGACCGAATAGAGGTGCGCCCGGCCCGGCCCTCGGTCGGGCAGGCTGTCATCGGGCAAGACTTCCAGGCGAATCGCGGTGATCCCAGGCCGGTCGACTGCGATCTCCACCTTGTAAATATCGTTGTTCGGCTTGTCGCCCGAGGCGAGGATTGAACGGTCAGGCAAGACGGTCATCGTCGCGTGCCCGGCCGACTCGACCGAGGTCGGGGCGATGGGCGACCACCGCGTCGGCTTCAAGGTCGCCTCCCAGGCCTCTCGCTTCGCCGCGAGCCTGGCCGGTCGGCCGCCGGGCGAGGGGGACTGGTCGCGGCCGAGGGCGACCCGGAAGCGGCCGAGCGTGTGCCGGCCGCCGTGAGCCTGGTCGATCCGCAGGGTCAGCCGGCCTCGGCCCGGCCGGATCGGGCTCGCCAGGCGGAAGGTGATCGCGTGGTCCTGGTGCAGCTTCGCCCCGACGTCGACTCCCCAGCCGGTCTTCGGGTCGCCGTCGATTGCCTTCGCCGGGTCGAAGCCGGGCTGCGCGACATCGGCCTCGGCCGAGGCCAGGGCGATCGAATGCCCCACCTCGTCCTCGACCCGGAGATCGGTCAGGACGAAGTTCCCGTTCGGGGCCCGGCCCGGCCCCTGGCCGGGTAGCGAGGGGTCGGTCAGGGCTTCGAGGCGGATCGCGGTGACATCGGAAAGGTCGGCGTCGAGCTCAACCACGTAGGAGTCGGCCTCGCGATCGGGGCCCGAGGCGAGGATCGACCCGTCGGGGCGGATCGTCAGCGTGGTCTCGGGGCCCGCCGTCGCCCGGGACGGGACCGGCCGGTCCCAGGACGCACCAGGGTCGCGATCGGGGAATCGGCCGGGCAGGGTGACTTCGAGGGACGAGGCCCGGCGTTCGATCTCGCTTCGACGAGCTTCGAGGGCGGCGTCGGGCAGCGCGAGTTCGGGCTCGTCGACGTTGTCGAAGAAGGCGAGGAGCCGGTAATACTCGCGCTGGGTGATCGGGTCGAACTTGTGGGTGTGGCACTGGGCGCACTGGACGGTCAGGCCGAGCCAGACCGCGCCGGTGGTGGCGACCCGGTCGACGAGCGAGGCGAAGCGGAACTCCTCGACGTCGATCCCGCCTTCCTCGTTGATCATCGTGTTGCGGTGGAACCCGGTGGCGACCTTCTGGTCGACCGTCGCGCCCGGCAGGAGGTCGCCCGCGAGCTGCTCGACGGTGAATCGGTCGAAGGGGAGGTCGGCGTTAAGGGCCCGGATGACCCAGTCGCGGTAGGGCCAGATCGACCGCTCGCGGTCCTTCTCGTAGCCGTTGGTGTCGGCGTAGCGGGCCCCATCGAGCCACCGCCTGGCCCAGCGCTCGCCGTAGTGGGGCGAGGCGAGCAGCCGGTCGACGACCCTCTCGTAGGCGTCCGGGCGATCGTCCCTGGCGAACGCCTCGACCTCGGCGATCGTCGGCGGGAGGCCGATCAGGTCGAGCGAAGCCCGGCGGATCAGGGCGGGCCGGTCGGCCTCGGACGAAGGTTTCAGGCCCTCGCGGTCGAGCCTGGCGAGGACGAACCGGTCGATCGGGTTCCTCGGCCAGGACGGGTCGCGGACCTCGGGCAAGGCCGGTCGGGTCGGCCGGCGCAACGACCAGTGGTCGAAGCCCGGATCGTCCTTCGACCCGGCCTCCGGCCAATCGGCCCCCTGGTCGATCCAGGCGCGGAGCAGTCCGACCTGCTCGGGCGTGAGCGGCTTACCCGAGCCTTCGGGGGGCATCGGGTGGTCGTCATCGAGCCCGCCGACATAGCGGACCAGCCGGCTCTCGGCCGACTTGCCGGGGACGATCACCGGCCCGTCGTCTCCGCCCGCGAGCGCCCCGGCCTTGGCGTGGAGGTCGAGCCCGCCCTTACGCTTTTTCGTGTTGTGGCAGTTAAGGCACGACCCCTTGAGGATCGGCCGGACGTCGGCCTCGAAGTCCACCTTCCGCAAGGCCGGCGGAGGGAGCTGGGCGGCGGGCTGATCGTCGGCGACGGCCAGGCAAGACGCGAGGAATATCCCGGCGAAATTCATGAGTACGCTCACTCCTGCCCGACGAGTCCGGGTCGCTGGTCGGTGGCGTCGGTCGGGGTTTCGGGGCGGGTAGGACGACGGCGAGGGATCACGTCCCAGTCTAATCGCCCGGTCGGGATCTCACAAGGGCCAGTCCTCAAACAACGTCATGAAGGCGTGACCGTGGATTCTGGGTGCGGGTCGTTGCCTCGGCCCGGGACCTCGGGGGTGGTAGGGGTTGCGATACTCCGCAATTCCCGGATCGCGTAGGCCGCCCGGGAAATTGTCGGGCTGTGATTGGTATTGAGCCGGATCGGGGTTGCGAAGTACCGCAACCCATGCCACCCCCGATCATCCAGGGATCCCCGATCACACCCCGACCCTGGGGCCGTCGCGTTTCCCGCCTCGACAGGGCCGGGCGGCTTCGTTTAAAATCCCCGATCCGGCGCGGGCGAGGTGCCGGAGCCTGGCTGGTCCGCTCGCCCAATTTCCCTATTGCCCTCAAGCAAGGTCGACCCGATGGCCACCGAGACTCCCGCCGCCCCCGCCGCCCCCGCCGCCCCCGCCGAAGCCCCGAAGGCCCCGGCCGACCTCCGGCTCAAGGTCCTCAAGAAGTTCCACGGCAAGTTTCTCCCGAAGGGGATCCTCCGCGAGCGCCACAAGGCGATCATGACGCGGTGGGACTCGGGCGAGGACCACGGCGGCGTCACCGTCGAGGAGCTGAAGGCCCTGCTCAGCGACTGGCGGGGGACTCAGGAGAAGCCGCCCCGGATGCCCAAGGCCTGAACCTTGGGGCCCGATCGAGCCGGAACGACGCCCGTCCCGAACCTTCACGAGTCGGGGCGGGTGAGGTTGCGCGCCGTCGCCGGGAGCCGGTTCGCTCTGCCGCGCGATCGCCCGGCGTCGGCCTTGCGGGTCGGCCCGGGGGCGTCTAGGATGGGGGTTTCTGCGCCGGGCACGATGGCCCCCTCGGAACGCTGGTCCTGTCGGCAAGGAGCCCATGCAGTACAACCCCGCCAACCCGCTCATCGTCCAGGGCGACCGGACGGTCCTCCTCGAAGTCGACAATCCGAAGTATCCCGAGGCGCGGGACGCGCTGGCCCCCTTCGCCGAGCTGGAAAAGTCGCCCGAGCACATCCACACCTACCGCCTCTCGCCCCTCTCGCTCTGGAACGCCGCGGCGGCCGGGATGACCGCCGAGGCGATGATCGAGGCCCTTTCCACCTATAGCAAGTTCCCCTTGCCGCCGACGCTGGCGGTCGACCTCGCCGAGCTGGTCGGCCGCTACGGGCGGGTCCGCCTGCTCCGCGTCGACGGCTCGCTCCGGCTGGTCACCAACGACAAGACCTTGCTGGAGGAGCTGGCCAGGCGGAAGGAAGTCCGCGGCTACCTTGGCGAGCGGCTCGACGAGACCAGCTTTACCATCGACGACGCCTTCCGGGGCATCCTCAAGCAGGCGTTGATCGCCGTCGGCTATCCGGCCGAGGACCTCGCCGGCTACACCGAGGGCGCCGGCCTGGAGGTCCACCTCCGCGACAAGTCGGCCTCGGGCCACCCCTTCAAGGTCCGCGACTATCAGAGGATGGCCGTCGACGCCTTCCACGCCGGCGGCGACGTCCGGGGCGGCTCGGGCGTCATCGTCCTGCCTTGCGGCGCGGGCAAGACGATCGTCGGCATCGCCGCCCTGGCCCTCCTCAAGAAGAACACGCTGGTCCTGACCACCAGCACCACCTCGGTCGAGCAGTGGCACCGCGAGATCATCGACAAGACCGACCTCGACGAGTCGATGGTGGCGACCTACACCGGCGAGTCCAAGGCGATCGCCCCGGTCACGCTGGCAACCTACCAGATCGTCACCTTCCGGCCCAAGAAGGACGGCGACTTCCCCCACTTCAAGCTGTTCAACGAGCGCGACTGGGGCCTTATTATTTATGATGAGGTCCACCTCCTCCCCGCGCCGGTGTTCCGCATCACGGCCGAGATCCAGGCCCGCAGGCGCCTTGGCCTGACCGCCACGCTCGTCCGCGAGGACGGCCGCGAGGAGGACGTCTTCAGCCTGATCGGCCCGAAGAAGTACGACGTCCCCTGGCGCGTCCTGGAGCAAAAGGGCTGGATCGCCGAGGCCAAGTGCCACGAGGTCCGCATCGCCCTGCCGCCCGACGATCGGATGGATTACGCCGTGGCCGAGTGGCGCGACAAGTTCCGCCTGGCCAGCGAGAACCCCGTCAAGGACGAGCTGGTCGAGCGGCTCCTGGAGCGGCACGACGGCCCCGATGACCGCGTGATCGTCATCGGCCAGTACCTCAAGCAGATCCGCCGGATCGCCGAGCGATTCCAGCTCCCGCTCATCACCGGGCAGACCGGCAACAACGAGCGTGAAGACCTCTACCGGAGGTTCCGCACCGGCGAGGTCAAGCGGATGGTCCTCTCGAAGGTCGGCAACTTCGCCATCGACCTGCCCGACGCCAACGTGATGATCCAGGTCTCCGGGACCTTCGGCAGTCGCCAGGAAGAGGCCCAGCGGCTCGGCCGGATCTTGAGGCCCAAGGGGGGCGACGACATCGCCCACTTCTACACCCTGGTCACCCGAGACACCCGCGAGATGGACTTCGCCCACCACCGCCAGTTGTTCCTGACCGAGCAGGGGTATAGCTACGAGATCCTCGATGAGTCGGACGTGACCGCGGCCTCGGCGGGGTCGAACGGGAAGGGCCATTGAAGCGGCCCTGGCGGGCGATCACCGGCATCCGATGGACCATCCGGCGCTCGATGCTGGCCGTGGCGATCGTGGCCATTCCCCTCTGGTTGATCCCTCCGGCCTTCCGGGTCGCCCGCGCAAGGGAGCCGCACCTCCACCTCTGGGTGATCCCCGACGCGCAAGCGATCCCGGGGACTTATCCATGCCAGTACAAGCGTGGCACCCCCTGGGGATTCAATCACCGCGCCTTGACGCCCTTCTGGCCGAGATACCTCCGGGCCATCGCCGGCCTCCCCTGGCGGAAGCAGGCGGTCTGCGGCGCCGGGGCCGGACACCTGATCGAAACCTGCGAGTTCGCCCGACCCGGGATGGTGACCGACCATCGGGGCGATATGGCCTCGGGTTGGGTCACCCCGAAGGAGATCACCGACGAGGTTTTCCGCCGCTATCCCGAGGAAGAGGCCGCGGCGAAACGGCAAGTGGCCGAGTTCGAGCGATTGAAGAAGCCGAATTCCCATTGAGAGCGACCGATGCCCCCCAACCCCGCGCTCCGCATCCCGGTCAAGCTGCACAAGGCGGTCTCGCTGATCCGCACGGCCGACCCGATCCTGGCCGAGGAATTGCTGGCCCGGAAGACGCTGGCGAGATTGGTGGCCGGTCGGCTCTCCGATACGGTACTCTTGGTCCGCCCCGAGGAAGAGGATGCGATCCTGGACGAGTTGCGGCGGATGGGGCACACGCCCCGGGTCGTCCGCTGACTTGAAGTCCAGGCGTGACGGAACGGAACGGAAAGGGCGGACGGGCATCGAGGCCCGCCTTGGCGACCATGACGACCGAATCGGCCGAGACCTCCGAGACGCCCGGCCCGCCCGTCGAGCCGCCCGACCCGCCGTTGATCGCCTATCGAACGGCGCTGAAGCGGTACGAAGGCGGACGGCTGGCCGAGATCCACGCCGCGCTCGGCGGGGCCGACCTCGGCGGCAAGGCGACCCGCCTTCCCGACGCCATCGCCGACCGACTCTCCGAGATCCGCGTGGCCGACCGGATGGTCGGCGCCTTGCCGCACGGGTCTAAGGTCGCCCTCGGCCTCTTCGCGCTGACCGAGACGCCGGGCTGGCCCGCCTCGGGGATGGCCCTGGCGCTGACCTGCCTGGGCGTCGAGCCCGACCCGGCCCTGCGCCGGCTCCTGGAACTCGGGCTGGTCGCTGCCCGGGTCGGCGAGAGCTTCGACGCGGTCTATGACTACGAGCGTATTGTCGGCGTCCAGGTCGCCCAGACGACCTTGCTGGCCCACCCCTCGGTCCTCAACGCGGCGAGGACTATCCTGCCCGAGGTCGACGGCCCGCCCGAGGCCGGGCCGGTCCGCCAGGCTCGCGAGTCCGACGGGCTGGAGCCGGTCCTTCGCCTCGCCGCCGTCTGGCAGCGGATCGAGGAAGGGCCGATCCGCCAGACCCAGCAAGGCACCTTCTTCAAGCGCGACCGCGAGCGGCTCGAAGACGACCCGGTCCTGGCCGGGCCGATCACCGACGCCCTCGAACCGCTGCCCGACATGGCCCTGCTCTGGATCGCCCTGGCCCGGAGCGTCGGACTGGTCGTGCCCGAACCGGGGAGCGACCGACTCGTCGCGGCCCCGGCCGATTACTGGGGCGAGAACGCCGTCCACCTCCCCCAGATGATCGCCACCCGCTGGCTCGCCCTCCGCGACTGGCACGAGCAGGTCGGCATGCGGTCCGAGGCGAGCCCCGTCGACCTGGCGATCCCCTACGTCCGCGCCTCGGTCCTGCTCTGGCTGGCGAAGATTCCCGAAGGGGCCTGGATGGCGCTCGCCGACCTCGACGAGCACCTCGACCGTCTGGCCCCTTACTGGGATCGCCCCTTGCTCTCGGACCCGCTCAAGGCCCGGGCGAGCGCGGCGGGGGAGACCCTGGCGGCGATTTTGCTCGGCCCGGCCTACCAGCTTGGCCTGGTCCGCACGGCGGAGGAGACGCCGAGCGGCCGGCGGGTCGTCCAGTTGACGCCGCTCGGCCGGTACTCGCTGGCGCTCGGCCCGCCGCCTCCCCCTCGCGAGACTTTCGACCACTTCCTCTTCGTCCAGCCGAACTTCGAGGTGATCGCCTATCGCCAGGGGTTAACCCCTACCTTGATCGGCCAGTTCAGCCGGTTCGCCCGCTGGTCGCAGGTCGGCGCGGCCCTGGAACTGAAGCTCACGCCCGAGTCGATCTACCGGGGGCTCGAAGGCGGCCTGTCGACTGACGCCATGCTCGACCGCCTGGGCAAGCACTCCTCGCGTCCCTTGCCGCCGGGCGTGGCCGAGGCCCTGCGGACCTGGGCGAGCCGGCGCGACCGGGTGACGTATTACGCCTCCTCGACGCTTATCGAGTTCGCCAACGCCGACGACCTGGAGGCCGCGCTCAAGCTCTTCCCGACGGGCGGGCGGGTCGCCCCGGCGCGGATCTCCGATCGGCTCCTCCTGGTCGAGGACGAGGCGTCGATCCCGTTCTCCAAGTTCCGCATGGCCGGCTCGCGCGACTACCGACGCCCGGCCGAGGCCTGCGTCGACGTCGAGCCCGACGGCGTGACCCTGGCGCTGGACCTCGGCCGGTCGGACCTCCTGGTCGACGCCGAGCTGGCCAGGTTCGCCGACGAGAAGACCGTCCGCTCCCGGCCCGACGGCTCCTCGTCGCCGAGGCGGTCGTTCACCGTCACGCCGACCTCGCTCGCCAGGGCGGCCGAGAACGGGATGACCGTCGCGCAGATGGCCCGCTGGTTCACCCAGAGGACCGGCGGCGAAATGCCTTCGTCGATCCGGCTGCTGCTCCACGCCGCCACCCCGGGGGTCGAGCCGTTCCCGACCCAACGGCCGATCGTCCTGACGGTCCCCTCGCCTGAACTCCTCGACGGCCTGATGCAGCACCCCTCGACCGGCCCCCACCTTGGCGACCGCCTCGGCCCGACCACGGCGATCGTCCCCGACGACGACCTCGAACCCCTGGGTCAAGCCCTCCGCGATCTCGGACTCTCGCTGGACCAGCCGGGTCGGTCGAATGCCCGGAATTGAACCGCCAAGACGCCAAGGTCGCGGAGAGAAGGCAGAGGGGGAAAACATCGAAGGGAAGAGGTCCCGCGAGCCGGGCCATTCGGCCTGTCGGGCTGGCTGCCAATCTTGACTTTCTCTCTTCTCCTCTTCCTCTCTTGGCCGTCCTCGGCGTCTTGGAGGTTCAATCCCCCGATTCAATGATCGATATAGTTCTTCGAGAGGCCCAGCTCCTCGGGGGCGTGGAGCCGGAGCATCTTGAGGTTCACGTCCTTGGGGACCAGGCCGGGGGTCAGGAGTGAGAGGACGACCATCAGGCCGATCGAGAGCGGGACGCCCCAGATCGCCGGCTGCTCCAGGAGCGAGCGGGTCAGTGGCGAGACGTCGAGCTGGATCACTTTCTTGTCGATCAGCATCGTCGAGACGATTGCCGCCAGGGCGAGCAGGCCGCCGACCAGCATCCCGCCCCCCGCGCCGACCTTGGTCAGGCCCTTCCACCAGGCCCCGAGCAGGAGCAGGGGGAAGTACGAGCAGGCGGCGATGGCGAAGGCCCAGCCGACCATCATGGCGATGTCGAACGACTCGACGAGCAGGCCCAGGCCGATCGACGCGGCGCCGATCAGGACGGCGGAGACCTTGAAGGCCACCAGCCTCGACGCCGCCGAGGCGTTGGGCCGGAGCATCCTCCCGTAAATGTCGTGGGCCAGGGCCCCCGACATGCTGACCAGGAGGCCCGAGAACGTCGACATGAAGGCCGCGAACGCCCCGGCGCTGGTGATCCCGACCAGTACTTGGCCCCAGAGCGGGCTCGCCAGGATCGTCGGCAGGCGGATCACGACGGCGTCGGTCGTGCTGCTCGCATAAAGTCCAGGGAAGGCGTTCCTGCCGTAGGTTCCCCAGGCCGGCGGGAAGACGTAGAAGGCGCCCAGCATCACCATCACCCAGAGCGTCGTCCGCTTGGCCGCCCGGCCATCGGGGTTGGTGTAGAACCGGACCAGGATGTGGGGCAGGCCCGCCGTCCCGCAGATCAAGGCGATGATGAGGGAGTAGGTGTAAAGCAAAGGATACCCGTGCTTCGAGGTCAACGGGCCAAACGGGCTGATCCAGGCCCGGTCCCCCGGCGCGTTGGGAACCCCCTGGAGCAGGGCGACTTCCGTCGCCTCCTGGAATTCGAGCCTGACCGCCGTGAACAGGTTCTCCTGATACGATTGCGCCACCCGGCCCGGGGGCGAGGCCACTCCCGGACCGCTCGGGCCGGGGTCGAACACGACGGGGAAGGGGAGGAGTTGCAAGGTCGTGCCGGGCTCGAAGCGGATCGGCCGGCCGTCGCCGGGAAGGGGGATCGACCTCCAGGCTTGATTCCGCCTCGGCCTCAGGGGCGATCCGGCCTTCGCCGGGTCGGTCTCGTCGCTGGCGAAGAAGACCCCGTCGCCGGTGTTCTCCCCCCGGACCTTCTCCCCCGGCAAGGGCTTCCGCACGGTCGAGGCCTTGAGCAGCGCCCCCTTCGGCAACCTGAGCCGGATCGACTGGCTGGTCGAGCCGACCAGGACGTTCGCCGGGTACTTGTCGGGGCCCTTCACCTGGACGATCGTCCCGGAAGTCGGCGAGGGCAAGGCCCCCGGGTCGAGCTCGCCCGAGTTCCTCGCCAGGTTCGCCGGGTAGCCGCCGAGGACCGAGGCCAGCACGAAGACCGGGATCGAGATGGCGAAGAGCTTCGCCCAGTACTGGAACGCCTGGACGAAGGTGATCCCCTTCATCCCGCCGAAGGCGACGTTGAAGGTGATGACCACGCCGACGATGGCGATCCCCGCCCAGTAGGGCCAGTTCAGGATCGACCCCATCACCACCCCGGCCCCCTTCATCTGCGGCATCGTGTAGAAGAAGCCGATGAACAGGACGAACGTCACCGCGATTTTGCGGAAGGCCGGCGAATCGAATCGTCCCTCGGCGAAATCCGGGATCGTGTAGGCCCCGAACCGCCGCAACGGCCCGGCGATGAAGAGCAGGAGGAACAGGTAGCCCGTCGCGTAGCAGACCGGATACCAGAGGGCGTCGTATCCGTTCTTCATCAAGAGCCCGGCGATCCCCATGAACGAGGCGGCCGAGAGGTACTCTCCCGAGATCGCCGAGGCGTTCCAGAAGACGCTGACCGACCGGCCCGCGACGAAGAAGTCCGACGCCGTCTTGGCCTTGCGGGTCGCGAAGAACCCCAGCAAGATCGTCGCCCCCGTCATCAGGGCCACGAAGAGGACAGGGATCGAGCCGTAAGCGGTCATCGGGCCTCCTCGTCGGCCAGGGCCTTCCGCCAGTCGGCGCAGCTCGCCTCGATCTTGTTCGACTCGGCGACGAAGTAGAACGACAGGGCCACCGTGATCGGGTAGATCAGCACGCCGAGGAACAGCCAGGAGGCCGTGAACCCGTAGACCTGCGCGTTCGCCAGCTCGGGCCAATAACGGTTCACCAGCGGGACGCCCAGCACCAGGATGAGGAAGACCGCCGCGACCCGGAGGCTCAGCACCCCCTGGCGCCGCATGACCACCCGGGCCAGCCGTCCCTGGTCCTCGTCGGAGAGGCCGTGCAAGTCCTTGTCGCTCATCGGAGGTCGCCCCTGGTCGGTCTGCGGCTTCGAGGATCTGGGTCGCGAGTCGACTACTGTATTGGAGATCGGTCGGATTGCAAGCGTCGCGAAATGTCCGCCGGCTCGCCTTCCGGCCGGGCTCCCCGGGCGCTTATGCTGGGCCCTCTCGGCGACCGGGCCGATCGTCGGATCCAGAGGGAACGCCATGACGCTCGACCCCCAGGCCCGCGCCTACCTCGACAAGCTGGACTCGCTCCAGATCCCCGGCTTCCACACATTGCCGCCGCGCGAGGCCCGCAAGCTCTTCCGTACCCTGCGAGCCCTCGCCCCGAGGCCCGACCCGGTCGACTCGGTGGAGGAATCGGTCACCGAGAATTCGATCCCGCTCCGACTCTATCGCCCGCTCTCCCCGTTCCGGCCGATCGGCACGCCCCGGGAGGTCCTGCCGGCGCTGGTCTTCTACCACGGCGGGGGGTGGGTCCTGGGGGACATCGAGACCGTCGACAATCTCTGCCGGAGGCTGGCCAATGCCTCGGGCTGCGCCGTCGTCTCGGTCGACTACCGGCTCGCGCCCGAGACGAAGTTCCCCGGTCCCCTGGAAGACTGCTTCGAGGCCTTCGAGACCGTCGTCCGACGGGCCGGGGACTTCGGGATCGACCCGGGCCGGGTCGCCGTCGGCGGCGACAGCGCGGGGGGGAACCTCGCGGCGAGCGTCTGCCTCATGGCCCGGGGCCGCGACGACCTGTCCATCGCCTACCAGTTGCTCCTCTACCCGATCGTCGACTTCGCCTTCGACACGGCCTCTTACCTCGACAATGCCGAGGGGTATGGCCTGAGCCGCGAAATGATGATCTGGTACTGGGACCAGTACCTCGCCCGTCCCGAGGACGGCGCGAATCCCCTGGCCTCGCCCCTGAAGGCCGAGGACCTCGCCGGGGTCCCCCCGGCGCTGGTGGTCACCGCCGGGTACGACGTCCTCCGCGACGAAGGGCGGGCCTATGCCGCGAAACTCAGGGACGCGGGAGTGGCCGTCGATCTCTGCCATTACCCGGGGATGATCCACGGGTTCTTCCAGATGGCCGACAGCTTCGACGCGGGGAAGGACGCCATCGCCGAGGTCGGCAAGAAGCTGCGATCCGCGCTCGGTGCTTAGCATCGGCCCAGGATCTTGTTGCGATCGACCAGCCAATTACCTCACCCGATTGTCATATGCTACTCCTGGAAACGGTCATGGCTCGGAAGACGCTGGAGGGCGGCAACCGGATTTTCTCCCGCTGGATGAACAGTTTCTCGACCAACGGCAAGAGGTCGAGCGGGCGTCGAAGGGGGAGATCGAGGTCGTCCACGAACGGGGCAATTTCAGGGAAACGTCGACCCGGATCGAACTGGGTCGAAGTTCTGGGGGGGATCTGACGATCATGAGGGTGATGTCGGTCGAGCAGGCCCCGGATTAATTGCGGTTGGCAGGCGATCGACCGGCCCCTTAATCAAGAAGGAGCCGCCATGAAGTTGCGTCGGATCGCCCTCGTCGCATTGATCTCCGCCCTCGGCCTGGCCGGGCCCGCGATTGCCCAGTCGCCCAGGGTCGCCATCGTCCCCGAGCCGCAATCGGCCTATCCGGGCCCTGGCACCAACCACGACTACTACGCAATCGACGGTGGATTCGGCCACTACGGGCTCCCGGGCAAGTCGCCGAACTACTCGGGCTATGGCCTCTCCGGCTACGGTCCAGGCGACAACCTCAATGAGTTTTTCGTCCCCTGGTATGGCCCGACGAGCGGCACGGTCCGCAACCAACCGGCCCCGGTCGCCAGGGCGCGACCTCTGCCCCCGTCGAAGTCGGCCAAGGGTGGCCTAGTCAAGGCCGGGGCCGTGCCCGTGCCGATCCCGCCTCGCGCCCGGCGGGCATTTTGAGCGAGAATCGGTTCCGCGCCTGGTATCGGTCGGGGGCTGACCGGCCTTTGGTCCTGGCCCACCGAGGCGATTCGTACCACGCGCCCGAGAACACGCTGGAGGCCGCCCGGATCGCTCTCGAAGCGGGAGCGGACGGCTGGGAACTCGACGTCCGCATGACTCGAGACGGCGCCCTCGTCGTCCTCCACGACGAATCCCTGCTTCGGACCACCGACGTCGCCCGCCGCTTCGAGGGCGACCCCCGGGCCGCCCAAGGCTTCCTCGTCGCCGAGTTCACGCTCGAAGAAGTCCGCTCCCTGGACGCCGGCTCCTGGTTCGTCGAACCTTCCGGGGGCCAGCGGTCGGCGGCCAAATTCGGCACGTTGTCTTGTATGGCGGAAATCATCCGTTCCTTTTATGGCTCAGGCCGGGTCCGCGTCCCGACCCTTGGCGAGGCCTTGAGGCTGACCGACCAATTCGGCGGGCTGGTCAACGTCGAGGTCAAGCCCGTCGAGGGCGACCCGGCCGCTTTGGTCGATGCCGTCGTGGGCGCGATCCGAGTTTCTGACGCCGTCGACCGGGTCGCCGTCTCCTCCTTCGACCATCGGGTCGTCGGCCTCGTTGTCGCGAGGGAATCCGGGCTGGCGACCGGGGCCCTCGTCGAGCGGCCCCCGGATCGACCGGCGGTCGGCTGGCTCCGGGCACTCGGGGCCGACGCGCTTCATGCGCCGCCGTCAGCCCTCGGGCCGATGACCAGCGGCGTCCCAGTTCTGGTCTATACGATCAACGACGCCGGGCCGGGGGGGCTGGCCGGGCGACTCGCCGAGGCGGGAGTCGCCGGCCTATTTACCGACGATCCGGCGTCGTTGATCCAGATGCTGGGGATTAGTCCATCCTCAGTGCGCACCAGGTCCCATTAGCGAACGGCTGGGCATCAGCAGGGCGATCCGTCATGCGATCCCACTCCTCGGCCGTCCAGATCAAGATCGTCGCCGGGTGCCCGTTGATCAGCCATCGGGCGGAGCAAGCGAGGTCCGCGGCGGGTCTGTGGAGTTGGAGTCTGGATCGCTTCATCGCGATATCCAAGGCCAGGGCGGCGCTACTCATGATGATAAACCTCGAATAAAAATTTCCGGTGGTCCGCGTCGACCACCCGAGATCGTGAGCCGAAGTAGGGGCAACCGGCGGCGTCATCTCCGGGTTCAACGTCGAACTCGGGGAAAGACGTGCCCAGTCATTGGCGAGGTGGGCCCGGCGTCGCCTCTCGGCGACCCCATGAGTCCGGAGGGAAATGACCTCCGCGCAAGCTCTTCGGCACGATCGACGTTGTCCGGCCTTTCCCGGAACCCAGGTGGTCCAACCCTTGTTCTTGACCCGTCGACGGGCCGCCATGCCCAGACGCGGTCGCCGCTCGTCATCATTCGCACAATTGGCAGCACAATCAGGGAAAGCGGCGGCGGCAAGGAAGTCCTTTCCGGCCAATTCGCGAATTCGATCGATGGACCATGCCATGATGCCCCCACCTTCCGGCCAGAAGCACGAATAAGCCAAATCAAACAAGCGGGCCCACCTGCTAACACCCGGCTCGATTTCCACGAGTGCCTTGAAGGCCCCTTCTTGACCGGATCGTTGATGGGTTACTTGATCTGCGAGGATCACTTATAAGCCGATCGGCTTAGATTTACAAGATTTTTCCTTAACAGGATTGTGAATTAAGGCAGAAATCAGCACGACTTAGGTCGAAAATCCTGGCGAGATCCTCCCATCTTGCGTGGTTCGTGTGTTTAATAAATCCACGCAACCGGTGCAGTCGTATTCAGAGCATCCAGGGCTCCCGGCCGTGGAGGTTGACGGGATACGCCCGGTCCGCTGTATGATCCTTAATCCGCCAGGCCGCGCAAAGTGGTCCGCTTGGCACGCGACGACTGGACCGGGGAAGGAACTGGATGATCGCGACGGACGGCCTGAGCAAGTTCTACGGGCCGAGCCGGGCCCTGGTCGACCTGACGATGGAGATCCGCAAGGGCGAAGTCTTCGGACTCCTGGGGCCCAATGGTTCGGGCAAGACGACGGCGATCCGGCTGCTCCTGGGCCTCCTCAGGCCGAGTGCCGGCCGTGCCACCGTGGCCGGGTTCGACTCTTGGAGGCAGAGCCTGGAGGTCCGCTCGGTCGTCTCTTATCTGCCCGGCGAGCTCCGCCTGATCGGCTCGATGAGCGGCCTGGGCCTCCTGAAGTTCCTCTCCTCGTTGAGGGGAGGGGAAAGCCTCGACCGTGCCGTCGCGATCGCCGAGCGGGTGATGGGCCTGGACCTCCGCCGCAAGGTCCGCACCTTCTCGACCGGGATGAAGCAGAAGCTCGCCTTGGCCCAAACCTTCGCCGACCCCGTCGAGATCCTGATCCTGGACGAGCCGACCTCGGCGCTCGACCCGTCGGCCCGAGCCGACGTGCTGAATCTGGTGGACGAGGCCAGGCGATCGGGCCAGACCGTGATCTTCTCCGGCCACGTCCTCTCCGAGGTCGAGCAGGTCTCCGACCGGGTCGCGATCATGAAACGCGGCCGCCTGATGCACGTCGAAGACATGCACGATCGGAAGGGCCTGCGAATGCTCCTGGTCAAATATGCCGAAAGCCCGCCCGCCCGGCTCCCCGAGGAACTCGGGCTGACGTTGAGGCACCGCGAGGGGCAAGTCGACCTGATCGAACACCGGGGCGAGGTCGGGCCGCTCCTCGGCTGGCTCCAGGACCGCCGGGTGATCGACCTGGCGATCGGGACCGAGGACCTCAAGGCCCTCTACGACCAGTACCACGGCCCGGGCGTGAAGGACGTGGAAGCCGAGGAGCTCCTTTCATGATGGTGGTGCTGACCCTCCTGCGGAAAAACCTCCTGGATTCGCGTTGGCTGCTTGGGCTCTGCGCCTCGTCGCTGTTCGGCCTCTGCTGGCTGTTCGTCTTCGTCGCCCATCGGATCGAGGTGGCGCTGAAGGCGGCGACCGGGGCGCGGTCGATGGGGATGCTCCGGGGGCTCGGCGGGTCGTCGATGGACTTCTCCACGGCCGCGATCGAGATGGCGTTCTGGAACCATCCCTTCGTGCTCCTGATCTTCTCGATCTGGGCGATCGCCCGGGGCTCGATCTCCGTGGCCGGCGAGATCGAGAAGGGGACGCTCGACCTGGTGATGTCCCGGCCGGTCGGCCGGTCGGCCTTCCTGGCCTCGCAGGTGCTGACCGGGGTCCTCGGGCTGGCCTTCATGGCCGCGGCGATGATGGCCGGGAACCTCGTCGGGAGCCGGTACAACAGCCTGATCTCGCCGGCCTCCGCCGTCGACCTGACCAGGCCCGCGGTCAACCTCGTCGCGTTCGGTTGGGCGATCTTCGGCTACACCTTCGTCCTCTCGACCGTCGACCTCGTCCGATGGCGGCCAAACCTGATCGCCTCGGTCGCCACCCTGGCGGGGTTCATCGCGCTGGTCCTGGCCAACATCCCCCAGCTCGACGTGAAGTGGCTCGAGAAGCTCTCGATCTTCAAGGCCTACGACCCGGTCGAGGTGGTCGTGAAGGGGGAGACCCTGGCCTTCAATGCCTCGATCCTCGGACTGATCGGGCTGGTTGGGGTCGGCCTCGGCTTCGCGCTCTTCGCCCGCCGCGACCTTCCCGCGGGCAGTTGAGCCGGTCGTCGTTCACTTCGCCATCCGGTAGCGTTCGTAGCGGAGGACCGGGGCGGACTCGCGGAGCCGGTCGACCCGGCTGATGGCCTCGACCTCGCGTCCGGTCAGGCTCGGGACCAGGCGGTAGGTCCTGCGGAATTTCCGGGGCGGCCCGGCGAGGCGATAGAGGTAAGTCAACTCGGTCGGCCGGAGCCGACGCTCGCCGGACAGGGCGGCGATCGCCTCCAGCTCGACGAAGGGGGGCAGGTCGTCCGGCGACCGGAAGGCGCCAAGCCTGGCGATCCCGTTGAGGGTGGCAGCCACCATCGCCAGGCGTTGGGCGTCCGCCTCCGGCTCGCCCCGGGCCTCGACCTCGACGGCCGGGTTCGTCAGGCGGACCCGGCCAGACCCCGGGCCCTCGGCGACCGCGAGCTTGGTCTCGAACAGGTCGCGGGTCATCTTCGCCTCCACGAGGTTCGCCCTCCCTCCCGCCTTCTCCAGCCCTTCGACCGCATCGCGAAGCTTCGCCCGGATCTTCGTCAGGGCCGCGTCGAGCGAGCGGTCGGAGAGTTCGCACTGGACTCGCCGGCCGACGTCGAGCAGCTCGATGCACTTCTCGGACGGGTCGACGATGAGGACCTCGCGGGAGTCGGAAGGGAAGACGTAGGCCCGGCCGCCCCGGACGATGATCTCCTCGGTGGAGGCCGGCTCCGGATCGAGCCGGAACGACGCGACCTGGATCTTGAAGTCGGCCGGCGGGCCGGGGGGATCGTCCCACCCGACGGAAGGCGCCACCAGGAGTGCCAGGGTCGCCAGGATCTTCCTCGTTCGGCCCATCTTCCGCCCCTCGATCACGTTTCAAGACCGGCGCTTAGCCGGGTTGTACGAGACGACCTTCGCCCCGATGCTCGCCAGCGCCGCCTTCAGGGTGGACAGCTCCTCGGCCGTCTCCTCGTCGGAGAGGCCCGGCCGGTCGTCGGCCGGTTTCTCCTCCAGGCCCCTCACGTCGACCAAGGTGACGAGGTCGCCCCGCCCGAGCCCAAGCGAGCCGAACAGGTCTCCCGTCGCCCCGACGTGCCGGGCCGAGCCGGTTCGGCCCGCCGCCCCGACGAGGGCGACCAGCCCGAGGCCCATTCCCGCCGCTTTCAGCCCCCTGACCGTCGACCGGAGTTCCCCTTCTTCCCAACTTTTCCCGAAGCCCGAACGCACGGCCGGGTCGCCGGATTCGACCCCGAGCGTGACCCGGGCGAGCCCGGCTTCGCGGAGGGCCTGCCAATCTCCCGGGTCGAGCCGGGGGGCGGAGAAGTCGTCGAGGAAGGCGACGACCGGGCCTGGGTCGGCCGGCTGGTCATCCCAAGCCGCGCCGATGGGGGTTTCCCCGGGCGTTGGGAAGACCTTGCGGATCGTCGCGAGCCAGTCGAGGACGTCGCCGATCGGCCTTCGGAGCGCATCGGGACCGGCAAGGAAGATCCCCCGATGCTGGGCGACCCGGCCGCCGAGGAGGCGGGCCACGGCCCGGGCGTGGTCGAGGAACTCCCGGCCGTCGCGGACGTAGTGCTCGTCGCCCTTGGCCCCGCCGAAGGCCCGCCCCTCGCGGTCGCCCAGGGTCGCCTGGAGGACCAGGGCGTTGGGGGTCTCCGGCGGGAGGAAGGGGAGGCGGCCGTAGGTCGCGAGGTAACGTTCGCGGTGCGAGAACCAGGCCGAGGCATCCCAGTGGCCGACCGATTCGAGGAATTCGCGGGCCTCACCGGCCTCGAAGGCGCGGACATTGGCCGGGGGATCGAGGAGCGTCGCGTGGCCAGAGTCGAGGTCGTCGAGGAGGGCAAGGGCCGTCGAGCGGACGAGGGCGTCCACGTCTGTCGTCTCGGCGTAAGCTAGCGTCTCGCGGCGTAAGGTCAGGCCCGAGGGCTCGCGGTCGCGGTCGATCGAGCGGACGGAGCCGTCGAGTCCTTTGAGATAATGCGTGCCGTCGAGGTACGCCCGCTGCCAGCGGCCTTCGAGATCGAAGTGGAAGATCGGCGCGTCGCCGAAGTAGAGCGAGACGGCGCCGGGCTTGACCCCGAGGAAGATCGCCTCGCCCGTCGAGGTTTTCATCCCGAGGCGCCGCGAGTATATCGCCCCCGATTGGAGCAGGCAGGCGGCTTCGGTCGACTCGGCCATCGGTATCGGTCTCGCCCTTCTTGCCGGATTTGCGGATTGGCCTGATTCAGCCTCGCCAGGATGGTCGATTTGATTATAGTCGGCCCCTCGGGTGCCGTGCGCGGTCGGTCCGGCCCAGACGACGAGGTGCCAGCGTGGGCGAGGTACCTGCGATATCCGGCGAGACGTGGCCCGAGGGCCGGACGAGGACGCTGGTCGAGGCGGCCGGGATCTTCGCCCTCTCGCTGGCGTTGAACCTGGCGGGGAATGGACGGGTCGGGCTCTGGGACCGCGACGAGCCTCGGTACGCCTCCTGTACCCGCGAGATGATCGAGCGGGGGGACTGGCTCCGCCCGACCTTCAACGGCCAGCCGCGTTATCACAAGCCGATCTTGATCTATTGGCTGATGCGGGCCGGCTACGCGGTCGGGGGCGACAACACGTTCGGGGCCCGGCTGGTCTCGGCCCTGGCGGGGTCGGCCACCTGCCTGCTCGCCTGGCGACTCGGCCGGTCGCTGTTCGGGCCGGAGGTCGGCCTGCTCGCGGGCCTGGCCCTGGCGACGGTGCCGATCATGGTCGCCGAGTCGAAGCTGGCGACGACCGACGCGACCCTCGCCTGCCTCGTCGTGGCCGCCCAGGGGTGCCTCTGGGGGCTCAACCGGCGCGATTCTCGCGGGCTGGCCCTGGGGTTCTGGGCCTTGATGGCCCTGGCGACGCTGCTGAAGGGGCCGATCGGCCCGGCCTTCGTCGCGACCGCGGGCCTGGCCTGCTGGGCGTTCGGCGGGCCGACGGCCTGCTGGCGACGCCTGCGATGGCGGGCCGGGTCCGGGGTCTTCCTGGCGATGACCTTGCCCTGGTTCGTGGCGGTCGGCGTGGCCTCGGGCGGCGAGTTCTTCCGGTTCGCGTTCCGGACCCAGGTCGTGCAGCGGATGGCGACCTCGATGGAGCAGCACGGCGGCTTCCCCGGCTATTACCCGGTCGTCTCGCTGGCGATGTTCTACCCCTGGTCGGCGCTCGTCCCGGCGGCCGTCGTGGCGGCCTGGAACCGGAGGCGGGCCTCGCCGGAGTTCGGCTTCCTGCTCGGCTGGATGGCCGGGCCGTGGCTGCTCCTGGAATGCTTCGGGACGAAGCTCGTCCATTACTACCTGCCCTGCTTCCCGAGCTGCGCGATCCTGGCCGCCTGGCTGGTCGTCGAGGTCGCCCGGCGAGGCGACTCGCTCCGCGACTGGAGGCTGGGGACGCTGGCGACCAAGTTGATCGGCGGCATGGGGGCCTTGATGGCGGTCGCCCTGGCGGTGGCGGGGGGGATCGCGCCCCGGCCGTTGCTGCTGCCTTGCCTGGCGATGGCGGGGGCGCTGGCGGCGGGCACGGGCCTGTCCCGCTGGCTGCTCGCCGAGGGGCGGGTCCTCCCGGCGAGCCGGGGTCTGGTCGGCACCTGGGCGGTGGTGATGGGCCTCTTCGTCGCCTGGTTCTTGCCTTCGGCCGAGCCGTTCCGGTTCTCCAGGGTCGTCGGCCAGCGCCTCGGCGAGCTGGCGAGCCGGACCGGAGTCCGGCCGGCGATGATGACCTTCCAGGAGCCGGGGCTGGTCTACGCCCTCGGCCACCCGGCCTGCGACGTCCGGGGTTACGACGAGATGGCCGAGGAGGTCAGAATCCGCGGCCCAATCCTCGTCCCCCTGCTGCCCAGGGAGGTCGACGAGCTTCGCGAAGACTTCCGGTTCGCCTTGCGGGAGGTCGAGCCGATTGCCGGCTTCAACCTGAACAAGGGGAAGGTCGAGGAGCTGCGATTCGCGGTGATCGGAGCGTCGGCCTCGCTCCTGGCGAGGTCACCGGGGCACGGCGAGCAGTCGCTCGTAAAGTGACCGGAGCTGGTCGGTCATCGTCTCGTGGCGGAACCGGTCGGCGAACCGGGCCCGGCCTTCCCGGCCCATCGCGACGCGCAGGGCGGGGTCGCCCGCGAGCCGGAGGATGGCCGCCTCCAGCCCCTCGATCGACCGGGGGGGGAGGAGGATCCCGGTCTCCGGCAAGACGACCTCCTTCGCCCCGTCGACGTCGTAACTAATGACCGGCCGGCCGACGAGCAGGGCTTGCGGAAGGACCCGGGCGAGCCCCTCGCGGAGGCTCGGGTGGACCACGGCGTCGAGGGCGTTGAGCAGCTCGGGGATCCGCTCGGGCGGGACCAGCCCGGTGAACTTGACGGCGTGCCCGACGCCGAGCCGGGCGGCGTCGGCCTTCAGGCGGTCGCGGAGGATCCCGTCGCCGATGAAGACGAACCGGACCTGGGGGTTGGAGGCCAGGACGGCCGGGGCGGCGGCGAGGATGTCGTCGTGCCCCTTCCGCTCGAAGAGCCGGGCGACGGTCCCGAAGGCGACCTCGCCGTCGAGCAAGCCCAGCTCGCGACGGATCTCGGCGCGGGGGCGGGCGGGATTGAGGAAAGCGTCGACGTCCATCCCGCTGTAGACGGTCGAGTATTGCTCGGGGCGGCCGACGCCCTCGGCCAGCGCCTGCTCGGCCATCGCGTCGCAGACGCCGACGATCGCGTGGCAGCGCCGGGCGGCCCAGCGTTCGAGCCCGACGTAGAGCCGATTCTTCAGGGGAAACTCGGACGGCCCGAAGGGGAGGCCGTGGATCGTGTGGACGACGGCCGGGACCCGCTCGTCCCAGGCGGCGGCCCGGCCGATGATCCCGGCCTTCGAGCTGTGGGTGTGGACGACCTCGGGCCGGAGCCTGCGGATCGACGAGCGGAGGGCCCGGTACGCCTTCCAGTCGGCCGCCGGGCGGATCGCGCGGATCAGCTCGGGCATCAACTCAACTTTGAGGCCCCGGGCCTTCGCGCGGTCGAACAGGTCGCCTTCGGGCCCTTCGGCCGGGCCGGTGATGAGGGTCACGTCGTCGCCGTGGCGATGGTGCAGGCCGTCGACGGTCAGGAGCGTGTTCTCCTGGGCCCCGCCAAGTATCAAGCGGGTGATGACGTGGACGATCTTCATCGGGCGTCATCCCCGTAGTGGACCCGGAGGAGGAAGAGGCCCTGCGGCGGGGCGGTCGGCCCGGCGGCCTGACGGTCCTCGGCGAGGAGTGCCTCGCGGACCCGGGCCTCGGGCCAGCGGCCGATCCCGACCTGGATCAGGGTCCCGGCGATCGTGCGGACCATGTTGTAGAGGAAGCCGTCGGCCTCGACCTCGATCGTCACGTCGTCTCCCGATCGGGCGACGGCGATGTCGGAGATCGTCCGCACGCTGCTGGTCCGGTTCGGCCAGTTGGTCTCGAACGAGTGGAAGTCGTGCCGCCCTTTCAGGTGCTGGGCGGCCCGGTGCATCGCCGGGGCGTCGAGCGGCAGGTAGACGTGGTAGCTGGTGCGGAGTCGGAACGGGTCGGCGATCGGCTGATTGTCGATGACGTATCGGTAGCGCTTGGACTTCGCATCGAGCGTGCTGTGGAAGGCCTGGGGGACGTCCCAGGCGCCCTTGACCCGGATGTCGGGCGGGAGGATGGCGTTGAGGGCCTTGACGAAGACGGCGGCCGGCTGGGCCGAGGCGGTATAGAAATGGACGACCTGCCCGAGGGCGTGGACCCCCGCGTCGGTCCGGCCGCTGGCGTTGGTCGGGGGCTCGACGCCGGTCAGGCGGCCGATGGCTTCTTCCAGGAGCTGCTGGACGGTCCGCCGGTCGGGCTGCCGCTGCCAGCCGGAGAAGTCGGTGCCGTCGTAGGTGATGAGGAGCTTGAGGTTGCGCACGATCGGAGGGTCAGGCCCCCACCGGGTCGAGCTTGAGCAGCTCCTCGGCGATCTGGACCGCGTTGAGCGCGGCCCCTTTGCGGAGGTTGTCGCCGACGCACCAGAAGAGCAGGGCGTGGGGGTTGCCGAGGTCCTGGCGAATCCGGCCGACGAAGACGTGGTCCTCCCCCCGGGCCGGGGCGGGCATCGGGTAGGCCAGTTGCGAGGGGTCGTCGACCACTTTCAGCCCGGGGGCGTAGGCCCAGAGGTCGCGGGCGATCGCCGGGGTGATCGGCCGCTCGGTCTCGACCAGGATCGACTCGCTGTGGCTGTAGAGGACCGGGACGCGGACGCAGGTCGGGCTGACCAGGATCGAGGCGTCCCCCATGATCTTCCGGGTCTCGTGGACCATCTTCATCTCCTCCTTGGTGTAACCGTCGGGGAGGAAGTCGTCGATCTGGGGGACGCAGTTGAAGGCGATCGGGTGGGCGAACTTGGCGGGCCGGGGCGCGGGCCTGCCCTCGACCTCGGCCCGGACCTGGGCCCGGAGTTCGTCCATCCCCTTCTGCCCGGCGCCCGAGACGGATTGGTAAGTGCTGACGATCACACGGCGGATTCTCAAGGCGTCGTGCAGGGGCTTCAGGGCGACGACCATCTGGATCGTCGAGCAGTTCGGGTTGGCGATGATCCCCTTGTGCCCGGCGACGTCGCCGGGATTGACCTCGGGGACGACGAGGGGGACGTCGGGGTCCATGCGGAAGGCACTGGAGTTGTCGACCACGACCGCGCCGGCCTTGGCGGCGAGGGGCGAGAACTCCTTCGAGATCGAACCGGGGGTGCTCGACAGGACGATGTCGACCCCTCGGAAGGCGTCGGCGGTCAGGAGCTGGATCGGGTGGGCTTCGCCCCGGAATTTGACCGACTTGCCCAGGCTCCGCTCGGAGGCGAGGAACTTGATCGAGCCGACCGGGAACTTCCGTTCTTCCAGGAGGCGGACCATCACCTCGCCCACGGCCCCGCTGGCACCCACGACGGCGACACTCTTCACGGCTGGCTCACCCTTTCCACTCGGCTTCGGCCCTGGCGGATCCGGTCCTTCGCGACGGCCCGACGACACCCCCGACCCCTCGGCGGTTCGGGGGTCCAGCATACGAAGTTCTCCCGGCCATTCCAATCCGGCGCGGCGAGGTCCGGCGGGTCGGGCCTGGCCTCGGGGCCGGATCGGCTGTCATAATGGGGCCCTTGGCCGACCGTTCGGGTCGGACCATCTCCATCATCGGATCATTCATGGGCGCCGGACGATCGGCCCGGGGGGTCTTCGGACATGCGGTTGCGGATCAAGGCTTTGATGGCGGCGGGCTCGATGCTGGCGACTTCGGCCGGTTGCGAGGAGCCCAAGGAGATCATTCCGGTCGCCCCGCCCGGCTTCGAGATCACCCGGGTCCCGACCACCCCCCAGGGCGAAGGGGCCCAGGCGCTCGGCGAGCAGGGGGGCGTGGCCCCCCAGCCCAAGAAGGACGTGCCGACCCCCCGGTTCGTCTTCGACTCCCCGCCGACCCCGATCGGCTCGCCGGTCAAGACGGCCTCGGGCCTGACCTACGAGACCTTGAAGGCCGGCGAGGGACGGGTCGCCAAGTCGGGCGATGAGGTGAAGATGCACTACACCGGGACCCTCAACGACGGGACCAAGTTCGACAGCTCGTACGACCGCAACGAGCCCTTGCCGGTCATGCTTGGCATGGGCGGGGTGATCCCGGGCTGGGACGAGGGGGTCCCGGGGATGAAGGTCGGCGAGAAGCGGAAGCTGATCATCCCGCCCGAGCTGGGCTATCGCGACCGGGCCCAGAAAGGCATCCCGGCCAACTCGACTTTGAACTTCGAGGTCGAGCTGATGTCGGTCAAATGATCGCGTCCGGCCGAGCCGCCTTGCCGGATCGGGCGAGGTCGGTTAGCCTCCCGGCCCCGAGCGGGCTGGCGGGTCGACCGACCCGGCTCGATCGCGGGATCACCAGGAGGCCGGCATGGACGCCAGCATCCGAGGGGAAGTTGCGCAGGCTCGCCGGGGCTTGCCGGGCGGCGTCTCGACCGGCCTCCGCGTCGCGTTGGTCCATGACTGGCTGACGGGGATGCGGGGCGGCGAGAAGTGCCTGGAAGTCCTCTGCTCGGCCTTCCCGGACGCCACGCTTTACACCCTGATCCACGACCGGGGCAAGCTGAGCCCGGCCATCGAGCGGATGACGATCCGCACCTCGCCGCTCCAGCGGATCCCCGGCGTCTCCCGTCACTACCGGAAGCTCTTGCCGGTCATGCCGCTGGCGAGCCTGGCCTGGCGGCCGGGGGAGGTCGACCTCGTCGTCAGCCTGAGCCATTGCGTGGCCAAGATGGTCCGGCCTCCCGCGGGGGTCCCGCACGTCTGCTACTGCTTCACCCCGATGCGATACGCCTGGGACGGCCGGGCCGCCTACCTCGACTCCTGGGCCGACCGGCCGATCCGCAAGGCGATGGCCGGCTTCCTGCTCGACCGGCTCCGCCGGGTCGACCGCGCGACCTCGGGGCGGGTCTCGCACTTCGTGGCGATCTCGGAGACGATCCGCGACCGGATCGCCCGCTGCTACGGCCGCGAGAGCCGGGTGATCCAGCCGCCGGTCGAGGCCGATTTCTACACGCCCGCCGACCTCCCTCGCGAAAACTTCTATCTCTGCGTCTCGGCCCTGGTGCCTTACAAGAACATCGATCAGGCGGTCCTCGCCTGCTCGGCCTCGGGCCGGAGGCTGGTGGTGATCGGGTCGGGGCCGGAGCGGGCCCGGCTGGAAAGGCTGGCGGGGCCCTCGGTCGAGTTCCTCGGCTGGCAGCCCGACGAGGTGATCCGCGACCATTACCGCCGCTGCCGGGGCCTGATCTTCCCCGGCGAGGAGGACTTCGGGATCGTCCCGATCGAGGCCCTCGGCTGCGAAGCCCCCGTCATCGCACTCGGTCGGGGTGGGGCGGCCGAGACGGTCGACGACCGGGTCGGCCGGACCTATCCCGACCCGACCGTCGCCTCGTTGACGGCAGCCCTCGACGACTGGGAGGCCGATGGCCGTCCGTTCGACCGGACCCTCGCGCGATCCCGCGCCGAGGCCTTGGCCCTGCCCGTCTTCCGGCGGAAGATCCTGAACTACCTGGCCGAGGTCGTCGCGACCCAGCCCCGGGGCGGCATCCCGACGCCCCACCTTTCGGCCAGGAAGGTCGCGCGGGATTGAGCCGCCGGGACTCCCGGGGGAAGCGAGGAATCGGTTGAAGAAGGACAGGCCTGGCGTTCTCCTCCTCGGGCTCGCCCTGTCGGCGACGCTCGCGCTCTCGACGGGGCTCGGGGCCGACGAACCGGGATTCGTCCCCCTCTACGACGGCCGGTCGCTCGCCGGCTGGACCCCGATCGGCAGCAAGCCCGGCAACTGGCGGGTCGAGGCCGGCCTGCTCGTCACCCGGGGCGACGGCAAGGGGTGGCTGAGCTTCAACCGGGCCTTCGGCGACTTCACCCTGAGGCTCGAATACCGGACCGGGCGCGGGGGGAACTCCGGCGTCCTGATCCGGGCCCCGCACCGGGGCGACCCCTCGTTCGCCGGGATGGAGGTGCAGATCCTCGACGACGCCGCGCCGGCCTATCGGTCGCTCCAGCCGGCCCAGTATGCCGGGTCGGTCTACGGGGTCCTGCCCGCCAGGAGGGGCCACGCCAGGCCCGCCGGGGAATGGAACTCACTAAAGATCCGGGCCGTCGGGACGAGGATCACGGTCGAGCTGAACGGGGCGGAGGTCGTCGACGGCGAAGCCTCGGCCCACCCCGAGGCCCTGGACAGGCACCCGGGGCTCTCGCAGCGCACCGGCTTCATCGGGCTCCAGTCGCACTCCGAGCCGATCCAGTTTCGCGGGATCGCGATCCGGGAGCTTCGCTGAACCGGGGCCCGGGGGCCTGACGATTCACGCCGATCGCCTGGCAGAAGACGGCCACCCCGACGTGCTTGGTCACGTTGAGGCCGACCAGCCCATAGAGGAAGCCGACCCGGAACAGCCAGAAGTTGACCGCCGCGCAGGCCACCAGGCCGAGCAGGCTCGCGACGCTGATCTGGAAGCCGGGTCGAGTCATGGCCCTATTATGGCCCGGGAAGCCCCGGCCGGACAGGTCCCCAAGCGTCGCGACGCCCGCCCTTGCCCCGGCGGGATTTCGGCCGGTATGATGCATCCTCCCGACCCGACCCGAGCGAAACCACGAAGGGACCGAGACGCCGATGATCCCCACGCCCCCGAAGCCCCGATTCGAGCCCGGCACCCTCGTCAGGGCGATCCAGCGCGTGCGGGTCGGGCACCGCGAGTGGTCGACCCAGGTCATCGGCATCGTCGAGCGCGAGAGCGTCCGGCCCGTCGGCGGGATGGAGATGGGCGGCAAGTCCCTCTACTGCCGACAGCCGACCATCCGGCTCCGCAAGGAAGACGGCGAGATCACCGATGTGGCCCTCGACGAGTGGACGAAGATCGAGGCGATCTGATCGGCTTGATCCCTTGGATGCCCCTTCCGATCCAGGCCAGCCGACCAGGACGGGCCCGAGTGCCGCCACGCAAATTGGCTTCGTTCCGGCGCGTGGCCGGATTGGCTTCGTTCCGGCGCGCGAATGAATTGGCTTCGTCCCGTCGCGTGACCGAATTGGCTTCGTCCCGTCGCGTGGCCGGATTGGCTTCGTTCCGTCGCGCGGTCGGATTGGCTTCGTTCCGTCGCGTGGCCGGACTGGCTTCGTTCAGGGTCATTGATCTGACGACGCATGGATTAGCCTCGACATCCTCGACGACTACCGGGCTGGGTGACGGCCCGATCCCGCCCCGATTAATCGCCCTTCGAGATAATATCGTTGTTGAGCAGGGGTCTTAACACGCATTTCGCTCGCGATTCGCCAGGATTTTTCCCTATCGAAGTCAGCGAGACACCCTCGGGGCCGCATTCGCTGAAATCGGAGTTGGCATCGTGACTCACCGGAGTCGTGGTCCCGATCGCGGGCGTAATGCTCTCCACGCTGATTCGGGGCGTTGGTCCCAATCGAGCATGGCCAAGACTAATAGGAGTTACGCAGTCATGAAAGAACGTACAGCGGTTTGGCGATGTAAGCCCGG
>JAABUK010002593.1_pt1 | contig 32216 bp, 43 predicted proteins | sample 5559141 | NCBI WGS metagenome assembly JAABUK01 (sample SAMN10711869, study PRJNA513367) | rock metagenome | isolation source: Antarctica rocks | place: Antarctica: Victoria Land, Pudding Butte nord | collected 2016-01-03 | reverse complement strand
GAGGTGGGTGAGAGGGTTGAGGAGGCGTTGCTGCGGAGGTTGATGCCGCGGAAGAGGGAGAGGCGTTCGCGGGATTCGGGGGGGGAGGAGGGGGGTTTGGGGGTGGTAGTCATTAGGATCGTGGCGTAGTGGCGGAGGATGCCTGTTAGGATCTGTGATTGGAGATGTAAGCAGTGGTAGGGAGACAGTGAGGCGGGAGTGAGGTACCATGACAATCGTGATGGGGAGCAGAATCCAGTAACTGTGGTCGTCAGCGGGCTGCTGGGGGAGCTGCGGGAGGTGAGGTGGCTTTACAAGAGTGCTGGATCCCTGTTGATTGTCTGCTCCATTCCTGAGGTCACCATCTTAAAGCTGAGATTTGGTTCCGGCCTTTTCAAGCTGTCATAGGTGCCACGCGAGTCCCAGGAGTGAGTGGAACCAGATGACTTTCTGCCAAGTTTGGAGATTCCATGGACGACAAAAGGATCTGGGCGGCGCTAGCAATTCCGCTGCGGAACGCTAAATTGGCCCTGGTGGTGATCTGTCGACTGGTAAGGGACATTCCGAAGACGATATCCTGTCTCAATACTGCTTCGCTCACACATTCCTATGGATGGACAACCTGCAGATGGCACGCAGAAGGTGCTTCTGTACTCCATCAATGGTGACATCTTCCTGGTGCAATACTGGCTCCTCCATGATTGACTTGGTGAGTAGACTTGAAGAACGCAACAGACGATGCTCTCGCGCCTTACCTCACGAAACTTCCGCCACCATACACGTTTGCGCAGTCACACTACTACACAAATGTCAGACTCGCCGTTGGCTATTCTGCCGTCATAATAGCTGCCGCGACATTCTACTTCGATTGGAAGCTGGGCTGGGATGCCACCAAACAGTACACAGCTGCAGCATGTGTGCTCTACTTCCTGCTGAATGGCTTTCTCACACTCTGGATTTGGAGAAATGAGGCTGGAAAGGTATTTGTAGGGATCAGAGAAGGGCAGCAGAAGGTTGGGCCATTCCCTTGGCCGAATTTGCTCCTCGCACTAACTTTGGAGACAACAGTTGATGCTACAGTCGTCTGTGAAGAAGCACGTTCCAATCTACAAGCTGAGAATACGGTATGAGGCTCCTTCAGGAAAGAAGTGGGAGGACAAAGAGATTGAAGGACGTTTTACGGAGTGGTTCAATGACGCTGGATATCTACAACATGCAGAATTGAAGAATTGGCTTGCAAATAATATCGAGGTCATTGGCATGGGTGATTCTCAAAGCAAGAAAAGAACCAAGAGTCGACTTTCAGACGACGCTATTGAGACAGGGGTCGAGTCTCCTCGAAGCTCAGGCCTTGAGATACCGGGTAGCGCAAAGGTTACAAGAAAGGGCAAGAGAAAAACTTGATCAAAAGTGGAGCAACGAGTTTAAATATCAGAAGCTTTGACGATAGACTGTTATTTCTCTGTTGAGTGTCTGCCCTGTGAGTTGATGAGCGGGAGCCGAAGTTACTCAAGCAGTTTTTGATGGCTTTGCTGCTTCGACCGTCCCAGACTTTTCTACCGAGTCAGCAGATTTCGACAAACCTGCTAGAATATTATGGACGATTCGCAGAAGGTTTCTCAGGAGCACGACGATTGTCACCTTGCCGATTGCAGGTACATATAAGGATGCTTTTTCTTTGACGTCGGGTCCGAAGTTCTGCCGGGGGTCAGTGATTATTCCATGCTGAATATATCCTAATTTGGTGGACCATGTTCAGACGCTCACCTTTTCCGTCGAGAAGTTGATGCACACGGCTCCTTCTCTCAGCAAATGACAAGGGAATTTATACTCCTTGCCAGGGACACCAGTTATCACCACATCACAAAACGGCAAACAATCCTCTAAGCCCCATCCTTCCATCTCCTCGACCTCATGCTTCCGTTTTCTGATGCCTTCACCTCTGGTGAACTTCTGAATGCCTTTGACATCCACACTGTACACGCATGCTCCATCGTTGGCGAGAAGAGCAGCCAGGGGCCGCCCCACTACTTCACTTCTGTTCACCACACATATTGTATGGCCAAAAAGTCTGTTTCCATATGGCAGTATGGTATTGTAGATACAAAGATATTCCAATATCTTTATCACAGCCAAGGGTGTGCAAGGTAGGATGCTCTTTTGTGCCTGGGCGTCATCGAGAAATCTAATATTTTGATACATGTTGAATATGTGTCGATGACTGAGTCCTTCAACATCTTTGGAGACAGCGACAATTTGTTGTAGATACTGATCCTGTCTGTTGTTGAAGATCGGGTAGTAGACAATGATGCCATCAATGGCCTGATCAGCATTTGCCGAAATTAAGGTCTCTTCAACCCGATCTTTGTCGACCTCCCGGAGTGTATATATGAAGCCACTGCCGACGATGCAAGATCAGTCTTGCCATTCCGGTGCTCACAAGCTGTCTCATGATGTCAGGAATGGCAGCTGGCTCTCACTTTTCTTTACAGGTCTTCTCCGTCCACGCTGCGTACAACCGAGCAGCAGGATCTGCGTTGGCCAGGATGCCCAAAAGATGGGGCGGTCGAGCCAGTCTTTTCAGACCATCTGAAACTTCAGCTAGCAGTCCTTTGGCAATGCTGCCTGCTGGAACCACCTTGCAGAAGGACGGGGCGCCTTGCGGATTTGCCATAGATAGCAGCCATACATTGCAGGTGGTCGGCCCTTTTTGATAATAAAATTCAACCGTCTTGCAGAAATCTTGGCAGGGCTCCTCCTGGCTTGGCAGCCTGAAGATTGCTGACACATCTCAAGTCCAATCTTCACCAGATCTTCCGTCAGCTCAATCTAATTGCGGCAGCGTCGTACATTAGTTGACCTAGCGCGGGGTCCAGAATGCGAACAGGCAGTTTACTTCAACAATACGGATACTACAGCTTGCCCCCATGCTAGGTCCGGCCTCCACGATGCTCCTTCGGCCCAATTCGATCAGGCGATCAATCTCAGCGAGCCATCCTCTCCTTTCCCAGGGTCCACGGTCATACTAGCGCATGATCTATGCCAATCTAGCAGACGTTAAGTCAAGCTCTAGCTTATTTCGACATATCGCTACAGCCACCATTGGCCAGCTCGTTTCAGACCGGATTGTAAAAATCCCCAACGTCGATATGTATCAAGCTACCTACGCCTCAGGCCTGTCATTGGTCAACTCCCAGCTAATTCCCGGCTATCTTGAGCCTTGCTTTCTTCGTATTCAGCTCCCCAGGAGGCAATTCTGCAACAGATTCTAGACAGTCAGTTCATTCTCAAGGATGTCTGGAGATTGCCAATTCCCTGCCAAAGGACATTGTTCGTACAAGAGGACCCACGTACGGAACTGAGGGAGGCCGCCGCAGCTTCATCACTGGCACTACTTTCAGTGATATGTTGAACCGCCGCTACCCGGCAAATGGCTTTGAGGGATCCTTCGCGCCCCACCCCTCGTGCCAAGTGGCGGCCTTGAAACGCGGGAAAAAAGCTTAGTTATAAACCTTCCTGATCAGTGGAAAGCCAGGAATATCGAGATGAAGTGCCCGCGGGCCGTTTGAAACCTCTACAGGCAAGAACAATACGGAATGGAGATCCATGAGACAAGAAATCCATTTTCCTGTTTCGACTTTATGTCGGTTGGTATCCTGGTCTGACATGGGCTAGTCAAGCAAAGCAGTCAGCCCTGTGGAACCACTGCATGGATAGAGCCTTACAGCAGGAGGATGGGTTGAAGGATTGGCCCCATGGCGTACAATGCAATCTCATGGACCAATCTATCCATTTAGCATGCCGCCCCAGGCTCGCCCGGCTTCTACGAGATGAAGATTAAATACTCGACACCTTGGGTCTCGCCCTCCATGCCAGCGCCGCCTTTCTCATGTGTACTGAATCAAATTCTGCATCCCTATTCATTGTCGTTGCACCTCCCTTGCCTTGCTTCGATTTGGCTGTCCGGTCCTCCATAAGTTCACCACTCCTACAGCCAAAATGAAGCTCCAAGAAATGCTCAGTCGGTCCTCAACCAGCGATTCTATGAAGCCTCGGAAACATACTCCTTGGATCTCTGGGCCCATCGACCGCAAAGCGGCCAAGGTGCATCATGGACCTCATGAAGAAACGAAGATGAATTCGGAGCAGAACGTGATCGAGTTCGATGAATCACGTCTTCATCACACAGACTCTGACGCTCCCATGTTCAAACACCATCACGAAGCAACTTCGATCGAACTGTTTTACGATCTATTTTTCGTTGCTAATCTGGCCACGTTTACTGCAAACCATGAGGTTGATACGAGAGAGAGTGAGTGAACATCCCAGATGTTTGTTTTTGGTACTGACAGCCTCCCAGCTCTTGCGTCCTACGTGGGATTTCTCACCTTGATGTACGCATAAATATATAGTTCCGCCAGAAGTTCTTCACAATCTTACATTTACATTAGGTGGTTCACCTGGTTGCAAACTTCATTGTTCGACGTCCGATTCTCCTCGGACTCATACTTCCACCGCGTTTTCAAGTTGATCTCGTTTGGTGTTTTCACCGGATTCGCCATTGTCGGGCCGATTTTTGACACCGGCAAAGAGGCTCAGGATGTGAAGGCTTTCAAAGCCATGAGCTTAATCCTGATGATTTCTCGTCTTGCCCTCATTGTACAGTATGGCGTCGTGTTGTGGTATGTGCGGGGATACAAGAAAGTCTTCATGCCACTCCTCTTGCATTGCGGCACCCTGTTCGTCTCGGCCATGGTGTTACTCGGATTGGCCTTCTCGTTCAAGTATGACAAAGATCAAAACGGAGATTTTGTATACAAAGACGATGGGACAAAGACGACGGCGGCCTCCAACGCTTTTGTCGGCTGGTAAGTTTCCCCTTGTTCAGAATCTGGCTAGTGTCTCCCTAACCCCATATCAGGTACGTCATCGTCATACTTGAAGCAGTCGCCGTTGTTACTATTTCAAGTCTCTGGCGGGTTGTCAGCTTCAAACATACACATCTTGTTGAGAGAGTGGGGCTCTTGACTCTGATTGTTATGGGAGAAGGCATTATCGGGATGACGAAATCCGTGACCTACGTCGCCAGGTACTCGGTCTACACGAGCAGTGCTACCATTGGTGTTGTGGTTGCGGCGGTGTGTATGATCGTGAGTCACTCCCTACTGGCGTGCTTCTTCCTCGCTAACAGCATTCACCAAGTATTGTCTCTGGGTGCTCTATTTCGACCAGATTGAGCACGATCGTTTCGGCACCATTCGCCAGCAAATTTGGACCCTCTTGCATTTCCCATTTCATATAGCGATTGTGCTTACGGTTGAAGGCTCAACTCAATTCATAAGTTGGTGGATTGCTGCTGAGAATCTCGCGTATCTTCAAAAGAACCTTGCCATTGACACACAGTTCAACACCAATGACACAGCCGCGTTCGTGAACGGCGTAAACATAACGTTGCAGTACTTCGATAACGGCTTCAAGAAGGCGTTCATACCTGATTATAGCAGCAACCTCACAGCTATCCAACATCTGGACATCAACAAATCGCAAGATGTTTACCAAATTAACCTCATTGTCAACGATATTTACGACTCGCTGACCGTCTGGTTATTCAAGATCTTTGGGGTGAAGCTCTCGGATGGCCTGACCAAAAACGCAAAGGACAACTACGCTAAGGCATCGGCAGTCGGGGAGGCCTTCTCAACAGTCTTCGTGTTCTTCCTGATATCCGCAGGCTGCGTGCTCATCATCCTCGGGATCATGTACTGGTTTGGAAAAACTCACAAGTCTCGTGGAGAGATGGCGTCGGTCTTTGTTCGAATTTTTGCTGGCGTTGGGTTGGCTTTGGTGTCTACTTCCATCTACACCGCGGCAGGGCCCAAGCTCATCTTCAGTCCCTGGATGATCCCGCTTGTGTTGATTGTCTTCCTGATCGGTAGGTCTTCGTTCTCCTCTACAGAAACATCTTTTGCTGACTTGAACAGTAATAATTCTGGACAACGTCCTCATCTGGCACACGAACAAGGCCGTGACCAGACATACAAGTGTGTCCCAGTCAGATGAAGCTTGATGCTTTCGGTAACGGAGTTGGGAATCGGTCTAGCAATAATGCCTGCGGGAGGGTGCCCTGCGTTTAGTATTTCGTTTCAATGATGATGTGTCCTCTCTTGACTTGTCTCCCCTGGTTCTGCTTTCATTTGCTCTGCATCAGCTTGCTACCGACGTCTTCGATGATAGTGGTGTGAGCATGTTTGGTTTCTTTTTTCTGCAATTGAAAGCACCATTCGGGATTCAATCTACCCTCGCAGCATATCTACTAATGCCAGGCGCTATGCCTATCAGAAATGAAAGATCGTCGATTGATTTCGTCGTTGCATGTTTGATCCCTTTCACCATCAACGTACCAAGTACGTACTTCGCATCTGAGATTGTCTCCGAGCGCTAGTCGTAAAGGTGAAGTGTCTTGGCGTCCCCTGAAAATGGCAAACTACCCAACAGGGCAATAATAATATTCAATGCCCTCTTCATCATCAAGTACGCCGCCGCAACGCATACCTACCTAAGAGGTTGCTGGAGCGGCCCCAAAATAATTTTCTGCGATAGCTTAGAGACTATGTACAGTGATGGCACAAACCAACCTCATAAACCATCGGCCAGACGGAAACGAGGCAGTCACGTTTAATCTCCTCTCACGGATAAGTATCTTCTTCACCCCACCAGATCAGACCATAAACCAGCCACCGCATTCCTCTCACCACGCGATCCAACTCCCTCGGCCACTCTCAAGCAGTCCCATTACAACCCGTTGGAAACTGCCCGATACCCACCAAGAAGGCCACACTATCAAACTCCGAGTAGGCAGTCTTAACCTTATGGTCCCTCCCAAAAAATCAATCTCCCCAGCCAGAAAGGGTGAGAAATTGGTGGTCTGCCAGCGGACAGTGATGGCGTCGCACGCATACGCCTTGGCAATGACGTCGAAGTTCACGCTGCCGTTGTTCATGGACTGGAGGGCGATGAAGGAGGGGATGTCGGTGGCGAGTGGGGCGGATGTTTTGGCGGGCTATGTAGTCGGTGTCTATTTGGGCGGTTGATTCAGGGATTGATGGATGGAGTAAGTAGTACGCTGGGTTGAGATGCGATAGACTTACCGTGTCGCCTTTTCCCGGCGTGACGCTGTTGGTGCTCTCGGAATAGAGGTGGATGTCCGGTGTGAGGTAGTGGCTTGCAATGTCTGCTTCGACGGGGTTCACGAAGAAGCTGATCCAGGTACTGAGGATCCTGTCGCCCTGCTCTTGAGTCAGGCAGCTGCGGTCATCATTGCTGCCTCCGTGATGGCCATCGTCGTCTCCGCCGTGATTCGCAAGTGGGTTTGCCAGGAAATCGCAGGTGAGGACGGCGAGGAAACAGATTGAGAGAAGGGGTTTGAGCATTTTGAGTGTTAGGGAGTACACCAGGGGGCGGTTGAATTGACTTGAAGATGGCAATAGCTTGTAATGGGAATCTAGATATCTGATGCCAATGTCTGTCTCTGCGGGTCCAATCCGATCGTCTCGGGGCCACGCAGGATCTTATACTCAGAGTACCTCCGCCAAAGCGTCCCTTTCATTTTGTCTGGATCAGGCCTCATTGTATCGTACGATCATCCGCCATCCGGTGTTTGGCGAGCTGAGGAGTAAAGGGGAAAACAGAGCGGCGCACGGAATATTCCACAAAAGCCTCAATCAATGGTCCAGACTTGAACCAAACTTTTGACCTAGCACTTACTCGATAGAGGTCGGTTTTCCACACAATCAGCCCTACAAGGCGCCACTTACCAATTAGATCAAATAAGTTGACAACGTAAAGTGTATTTGCTGTGTCTCGGATAGTGCTCAAGTGACCTCGGGTGAGCAGGCATTCAAGGTAAAAGGGTGATCAGAGGTATGAGGATGTATTCCCGCAAGCCACATATTAACGGTGTGACAATCCGATGCGGCGAGATCGAGGGGAGTACAGGTTGTATTCGGAATGTCGATGCGGTGCCCAGTTACTTGAGAGGAGGGACTTCGTATCCCGATCAGCTTCAATTCGCGTTAGTCAGAGACAAACTTCGACGCTTCGAACCTTGTGTAAGGCGCGTCATAACGACGCGCCGTGGCCTCGATGTTGGGATCTTTTTGTTTGGGTAGGTCGTCGATGGCCTGTTGCACGCATATTTCGACATCGTGGTACGGTTCAGGCATTGTGGTGGATGGTGCAGTTGGATATCAAACCACCACAGTGGGGCGGACCGGAAGTTGCTGTCGGTCCTCCTTGGCGGCTTACTCAGCATCGGCCTATTTTCTTCTTCCTTGCTAGTCTGCGTAGATAGCTTCCTCCGACATACACTCATTCCTCAAAATACCTCATACAACGAATGCGCAGATAAGAGTACGTCAGTAGGAGACGGCAGATCGGAGAGCATCTTTATGCTTATGAGCAGCGGCTTTACCAAAACCTCGACGGACTTCTGAGCGACCGTCGAGATATCCAAAGAGTCAGACTTCATCTTCATGCTGCGAAACGGTTACGACAGACAACAAAATGAAACAACATGCATTAGGAGAGCAACGGACTATAACACGCCGCTAGGACGCGAGGGGTTAATGGACCAATCCAGTCGCACCATCAAGCATCGCATGAGTTGTGCAAAACTCTGTTTGTTCAGATTTCCTTTTCTTTGCCTTCCTCCTTAGATTCTGTATGTTTTGACAACTTCTTGTCAGCGTCAGCTCTACAACATCACCGCTACTATCTACGAGTACGGTCTCGTAGTTCATCAATTCTGGCGACTACTTGGTCTACACGTCGACCAGCGGGCTGCCATAGCCTGACTGGCGAGCTCCTACAGCCCACCCGACCACCGTAGGTCGAGCTCAATATCCCATCTGCGACCGTCAAACAGAGTTTGCCACGATAATCGCATCTGCCTGATGTGCCAGGACATGCCGAAGCTCTGGAATTTCTCCCCATTCCTCTCCCCAGCGTGAGAACAGCTCAATCCTCCGACCACGGCGCTACAATCGGCAGGGAGTCGCATTCTGGTTCTCAGCGATCCGCATCGCACCATACCGCGGACCCCCAGAACCATCGACGATATAATCCATAGTTCGACTTCATAAAAGATGCCTTACGACGCATCGGCCATCTGGACCTGGAGCCGAGGAACACTCGACGACTTAATGGGACGAGGAACGACGGTCGTAGAGACAGAGCCCCGACAAGGTGTGTAATCTAATAGTTCGGATTTGTGACTTTCATTGACATGCAAGTAGTTGTGCAATCTAACGGACGGCGACGACTGCCCCATGCTCGCGACGCATCCTCGGAGGCTGTCCTCCAGACTTTCGCCTCTATGTCCCAGGAAGAGGCTATCGACCATCTGCAAACAGTCCCCGAGGGACTGACCGATGAGGAAGCCGAAAGGCGACTGAAGATCGGGGGTTTTAACCTCTTATCGACAAAGAAACCTCCGACCTGGTGGCAGCTTTTGCTATCGGTCCTGCCAAACCCTTTCAACATCTTATTGACATTTCTCGCCGTGATCTCGGTCGCGACACCGCCTCCAAATTGGCCTACCTTCACGATTTTGGTGATTATGATCGTCGTCTCCTGTGCTCTACGATTTTGGCAAGAGTATCGGAGCAGCGTCGCGGCAGTCAAACTCCAAGAGGGCGTCACAACGGACGTCCGCGTCCGTCGCCGTACTGGCGAGTCAACGTCCCTAGAATATCTGGAGATGGTGATTGACGAGAAGCACCTCGTCCCTGGAGACATTCTCCTTGTTGATCCTGGTGACAGGGTACCTGCGGACTGCTTAGTACTTGAAGCCTTAAACTTACAAATCAGCCAGTCAAGGTACGTTCGACAATCGATCCTTCGTGTAGACCAGCAGTGCTTACATCCATCAGTCTTACGGGGGAAAGCGAGTCTCTCAAGAAGACTGGCTTCGTCAACTCCGAAATAGCCGGTGTTGGTCTCTTCGACCGAGTGAACCTGCTCTTCATGGGCACTAGCGTTATCTCCGGCAGTGGCACAGCTCTGGTATTAAGAACCGGCGATGGTAGAGATGGCCAATGTCCATTCCTTTGTGCCTCTGCTAAAATCCATGTTAGATGCCTTCATTGCGACCATCGTGAAGCAGCTCAACAAAAATCGTCCTCTGAACTCCTTCCAGAGAGGTATTCGTAACGTAGTTTACCTGATGATAGCCTTCATGCTCGTGATGGTGCCAATTGTAAGTACACTTGCAGAGGGAAAACAGATATTGGATCTGACTTCATTAGGTGCTGGTTATAAGCGGCAAGGTCACTGGCAACTGGAGTCAGTCTGCACTTTTTAGCGTATCGGTTGCGGTTGGCCTGGTCCCAGAGATGCTACCGGCCATCGTCAACGCAAATCTCGCCCGAGGGGCCTTCAAGCTTTCGAAGAAGAAGGCAATCGTGAAACGCCTGGATGCTATCCAGAACCTTGGAGCCATGTCGGTTCTGTGCAGCGACAAGGTAAGAATTCAATATCCCCAATGACAGCCCGTGGACCAAGCTAAGTCAACAGACCGGTACCCTCACTAAAGACAAAATCACATTGTGCCATCACGTAACAGCATCTGGAGCCGAAGACCACAAAGTGTTGCAGCTGGCGTACGTCAATGCAATCAACCAAGGCGGTAAGAAGAATAGCATCGACTCTGCTATCATTGAAGCGGGCAGTAACCTAGAGAAACCGGATAGATACGCCCTTGGTAGGAAGGTGGCTGAGATTTCGTTTAACTTCGAGACACGAAGATCGAGCGCCATTATCAAGACACAGGGCGAGAAGTTACTACTGATCTGCAAGGGCGCTTTTGAAGAGGTCTCTGCCATCTGCACCCATGCTCGGGTCAACAGCAAAGTCGTCCGGCTTGATGGGTGTTTTCGTCAGGAACTTTACCAAAAGGCATCGGCATTCAACGATGAAGGCTATCGTGTCATCATGGTTGCCACAACGGAGCTCCTCGAATCCGATCTCGATGATGAGGACACATTTGATGGCTTGGACGCAAATATGGTTGTCGAAGGCTTACTGACGTTTCTCGACCCGCCCAAGGACGACGCGGCGGCCTCAGTTGCACGGCTGGAAGGGCTGGGTGTTGATGTGAAGGTCCTTACAGGAGATAATCTTGGCGTTGCTCTGAAAGTCTGCCGGACTCTGAATCTCGTGAAGGAGGTCAACGAAGGCGAGATCCAAGCGATTACTGGACCCGATTTGGCAAAGATTGAGAACAAGGAAGAGTTCACGCGGGTTGTCACAAGTTGCAAGATCTTCGCAAAATTGATGCCTAGCCAGAAGGGTCAAGTCATTATGGGCTTGAAGGCTGCCGGAGAAGCCGTGGGCATGCTGGGAGATGGCATCAATGACTGCATTGCCCTCAGGTTCGCGGATGTGGGAATCTCGGTTGACAGTGGAGCCAATGTGGCGAAGGACTGCGCTGATGGTATGGTGTAAAACCACAGCGTATGTGCGAGGCAAAATGCTAACATTCGAATAGTTATCCTGACCGAGAAGCAGTTGAGTATAATTGTCGACAGTGTGACCATCGGTCGCATTACTCATGGTAACACCATTAAGTACATAAAGATGGTTGCCTCATCCAATTTTGGCAATGTCTTCAGTATCCTGGCCGCTAGCGCTTGGCTACCATTCGTGCCTGTGTGTATTGAACCGATGTCCAGAACGATGCGAAGAAGATATACTAACTGACTTTCACCAGATGACGAGCCTGCAGATCTTGATCCAGAACTTGCTTTACGATATCTCTCAGATCGCCATCCCTTGGGACAATATGGACGAAGAGTACATCCGGATCCCTCGAAGGTGGAACGCTAAAGGTAGGCTGCGCTTGCCAGCCGTCCGAACCCCCTTGCTGATATTAGAACAAAGATCTCTTACGCTTCATCCTCATCCTTGGCCCCACGAGCAGCACAATCGATATATGCACCTTCAGCCTAGGCTGGTTCTACTATGGTATCCGCACGACCCATGACCCCGCTCTGGTCGCCGAATTCCACACCCATTGGTTCCTCGAAGGCCTGCTTACTCAGACACTGATCATCCATCTCCTCCGCACGGTAAAGATACCGATCCTCCAGCGCCGCTCGGCGCCTGCACTTGCTGTTACGACGGTGACTATTATGCTTGTCGGACTTTCAATCCCCTATATCCCGCCTTTCCAGAAAGCGCTGGCGCTCGTCAGGCCTGCAAACAGCTTTATAGGATTCTTGGCTGCAGAGCTGTTAATATACTGTGTGGAGGTGCAGATTGTGAAGATGGTGTACGTTAGGGTATTCAGGACATGGTTGTAGTTGGAACGAGGGTAGAAGACGATGACGTGCCTTTTCAACAAGGGTTCAGGACATGGTTATGATTGGGATGAGGCTGGAAGTCGAGGACGTGCCTTTTTCAACGAGGGCTCAGGACGAATGTACCGGGAACTATTAGATGATCAGGGAAGGTAGCTTAGCTTGCCTACTCTCCTAAGCGCCGTACGCCTCCAGGGCAAATGCAATGAGCAAATCAGTAACCTCATTGGCGCTGAGTTCCACCCTCTCTGGCTTTTGCAAAACAGCCAGAGTCGATCAACAAATACCCGTCAATCGAGTGATGACCGGGCAACAAGAAAACAGCTGGATGGGACAGATGCTGCATGATTCTTGAAATGCATGGTACACCGTGGAGAGCTTCTTTGCACTCCGGACGAGGGCGAGAGAATGAGGTCGTTGGCGCTGAAACAGCCAAAGATACGGACGCTCGAGACCACGCTCCCTTGCTTTGGGCGACGGTCGATTGAATGCCCGAACTTGGGCAGGTTGACTCATTCTCTCCGCCCAGGGCCGTCAGCCCTACACCACCTCTATCGGTCGAGCCCCTGTTCGAATTCAAAACCCTTGCAATGAATTCTGTCTCATGTCGCTTAGCGGGTGAAGATCGCCATCTCAGGATCTGACTGTCTGGGTTTGTCCGTTTCGTATCAGGCCTGCACCATGTGACCTCCGAGAGACCCATCGCTGTCCAATCTAAATTCTTAAGTCCTTCGCAGAAGCATAATTGACGCCACGCAACCATCGATATCTAATAATTAATAAAAGAGACTTTTAACTTATGTTTATAAGATTTAAAGCGAAGATCGAGGATAGCGGTAGTTTGATCCTCCGACCGTTATCCAACCCCAACACTGGCTCCTAGTCTTTGCCTATTCTCCGATCTAGTAACGAGGCAGTTCAGCCTGCATCCCGAACTGACTCGAGTCGACGCGCAAGGACTCAGCGTTCATCCGGATCTTCACTCTCCCGCAGTCTCTCCTGCTGCTCCGCCACCTGCGCATCGGCCGCTCGCTCCTCTTGCGTCTTATGACTAGCGAAGACAGCCAGCATGCCGAGGTCGTACGTGGCTTTCAGAGAACCCGCCATGACGAACGCGACCCAGAACAGCTTGTTGCTCGCCAGGACCCCGGTGATGAGCGGACCGAGGCTCTGGCTGGACGTCTTGACAAGGTTGATGGTGCCCATGACGGCCGTGCGCTCGTTGGGCAAGACGACTGCGGCGAGGAAGGCGGAACGGGGTGCCACGTCCATAGATTGGGTGCAAGAACGGAGAATGAGGAACAGCATCGCGAAAGGCAGAGATGATGGGATGGGAATGAGGGCCAGAGCGATTGCTGAAGGCAGATGTGTGAACACCATCGTCTGCAAAAGCGCTTAGCAGGGGATGTCATTTGCAAGAACAAGTTGGCCTGCTGAGAGCTTACTTTGACATTTCCGAAGCGCTTGGCAATGGACGAGGCGACCAGCATCGAGATCGAGGATATGATACTCGTTGTGAAGAAAAGCGATCCTAGCTTTCCTTCCTGGAGGTTGAATTTACTCTTGAAGAAGTATGTCACCCAGGATCTGAACTCGGTGTTAGCGATTGACATTGTCTTTGTGAGGTGTGAGTAAGACGTACAGTGGCGCAAGACCTGATGCGAATGCGTCCAATGCGAACAAGATACACAGGTTGGCGACAATGATCCTGCTCTCCTTGCTGATGGATGGTAGCAAGGATTTGCTAGGCTTTGATTTCTTAGCCTTTGGAGCATTGTCTCCTAACAGAGGCGTGGACTCTGTGTCCCTGGCGGGCGTGGGCTCTTTTTCGGCCTCGCATTTGCGGCTGAGAGAACAGGCCAAGGCAAACTTGATGAGGCCGATCGCTGCATATGCGAAGAAGATCATCCGGTAGGCGCGGACGTTGGACCATCCCCGGGATGATTGCAGAGTGTGCACGACCCATCCGCAGGTCATCATACCAAAGGCAGTGCCCGCAGTGCCGATGAGTGAATACCAGGCGAATATGTCGCTGCGAGCAGCCGCAGGAGTAAGGTGTGCAAGAGTTGATTCCTCGACCGCCCGAAAGGGCCCAATTTCGTTGCCACTGAGAAGAGGTTTTTAGTCACTGACCTCGATTGACATTGCTTCACTATTTTACCTTGGGCTGATGACTCCGAATATCGCCGCGGCCAAGAGGACCCAGTAGTTACCGCTCAAGCCAAAAACGACTCCACTGGCTGCCATTAGCAGAGCTCCCAGAGCCAGGATCGCCTTTCGGCCCAGTCCATCTGCAATGATGGTCAAGAAGAAGCTGATGATGGTGTCGCCGACCAAAGTCAACGTCATGAACAGGCCGATACGGCTCTCACTGTGACCGAGTGCGGACAGGTAAGCAACGAGAATGAGGGTTGAGCCTCCGTAGGCGAAGAGACGAACGAAGCGTTGAAGGCAGAGAAGTTTGGTATCGAGGGGAGATTTGTAGATGGAGACCAGGCCGAGCTCTTCGAGAACCCGCGCGAGGTATTTGACGGGCTTTGGAGGCTGATCGTCCATGTTTGCAATCGAACCGAATTCGTAGGATCCAATTCGTAGGATCCAATTCGTTTCGATGAACAGGATTAGAATCTTTCGAGTCTCATACGCGACTCAGTGTCCGCGGTTGAGCACACTAGACCCGAGAGGCAAGGAAGCGACAGCGGACTCGACACTCTGTTCCAGCAACAGAAAGATGTCTCCTTGAATGTACAAGGTAGTAGTGTATCACCAGAAGGTCGTCTTGATAGTATAGTTGCCTGTGAGACTGCTGAAGGTGACACAAACAAGATTTTTAGCGCGGCTCCAGGAAGAACCAATCAGACAGCGCCAGAGTCATCCTCCACGCAGCCCCAATCACACATTGACTACACAGTCCTATATCCATCGCGGCGTCGTAACCAAGAACGACTGCCCCTTCATCAGACAGCGGGACAGGAAAAGAACGAACCGTATGAAGAGCACGATTGATAGAGTCGGACGATGACGCCGACGCCGATGTCACGAGCCCGTCTGAGATGAGCGAATTCACATGTGCATCGCGCCTACAGCGGCATACGGTGGCTCTTACAGCAACATTCCTCCTACAATTGATGCGATTCATCTGCTCCTGGTACACGGTGATCCGCGTGCCTGTGTCGCACACCTTTCCTCTTGTTCCTGTCTTTGATGGCTCTTATGCACAGGAATGTGCCGAAGACCTGACCCTCCCTTAGCTCTGTGCCGGTCTTCCAGAGTCTGACAATGCTATCATCCTTTCTCTGGGGAAGCGGCGAATGCGATGACGATATTGATATGGGGTATAGATACGAGACGGGTGCTCTTCCTTGTTCAGCGAACGCTGTGACAATCTGTCAAGGCGATCTTGATCAGATTTCTTCACCTTGCATGCCTTTTGCAATCTTCCACAGATAGTCCCGGTCGGTGTCCTTTTCGAATACTAGGTAGTCTGCATCGCTCGAGGTGTAACCCGTTCATTGAAGGCTTGCGCCGGCTTCAGCGGAAGCTCGGAGGATCTGGCCCTGCACCAGCCTTCAGCTGCTCTCGCTGCCGTAGATCCGATCATGGCTACAAATCTGAAAAAACGAGAAGCGGTGGAGAGGAAAAGCCACAGCGACCGCCTCTCTCGCGGTTGAGGCCGACTCCGGCCCCGGACCGTGACCTTCACCGATTGTACTCGGCCTCGTCAATGGATGATCACAACTACTAGCACGACCATACGCACGATCTTGAGTCTCTTGCGGGTGGCGAGGATGATTTGACGATAGCTAAGTTGGATACCGAGGAATCCGGGGAAGAAAAAGAAGGACGGGATAGAACACTGAGTCTGAGAGCTATAGAGTCGAGATCGCCGAGATTGGAACGACTGAAGAGCTCCAAGTCCGTCAAAGATCCCAGTGTATTCAAGCTGGCTTTTTAAAGCACTTGCCGTCCTCCTACCCATCGCCTCATCCAGACCGCTCGATACCTTTACCTACACATCGTGACGCCAAGGTGTGCCCCATGCCATGCACTCACGCAGCTGACAACAACATTGGCCGTCCCGAGTTCCGCGTTCCTCTGATGATACCGGGCGCGTACCTCGTGCCCATCGGCCTCTTCAACTTCGGCCGGACCTCCTACTTCCAAACACATTAGATCGCACCGAACATCGGTGCAGCTATTTTCGCGGCAGGAACCGTCGTTGGATTTCAGTGCGCCCAAACCTATCTCATCGATGCGTATTCACGCTGTGCTCCCTCGGCCGTTAGAGCTACTACCGTGATACGGAGTCTGGCAGGCTTTGGCTTGCCGCCGTTTGCGCCTTATTTGTACAAATCACTGGGTCTCGGTTGGGGCAACAGTCCGTTGGGGTTTCTCGCAATCGGTCTCGGTATTCCACCCCCGTTGTTGCTGTGGAAGTTTGGAGAGGAATTGAGGAGCAAGAGCACCTTTGCGGCCGGACAGCTTCGATGAGCGTCACATGCGGACATATGAATCAAAATACAGCTCTTCGGCAAGTCATTGCTATGGACTTGCCACTCGTAGTGAAGTCAAGCGTACAGGCTCGTCCGATGGGAGATGATAGGGAATGAAGCCCGCGATGCACAATCTAGCTCTTGTTTGCAAGTGACCGAAAATGGGCCGTCATCTGGATAGGCTTTCCTCTCTCTCTCTCTCTCTCTAGAGAGCGCTTTATTGGTCTCCGCGCATGAAACCTGCTACTTAAGATACCATTCAAAAATTGATTTTCGATAACGTTCTTCGTGCCAAGGCCGCAGCAAAATTACGACGCTAAACGCGGCAACACTACTCTCAATAAGGAAGGGGCACCAATTCAGTAACGCAGGGGATAGTCCGCAAATTTCGATGTAGGTGCTATTCGTTTCTACAATAAGTTCGGAGGAGTCTACAGAAGTCTTCTGCACTTGCAGACAGGTACATATCATAGTCTTCTGCGTTAGTGCAGGATAAAGAGTGGTCCTGTTGACAGCAGGGGAGTATAAATATATAAAATCCTCCGATCATGACTCGAGGCTCTGAGATCCAGGCCTTTGACCGGCTGCTTGGCGAATGTGCCGAAAAAGGTTAGGCCCACTATCGGAGCATTCTTGGCATTGCCAAGCACTCACATTCAGGGGTAAGTCTGGCCGCCAGGCTGCTTCCAGACATGGGACCGTGACGGCACCATCGCACACAGAGAAAATGACAAGTTGAATCATGGCCGGACCCTCTCCAATGCTTCCTGCTCAGGTGCTCTGCTCCGTTCCAGTACATGTCTGGCCCTTCCCGAGCTGAAATATGTACACCGCAGATGAGGAAACTCCCAATTTGACCCGTCTTACTCCATACGCTACTCAGTCCCCTAATTCGTCCGCCCGGCCAGCATTTGCCCGCATCAGAGCAGCCTCCTGCCTTAATGCAGACGCGCCAATGACAAACATATTGAGTCTGTCATAGCAATCCCGACAGACAGCTATTCTGCATCTTGCGCATTTGTACATCCGAAATTTCGACCGGTGGCCACAATACTCGCATCTCATCCGCCTCGTGGCGTTGTTAAATATTGGGTGCAGACAGGTCGCTCGAGCTGCTGCAAACACTTCATCCGCTTCTGCGGCCCCGGCGCCCTGCTCGACCTCCTCAGCTTCGTTTTCGCCGCCCGGATACAAACTGCAGAAGCATGTGCGCCAAAATGCTCCGCAGGAGAAGCAGAATTCTGTGCCACATAAACATCTAGCATCTGGTCAGCCAGTTCCTCAGGGCTATTGCGAAATATCTCACGTTATGTGATTGCACGCTTCTCTCAGTTCCACCACCTCAGGGCAGCCTGGGCACTGCTGCAACTTCCCCAACCTGACCAACTCCTCGTGGGACACTATTGTCCTTTCGGAAGGACATTGGTCGTGGTCATGCAGCTGTCCCACATTGCCACATGCGAGGCAAGTCGACGTGTCGCATTTGAGGCAACTGTCCAAATGCACCCCTGTACCCCTCTGACCAAGGAAGGCCGAGCATCGAGAATTGGCGCAATAGATTCGCTGATCCCTTGGCGTCTCCATCTCGTCGTACTTATCCAGGTATCTTTGGACGATGCTTTCTCCCACAAACGGGGCCAAACTTCTCATTTCAACGTCGTTGATCTTCTCACAGCACTGAGCGCCCCAGTCTCCCTCCCATCGCAAAGCAAGCTCGATCCTCGCTAACAAGCAGCTGCGACCCCACAGATGCCCGCAACTCAGCTGCCGCAGCTCTCTTATGGGTGTGCCACAAGAGATACAGTTTTGCAATTGTTCCCCTGTGTTCTCCTGCGCCCGGCACCCAGACTCCTGGGGGTCGCTTGCAACCCATTCCGGCTCATCCAACGCAGGTCCGTCGCGCGGAACGTAGAAGGCTCCGAACCAATCTCCCTCGTCAGCGCCACGTCCAGCACCTTGAGCATCCCATGGCTCTGTCTCCGTCACGGCTACTTCATGCTGTGTCGTTTCTGAGACGGAATCTGATGATGCAGATGGCCAGGACATGTCTGTTTCAGGGACCTGCCGGAGTTGGATTATGCGATACTGGATGATGAAAACGTTTATATAATAATAGACGTAACGTGGAGGCCCGAATTTCAAAATGAGCGAAGTTACAGAAGAGAAAATAAATCCGAGAAATGGAACCTATATTTATTTGTGGGCAAGTAGCGAGAAAAAATGGGTGAAGTGGGCACCCTGCAACCGAAGAGAGTCACTTCCTGCCCTTCAATTGGCGTACCGTTCTTCATGGTACCCAAGATGGTCATATGTCTCACTTTAGATGAATACGCCATGATGACTTTACAGCTATCGGCATAGCTTATCAACGGGGTGATCGGTGAGTCCGAGATTCTTCGTATATAGTAAGGTACACTACAACTAAAACTAGAGAATATTTATACCTTTAAAAGAAACCTTCTTGACGCACACACATACGGCGGTACTACCTAGGGGAGGGGGCAGAAGTTTCAACACTTTCCTTGTGTGGGTGTGTGTTGGGATTCTGGGGACTGCACAGTTCTGATGTTGTGAGCTTCGACGCACCATATGACAGACAGGTTTTACTCACGAAAAGTCCAAAAGCTAATTCACATTACGGTCCCTATCACGATCATTTCTCACAGGTAGCGAGCGTCCTTTCCCGACCCTCTGATTGCTACATCAGCATTTATATGGAGCGGTGTTACTTCTGATGTATGTTATTGCATCATGACCATGAGACCGGCGGCATCTTTGATATTTGCAGCTGACCTTGTCGCCAGGTAGCAAACTCTCAAAGCTTCAAAGATAAATTCTACTTTCTCTTCTTGTGAGCTCTTTCGTTCTGCACATCTGAATGGTTCTAATTAGAAGACATGTCCTGGTTGGTCCAAAGAAACGATTCGTGATGGGGGCTTCAGCCACCACGGGCTTCGCTGAGCTTGTGCGGCCCACGGATCTTACAGCAGGAAGCAGCATGAGACCGGGCTCCCTGGCACAAGGTTCTAACGGATTAATCCCCACCGCCTTCACCACTCTCAGGCGTGTTGCGTGCTTGCTATGCTCGACTACGCCATTGGAACAGGGAGTTGCCCAAGCCAGACATCGTGTGATAAGAAGAGGCCGCCAGTGTTTCGAGCTTCCCTGATTCAGGAGCGCGGAGACATGAGTTGAGAGGTCCGAGAACATAGAGAACGTGCCACCCGGTTCACGGGCATAGCACAAGGAATGCTGAAAGAGGTGTTCCATTCAGGTTTCACCATCCACACCAAGCATGGCCTGGAAGTGTTTTGAAGAGACATATATTTGTGTCGAATCCGCTTCCAGCCCCTTCCAAGAAGTTGATCCTCCTCGAAAAGAACCCCAGGGACCTCTGGTACGGAGCTGGAGCTGGGATGGCGCAGACTCGGGGCACGTCTGGTGTGGCATGAATTGAACCCCAAATCTCCTTTGGCAATGGGCTTCCTGGATCCATCATGTAAGTGAAGTAATCAACTCCCTCGCAATTGACCCTGCTGCAGCTCCAGATGCCGCCGCATGGTCGAGAAGGCTCGCATGATGCGTCTTCGTACACGCGGTAATTGAATAGCTGACTATTAAATAGTGGTGATTCTTGGAACTCGCGGACTATCTTGGAGAGAATTTTGCGGGTGCAATTTTGCAAGTGCTCGACTTGCACTTGATCAGTCTTTGCAACTTTCTCGACAGTACTCTGCCAAAGTGAAGCTGAAGACTCATTATTCTTCGCGCAGTTGTACAGATGATGTCTGTATGACAGACACACATTCGAAGCACGATAACGATGCGGCGGTTGACGATACCAAGCATCATAGTGTTCGAAATGCCTCCATGTTAGAATATGATGCACGAACCATGAACACAGTAGTAAGCCGTGGACACAAGCTGGCGGAGTCTTCCAGCTTTCTGGCCCGCAGGGACCTCTGGTTGCTCATCACCCTCCAAGACGATATCGTAGTGCAGGCCATCCGGACTGTCAATGGTGTCTCCCATTTTTCCGTATAAGATTCTTTCTTGCATCTTCAGGTCTGACTGATTCTGTTCTCTCCACAACGTCGTAGACATTATCGGGGAGAAGACATTTTCTCCTCTGCCATACATAATAGGTACCACCGATCACTTCCCGCCATATGCTCCATAGCGTCACGGGAAAAGCTCTTCTGGACCTAAGAAGCGACCAAGTCCAGCCCAAAAGCTAGCATTGTCACGGATGTCCGCCCAGAGATGATGGAGTGACCTTGCCCGTTCCTCAGTCGGCCCATGCACTGCTTCCAGGAGACCATATAGTAATCTACATGAAGAAGTAGATCTGCGAGGAAGGCAGTCACTTTTGAAAGCCTGCCTCCTGGGTTCACCTCGGGGGATTTACCGTACAACAGGCTCACAAGGACTTTGTGGATGTTTAGAGAATAGGCCACGACTTGCCGATGTTTCGAGTGGGTCCAGTATCCGCCGGGATGAGTAGATCTCCCATCGCTCTAGTATCTATGATTTTTATATAAGGATTTCCAAATTTACCATACAGCCCTGTTTCTTGCATCTACTATCGCTCCAACCGATCTTGATTCTGAGGCTGAGGATCATCCCACATGAGAGTGTCGACCGATCTCCACTCATTGTCTAGGTCATTCTGGTATTGCCGTTCATGCGGTGAACGAGCGTCGTTCTCGCTCAAGCAGTCCTGAGCCTGAAAAGAATTAGGGTAGTTTTTCTAAAGTTCGTTCGGTGGCTCACATTTGTCTGCAAGTAAGTGACACCTTCTTCACAATCTAGCCACAAATCTGCCTCGAAGTAGTGGATGGGCTGAGCGACAAAAGCGGCTATCAGCGGTCATGTCCACGTATTAGAGAAGAAAACCCTTGGATGTTTGCTTGATATCTTGCTGTGGAGTAGGAGAGTGCCCGTAGGTTGGTTGGAAAAGCGTAAAACCACATCGCCATCGGCATAGCGAAAGTGGTCTGTGCCTGATTTCAGAGAAGTATAGGCACCCACCTTTGCAGTGCTGTGGAATGTGCCGGGGTGATTCCATGCTCACACTGCTGGAGAATAATTGAATAGTAGATGAAAATGAGTCGACGCATAAATGAACACATTGTGGCGCAAGTGTTTTTTGGTGCAGCGAGTCACGCAGTCTTTAGGTCGTGAACACTTTTGCCAGTTCGTGTAAGAGTGAAGCCTGGGAAGCGGGCCACAGACACATTCCATCGTTTGGAAATGTTTCCTGGCTATGGGCCATGCCTCTTTACCGGGCCTTAAACGCACGATGACCATATACGGCGCAGAGGGCCACGATGAGGGCATCAACTCTGAGTTTTGATGCATCAAAAACTTCGTGGCAAACATTCCAATGAAGATAGAAAGCAATCCCTGGTTGAGGAGGAAAATTCCTCCGAGATGCAAGCAGACCTTTTGCGCTGTAGAACAGTCTCAACATAGGAAGTGCTTGATGCGCAAACACGAAAACATGATGTATATTGCAGATTTCGTGGCTGAGGTCAGCGAGTTGCTGCTTGACTGGAGAAAAGCAACAATGCATAGCCTCGACAGAAGCTCAGCGGAGATGATCGATCTGGACAAGCTACGGTGCGGTCGTGTTTGACCTGGGGTGGGATAAACGCTTTCTCTCAGGATATTATGTTCAGAGTCTCGGTACTTGCCTGTGCATATCAAGTGGTTGTGATTCTTGCCCTAACAGGCTCCCCTCTCGAAGCTCTGCTACGGTTTTCAGATGAGCTTGGGGGACTCAGCAATATCGAGCCCACCAATTGCGTTGGAGATTAATGCTCTTGAGACCCAGCACTGTGTGGTGATTCTATTATTGTGAGGAGTCTCCGTGTCTTCTTGCTTGCCACAATCTCAGCACGGTCCATCTGCATCGTACGAGCTCGACACGCCCATTCTACTGCGAACCCATCAAACTTACAGCTTCTCTCCACGTACGATGCAGAGTGTAAATTTGCGATGGATCGTGGGAGACGAGGAGCTGAACATTCTATTGTCATGAACCCCTGCAAAAGCTACAAAGCTCGCGTCCGGATTAAGCGACTTGGCGAACAAATATCACGAGACCATGCGTTGATCTTGCACAATCAATTCCTCCTCCCTCCTCGTTCCCCGAACACGACGTTTGCCTAACCTCACCCTCTCTCTACTGCAATTTTCCACGTCTGCCTCGGGGTTGGCCCCCCAAACAGTCAGAGCAAGCCGGCAAGTGGCAAAAGCTACTTCTACACAGAACATGCTTTCCCTCTCTTGCGCAAAGTAGAAGCATGCCGAGATCTATGATTATGGCTTCTGAATGGATCGTTACAGGCACCAGCAACAATGAACAAGGATATCGCGCACCCTCCAAGCAAGGTTTCTGCAGGAGAGTAACCGCTCGATGTCATACATAATTCTCCCATTCCGCCGTCTCCAGCAACAGGAGAGGGCAGGACTCAGATCTACACTACAACTTAGATTCTCAAGCCTTGTGCAGCATCCACTTCGCGAAGATGAAGGTCTCACCCGTCCTTACTCTCTCCTTCCTCCCTTTACTTACCATCGCAAACCCTATCAGCCACACAAATGTTGCGCCTCTAGAGCCACGTGCTGACACGTGCTGTACCCTCGGTGCAACTGTCGACTACGATGTCCACTGCCGTGCTGGCGCCGGCTCCGGATACGATCACGTGCGCTGAATCCATCCCTCCGACCCGGGTCTGCCAGCTAATGTGCCGTGGTGTTGAGTGTGCCTCGGAAAGAATCGTGTGAAGCAGTTTCGTGTTCTTCATACTCAAGTGCGTTAGTTTCGACTTCTGCCAGTATTTCCCCGAGTGATGTCGAATGAAGCCACAGGCATGAGAGATGGTCCGATGGGAAACAGGGTGGAGAAGTACTGGCATCACGATCTGTAAACAGCAGCATGACCATACGATGCTTGTGCCATGCAGTCATGCTGTGCTTGAATGCTAAAGCCATGGCGTGCATAATCTATCGCTGCAATGGCACAATCATAGCCACAAGAATGTTATATGGATTGTGTGCCGCTGCCTTCCCGACTGCAAGACATGTCAAGTGCCAAGAAGAGGCAACCCTACGCCAAGAGTTCCTTGGCAAAGCCTTCAGGGGCCCGCCGTGATACAGACCTTCAATTTTCAAACTTCTCACAATGCCTTCTATCTCACGAGAAAGCGTCCGATCGTATGGTTCAACAAGATTCGAAAGCGCCTATCCCGGCTACGCAGCTTCCCACATCACGATGACGTCCGTGGTGTTGTTCACTCCAGCTCACCTCTCAGCGAACATTCATTTTTCTCTAGCAATTTCCTTTCGCATGATTCAAAGGTGTCCCCGGTAGTATACAATTCCTGCCTATTACAAACATGAAGCATCTCGAGATCCAGGCCGGAGCAGGAAAACCCCCAACTCGTGACCTGCCTCGCGAAAAGGGATTCTCAAATGCCAATCTCCAACCAGCAGAATTCAAAGTCCATCCTTCAGGTTCCGGAGGTGAAAATGCAAGCCTTTTCTTTGTGGGGACGGCAACAACCATATTATTAGTTGTTCCTGGTCCGTCTTAGCCGAAAGTTGCTGACCATTATCAATATCAGAGAGTGGGGTGGCATTCGCATTATGACGGATGTGAATGCAATGGTTTCAATTGGCCCGGAAACCTAAACGGCTAATGCCATGCTAATCAGCCCAACTTCCTCCACGCAGGCGATCATGTCCATCTCAGTCCAAGTGTGACAGGAACAAGAAGGACAAATCCAGCCGTTGACCTTCACGACTTGCCGAATATTGATGTGGTCCTTCTATCCCATTACCATGCGTATGCTTGTCCACTAATACTCATTGGTCTCTAACCACTACAATGCTTACCATGTCTTAAGGGATCAACTTGATCAAAAAGTTGAGGAGTCACTGCGTCGAGACCTCCCAATCATCACGACCCCGCATGCCAAATCTCATTTGCAAAACAAAGGCGAAGGAGAAGACTTCTCGAATGTCCATGACCTCGACAAATTCGACAGCATGATGGTAAATGTGAAGAAGGCAAGCGGCGAGCCCGGCAAGGGTCCAGCGATCAAGGTCAGGGCGACCCCGGGCAAGCACGTAGCCGGCACTGTCATGGAAACGTTGAATGACCTGGTCAAGGCCGTATGTCCATACAGCAAAAGTCTTGGGAGCAAAGCTGCTAGCTCAGGATAGACTCCTCCAACAAATGGCTGGATGGTTGAGCTCGGCTCAGCCTCTGGAGGAAGCCAGTCAGAAGACAGCCTCAACTGCGGCTACCGGTAAGTTTCAACCCTCAGACATGGCCATGTCACCAACAAGGTATAGATTCTACATCTCCGGCGACACGCTCATGGTCGACGAACTAAAGGAGATTCCGAAACGCTACAAAGGACAGAACATTGACCGCATGCTAACTCACCTTGGCGGCACGACTGTTCCTTCGCCCTCGGTGCCATTGCTGATGGTCACCATGGACGCGAAGCAAGGGCTCGAACTTGTCAGGTTGATCAACCCAGATCTGACAATTCCTATACATTTTGAGTACGTCGCCAACTGTGATTGCGAATAGGAATGCATGATGCTAATCAACCATTCCCAGTGACTATGATCTCTTCTTGTCCCCGTTGTCGGATTTCAAGCAGGTAATGGGGGATGCGTGGCTTAGTGACCAGGTGGTATATATATTTAGATCGGAAGGATCAGTACAAGTTTCAGGTAAAGCAGTGATGTGTGTTGGTCCGAGCAACCAATGAATTTCAAGGCAATCCCTCCCATCAGTCTAGTTTCTCGCAAAATCCTCCCTCCCTCCCTCCCAACCATCCGTTACTCCTCCGACCACTTTTCAAGCTCCGTCCTGAATTCCTGTGCCCAATACATCCCGAGTCTATCCCAAGCTATTCTCCATCCCACACGGCGGCCTCCCTGCCCTCACGACTTTACTTCAACTTGTTCCCATCCATATGGCGGCCCCCAGGCATCTCTGTCCTCCCAGTGAAAAGCCAACGCCGCCGCTCCCAAAAGAAAAGGAAAGGGGCGAGAGAGGCCTTGCAAGACAGCTGCCAACGAACGGGCACCGCTTCGTCGCTGCGCGCTCCATTGATCAGCAGGTCAACTTTCACCCACGGGCGGTTCCGATCTTCCAAAAACAAAACCCCCCTTCATTAATCTTATCTGTTGTAACTAAGTTGGTTAGTTAGTTTACCGGCAAAGGCAAAGTGAGCAAAAAGAAGCACCACCGCAAACCCCCCCTCCCCCCTCTGCATCGTCCCGATAGCGAGGCACTGGCGGCGATGGGGTTGATATCATATTGCCACATTTTCAAATTGCTGTTGTGCTTACTTGACCTACTTACGATGGATATGCCGGCTTGCTGACTGACTAGTGTAGCGGTGCTGAATGGGGTGTGGAGGAGTCTGATGAGAGGGAGCATAACTAGGGGGTAGCGTAAGAAAACGGTTTCTAGCCGATTGTTGGAAATGGGGTCCGTTGGCTGATAGGGAGTGGTGGCTTGAAAGCAAGACTGGATAAATAGTCGTTTCTTCCACACAGTGGAAAAGGAAGACTAGGGGCCCGTGTCGTTGAGACGGCAGATGCCAGGATTTCCGACAACGAGAACACAAAGAAAACTTTAGCTGGCTGATCTTCGCTTTTCCCAATGCGCAAGGCTTGCACGTATCACCTTAGCAAAATAACTCCCCAGCAACAGGATGGATCCAGTTCCGGCAATGCCCCAGCGATCAGACCAACCTCTCCAACCTCGCCATCACCGCATCAATCACCGCCGCCTCCCTTTCAACCATATGCATAGCCTCCTCAATCTTGGCCTTTTGCAACTTCGGCGGCACGCCCAGATTTGACATTCCGGAAGCCGTTGAGGCGGTCGAGGAGGTGCGGAGAAGACTGCTGCCTTTTTGAGGCGATGGGGAGTCGAGGGTTTGGGATTTCTGTAACTGTTCTGCTTGGTTGAGAAGGGATTCGGCGAGATCGCGGGCCTGCATTAGGGAAGATTGGTTAGTGAGTGCTTTTGGTGGGTTGTGAGGAGTAGGAACTTACAGTCTCAAACCTGCTATCAATGGTTTGGTCAGTTTCTGGTTTGGGGCTGTCGACTTCCATGTCCGAATCAACACCAAATGTTGTTCTCAGATCCGTGATTTCGCTCATCCAAGCCTTCTCCTTAGTGCTCAATTCCCTGCCACCGGCAGTCGCGCGACCGACTTTCCGTCTTAAAGTCTCGTATCGCTCGCTCAAGCTCTGCTGTCTGTCCCTTGCCTTGGCGATCCTGTGTTCACAGCGACTGTTTCGATCTCTATTGTCATCTCCCGCTGATGAATCACTGCGCTGTATCCGTTCCGATAGCTGGGCCATCTGTCTTACTTGATCGCCTAGTTCCTCTCTCAATCGATCGCACCTTCGGAAGAGCTCTGCGGCCGCTTGTTCTAGTTGAGATGTCTGGGAGGAGAGAATCCGGTGTGCTGCCGCCATGACGGCTAGTGTGCTGGGACTGAGTCGGATTTCTCGCTTCAAATCTGCTTTATGTCGTTGTGGAACATTTGATGACATGAATTGTTTCATTGGGGCGGTTGGAGAGGCGTAAAAGACCGGGGACGGCTCGTAGGTGGCTCGCGGTGGTGTAATGACGGCTTCGGATTCCGGCGAGGTGAGGGTGAGCTGAGTTCTGGTAGAAATGGAAGACAAGGAGTTCGTTCTTGCCCGTGCCAGGGCAAGAGTGCGAGATACGGTATCAGGAGTGTCAAAGATGACAGCGTGAGGCCTTGACGCAGAGCAGGTGAGGAGGAAGTAGCCAAGCTCCTGGTTATTTATGACCAGAGCACTAAATAGATGCTCGAATGCTTTCTCGCTTGCGTCATCGGAACAATTGAGTATCTCTTCGGTAAGAATGATGTCGTCTCCACACAGAACTTTGAGACGGAAGTCCAGGCCAGGATCTGGCAACGACGTAGAAAGTAGCTCGGACTCAAGGCGCGAAGCCCACGAAGAGAGTGAGATATAGTCAATCCGTGCCCATGAAGTCAGGTAGAAATCGTATGGAGCGATGGGGTCTTCCGAGAACAGTGGCCAGTTCAGGGAATCAGCTTCACCGTTTCCAACGTCAACGGACTCAACCAATATTAGGTCTTTTGGCTTGCCAACAGGCACAGTGAAAGCGCCTTTTCTGCTCTTAGGCAGCCATTGGCCAGAGACGCCTTCCAGGTCAAGACATACATGGACTTTGCCTGTCGTTGTCGCAAGACATATAACCGTAGTAGAAAGGCGGTCTTGCATCAATCCTTCGAGATCGGTGTAGTCTTCTTCTTCGCCAGAAAGCAGATCTTCTGCATTGATCTTGGCTGCTATGACGTGAATGTCGGAAACGTCAAGATCCAATTCACTCTCATCGAGATCAAACAAGAAAGGTCCTTGCAGCCTAGGGATCGCACTCGGAGCCATCGGCCGACTTCTAATTTCACGAGACATCGGCGTATCTGCATCAAAATTCAACGGCACTGGTTCCTCACTGTCAATCTCTCGGACCCACTCGAACTGCTGTTGCACAGCTTGCTTTTCATCCAGCTCGACAGAGTCATCATCGATACACGCCATGTTTGATACCACCGAAGTGGACAATGATGGGATCAGAGTTGAGGTAGGTCTCCATTTTGAGGGCAGTAGCGGACAAAGAGCGTAAACGTCTGCGTTCCTCATAGCAATCCAGAGCGTCATGGATGCCCAGCCGTCCTCTTCTTCACGTCCAGGGCCGCCAAAGCGAGCTGCAGAGACCTCCATCTCGAAGGCATCTGCAGAGAATCCTCGAGTTTTACCAAAACCCGAAGGTTCGAAATCTTCATCGCAAGAGGTGCCATCGACCAACTTCTGTAGGTCAATGGCAAGACTAGGTCTATCAAAGGACCAATTGTTGCTTCGATCAAGCTCCCAGACCCGGACAGCAGCTTCTGCAGTGACAGTAACCAGACAGTCAGAGGAAGTGGTGCTGCAGGCAAGTGGATGCCACAAAGCGGAAACCACTGGTGACTGAGGCAGTACGTGTGTAGTAGGCCCAAGCTGGTGCGTCTTAACCTTCAGTGAAGACCTATCTCCAGAAGCCAAGTGTGAAGAATCTGGTAGTATGGCGATGTGTACCGTATGTTCTGTCAAGATAGCAAGGAAGTTGCCGGAAGGAGAGACTATCAATTGGGATATCTGTTGATAGACTGGTGCAATGAGTACCTGTCTAAGTCAGTTTAAGTTAGGAGACTGGAGAAAGTCATCCCAGCTTACTCTGTATTGGGAGAACCTGGTCTCATCTTGAGACTCCGGCGCGTGGTTTCTCTTCGCTACGTGGTGCGCCTGCTCTTGCCAGTCATTTTTTGTCGTGTGCAAGTCTAACCAGCGTATTTCGTTCCCAACAATCACGAATATCTCCGAGCCGCGCCGTGCAAGCAGCCTGTGTGGGCCGACGTAGGGTTCGCGGACGGTCTCGCGCTGAGGAGATCCGAGATATGAGGAGCGCTTCGAAGGAGTTGGCTCTTGATGTGTAGAATTCGTGAAAGCTTGAGATCCAGGCGAAGGCCTAGACAGCCATGGAGGTGTATAGCTTATGATTTTCGGCATGCTTGTTGATCGAACGGTAAGATCAGCATGAGTCGCAGGCTTCTTTGAGAGCGCCTTTTTGGCACAATCATGTCAGTAGAGCTGGGAAATTGTCCCATTTATATCCAACATTGCCAGCTGAAGAATTTTATTTGCTTTGGTTTCATGTGCCTTATTGTCGTATTCTATGTTGCAGTAGCGCATCCTGTAGGCAGTCTAGAAAGTTGCGGCGGAGCCCCATCCCCCAACACGGGGTTTGAGAACAAAGTACCAACTTACAACAATGGCAACAACTATGCACACTACCGTTGAAAGGTTGGATAAACCAAGTGCATATTATCTAGGAAGGGTACGTGTGGCTGAGACGTTCCAAAGTCTATGTCTCGTATCCCATGCGGGCTGACGATTCCATCTCCAATCCAGAACAAGAAGCGGAAGTTCGATCGCGATAGAGATGAGCGGGAGAGCAAAGACAGAAGGGAAGAGGAACCAGCCGACCCTCTCAAAGACGCTACTACCCTCTATGTAGGCAATCTGTATGCGGTCCCTGGCGTTTGTTCCACTTTTGCAATCAGTTCTGAGGATGATCACAGGTCGTTCTATACCACGGAAGAACAAATACACGAGCTTTTTGCGAAGTAAGCTATCTCACAACAGGCTCAGGAATTTTGCTGACTTCATCCTGCCACAAGGTGTGGAGAAATCAAACGACTCGTAATGGGCCTCGATCGATATCAGAAAACTCCCTGCGGATTCTGCTTTGTCGAATATTACACCCACCAAGACGCCCTTGACTGCATGAAATACATTGGCGGTACCAAGTTGGATGAACGTATAATACGCACTGATCTAGATCCGGGATTCCAAGAAGGCAGGCAATATGGGTAAGTCTGTGTGATGTAGCTAGCAAAGCACTTTACTGATCATGGTCAACTAGACGAGGGAAATCTGGAGGACAGGTGCGAGACGAGTATCGAGACGAGTACGACCCAGGAAGAGGAGGTTTTGGTCGTGCTGTGGAGATGGAGCGTATCAAGGAGGAGGAAGAATATGGTCGTGGAAGGTAGCGCCAAAAAAGACCTTTTGTTGTGGCAGCAGCTTGTGATGCAAGCGCGTACACATCATATGCGTTATTTTCCATCACCATCAGGTATCATGAGGGCAGCTGTTCTTCAAACTCTCTGGCACCTTGCATCAATTGCATCAGCCACCACACATGGATGCGTACGTCGCCAGTCAACTCAGGATGAAAGCTGGTCCCGAACACATTTCCCTGACGAACAGCAACAATTTCACCTGCTTCCGCCTCTGCCTGGATACTGGAAGATGCAGGACCGGCCTTTTTTACTCTACCAGGAAGCATACCAAGCACCTGAACTTCTTTCGACATTGCCTCTCTGGCTTCTATGTTCTCGGCTTGACGCGACGGAGCAATCACCGTCTCCTGTCGTCGTTCCTCCTCCTTCTGCTCCCCTTCCACGTGTGGCAGAATTTTTTCCACGACTGGCGCTCGAATGAATATGCCTTGGAACGCTGAATGGGCGCTGTTGATGCCAGTGCCTATGTCTTGAAGAAATGGAAGATCCAAATCCGCCACAAAGCTTTCGACCTGTCTACCAAAGTGGTTACGGTTGACACGAACATCGAGTCCACCAATCAAATCCTGTCCACCCTGCTTGGTCCGATTTGCAGACTCGGCAAGCAGAATCAAGCCGGCACAAGTGCCCCAGGTTGGCTTCCGGTGCAACCTGAACCGCTGTTAAACATGGAAATTGACGCCGACGGGGTTCCTACTTGACAAAATCTCTGAGAGGCTCCAGAAGATTGGACCTAGCAGCGACAAGTGAGATGGTAGTGCTTTCGCCGCCAGGGATTATCAAAGCATCACATAGAAACAATTGTTCCGCCGTGCGCACTTCTTCAAATTTGAACGTAACATTCAGTCCCGATTGAGGCGCATTCTTGTAGATCGACTCTGATGCTTTCTCTAGGAGATTCAAATGCTCCCGGAAAGCGCCTTGCAAGGCTAAGATGCCCACTGTAATGTTCATCGCATGTGAGGAACGCTGAGTGACGCATCACCCAAAATTGAGAGGGCCGGAACATTATTTTCTGCCGCTTTACACCGCTCTCATGCCGCTTCCAGCACGCCGACACGTGACAGACCGCTTGGCAGGGCGATGGCGCTAAACCAAGAACGGGAAATTATCAACATGGGCGAAATGCAACTGCGGGCCACCTCTACACAAAATAATCCCCAACTGGAGGCACCTCCAACAACATCTCAGTGAGGGATCATTCTTGGACTATGAATGCCATCTCATCTCCAATGCTCGCGATGTCTGCTCCTTGGTGCCTAGGGTAGGATCACATTACATCTGGCAGCGCAATTCGGGCATCGTAGAGGACTGGGAAGGAGCTTTATCGCACACCTGCCTCTCTGCGCGCATATTCGTCCCCCTTCTCGCACTTACCTTCAGCTGCAAAAGATGGCCAACGCAGCCATGGAGGCACTCTCGCCTCGTTCAGCCAATCTGCCAATGAAGCCTCCAGCTGCGATCAAGAAACCTAAGACTGATACACGAACCAAACCAGCCCAGTCTGCCATAAACCCTGACAAAATTGACGAAAGATGGAAACCTGCGGCGGTAGTCAGAGAGCCAGGGCCAGATGGAGATGCATACTTGACCGGCAAGAAACTGGGCCGGGGCGGCTTTGCTGTCTGCTTCGAGGGCAGATCAGAACGTACTCGAGAGGTCTT
>JAABUK010002592.1_pt1 | contig 32220 bp, 30 predicted proteins | sample 5559141 | NCBI WGS metagenome assembly JAABUK01 (sample SAMN10711869, study PRJNA513367) | rock metagenome | isolation source: Antarctica rocks | place: Antarctica: Victoria Land, Pudding Butte nord | collected 2016-01-03 | reverse complement strand
AACCCTCCTGCAAACATGGCCGAATGTCATGCCAAACTGGCTGCCTGCCCGAGAACTGCACGGAGAAACCGCAATGACTCTGAGTCTACATTTGACAGGATTATTGCGCAGAGACAGTGCATGGACAACGAGTAAATGCTCAGTTTTCGTCGAAACAAGTCTCAATGAAAGTGCTATGCTAGGCTATGCTATGCTAGGCTATGCTATGCTAGGCTATGCTATGCTATGCTATGCAACACGACTTCCCAACACCCTCTCCCCCAAACTCTTCTGTAGACATTGCTGTCGTCCTTGAGCTTGACAAGTCAAAGAATTGGGGATGTCCTTGCCCTGGGGGCCCAGAGTGACAGAGTTGCTTCGTTGCGCTGGAACGGGGTCGTTGATCTGCAGGTTCCCCAGCGCCAGCTCAAGAGGCTTCGTATCACGCCTCGGCGCTTCCTTTTCCATCTCCATTTCCACGTCCTCATCCATGGTCCTGCCTGAAGCGGGCAGACAGAGGTCTTGTAGCCCGTCCTGCAGCAAATCAACCTCCGATCTCTTCAGCTGTCTTGAGGCAGCAGATCCCAGACCCTGGCAGCCAGGCAACTCCACCCTATCCGCCCCTAGCCTTCTCCTGATATCCTCAAAGAGCAGATCCATAGGTGCCATGTAAGCTGTTCTGCTCTGCCTACCCCACGCCAGAACATGACCACAAAGTCGGCCCGTCTGAGGATCGTAGATCCATGCACCGCTGTCGCCTGGAATACCGAAACCGCCACCCTCAACGACCCAACTGCTTGAAAAAGAGGTGCGGCCGTGGAGTTTGACAAGAGCTAGGGCGGGAGATATACGGCCGGATTGGATGCCGGAGGTACGACCATGGCAGTAAACTGGGAGGCGGGGCAGGGTTGAGGACGGGGCGACGGTGGTGAGATGTGTGACTGATGCCGTTTGTGCGGATGAAGGTGGTGATGCTGATTTCCCGTTTGCTCTTCGACTTCTTTTGGACTTAGCGAGGTGTTGATAGATTGTGTTGCCGATTGCCAGTCTTTCATCTCGGATTTTGATCAAGGCCCAGTCTACTTCGTGCTTGAGGTTGCCGCTTACGACTCTTCGAATACCTGACGATGCGTGAACGTAGCCGAGGGAATGGCTTGCTAGGTGATCATCATCGCGGTCTTCTACGCAAGGGAAGAAGTCGTCGTCCACGTCGTCGATAGCCGGCTGGGTCACGTAAACCTCTTCGTCGTCGGCTGGGTCAACGCCGGTGATGTCTCCAACAGATGCTCTATCGTCATCACCGTCATCGTCGTCGTCGTCGTCTGAGCTGCCTTCCTCGTCCGAATCTGATTCAAGATCGTCTTCTAGACCGGGCATGCCATCGCTATCGCCAGCAAACCAGAATCCACCATTTCCAGACTCTAGGTCGATGTAGTCAGGTCGAATCGTGCTGCATTCGCTTTCGTCATCGGATATTTCCAGTACGTCCGAATTTTCCGAAAGATCTTTGCTGGACTGCTGATGAGGCTGCTGCGTATTTAGATCCGGAAGCCAAGGATTTGACTTATTTGCTGCGCTTCTTTGCACGTCTTCTACATCTTCCGTGGGTGTTTCTTCCTCATCGTCGCTTGGCGCATCGAGCATGTGATGAACGGTCATGCCGTACGGCTTTCCATCAACCAGGATCGCTCCCCCGAAGGATACTGGGGGCAGGTGCTCGTTGTCTCGAAATGCACCTATCGAAGCTCCGAATTGGGGCCTCTGCTGATACGCCGATTTATCTGGTTGAGGTGGCCGTAACCTACTTCGAGCACCATCGTGAGATTTCGCCTTCTTTCGAGCCTTTCCAGACCGTCTAACATCTCCCCTCAAGACAACAAGACCCCACCCGTTCTTGCATCTAAACTTTCTCTTCAGACAGTCGCGAACCTTTTCGACGCTCGTGCATTGGATACAGATTGTCGTCCTGGCGGTTTCTGGTGTCTTGCCCACCATCATAAGTGATGCACTGCAAGATTCACGAGAGGAATCTAAAGCCTTCTGCAGAAGCTTACTAATTCTCGGCATTAGACAAGTATTCCACTGATCAAGACATTCTTGTGGTATATCGATATTGTTCCACTTCTTCAGAATTGTTTGCTGGACCTTTAACGCAGCTTGAGGTTCTCGGCTCCTTTCAGCACGAGGTATTGCCATCGCATTGATTGGAGATTTCGTTACATTATCCGTGGGCCTGGAGACCGAGTCACTCTGGTCCAAATGTTGGGGAGATTCCAAAGATGATTGCTCACGAATCAACCGCTCAAAACATGCTAGGTCAAGCTCGCAAGGTGGACCGTCGACATCGATTGCGCAGCATCGAGATAGATCACGACCAATTTGGATCACGTAGGAACACCAAACTTGTTTATTTCCTGCGGATGTCGTATCGCTCGAGCCATCTTCAAATAGATCAGGTGCATTGATACAACTCTGCACCACTTTCATATAGGCAGTACCGCACCTTGAGGCTAATTTCGGAACATATATGCTCTTGATTCTTGAAGTAAAGGTCGATCTGCTATACTTCGGCTTCCATAAACGGCTGACAGGTGTCCAGAGTCCGATCTCTAGCAGGATGAGCCCGAAGCTGTAGATGTCAAAAGCCCAAGATCGGCCGAAGCCATGGAGATTGGTGTCACTCGCGTGGCGATATATACTGGCAGACAGTCCTTTCGCGCCATTCAGGGTCTCAGCTGGTGGAGGAGAATGGAGTAGATATGGGCGTCTAATGCCGAAGGGGGCAAGTACAGATTTGCCAGAGCCATCTTCTTCAATCTGTGCATCTAGCAAAATGACGATGTTTGTGCTGTTTAGGTTTTCGTGCCGAAGACCAAGTACCGACCAGTGCAGAATGCTAATGAGAATGTTGAATGCGAGTCGAAAACGATCTTCGAGGTCAGGTGATGGCGGATCCGATTCGTCGCGTTTTGAAGGAATGAGAGCCCGGAGATTGCTGGCAATCGGTAGTCTGCTGTGAAAGTCGTAATGATCTGTTTGGGAGGGTATCTCGTAAACGTACCCGTGGCGTGCGTTATCGATATCAACGGTATATCCAATAAGACGTAGACTTCCAGTGTGTGAGACCTGTGGCCATGACTGGTGCTCAAAGATCTGTCGTGCATGTCTCAATGCGGCGCAATACTGATCGTCGAGCGCATTGTCTCCGTGGGGCATTGTGGGAAGATATTCAACGATGATCGCCTTGGGGTAATCGGCTTGGAAATCAAACGTTGACAGCTGCTCTTCGGACAATTTCGAAATGTCCAAAGTTCCGGGCAGTCTTGTCTTCTCGAGAGGCATGACCTCCTCATACGGGGGAGGCTTCTCGGATTCTAACGTCGGATCCAGAGCGTGGGTGATGCATGACGAATCAATAAACAATTTGTCTTGACGTACGAATTCTTCGATCTGGTCTCCAATACCAGCCGTCTCAGAGAAAGGTCGAAAACCTTGTGCTTGCTTATTTGAAGTGGAAACGGAAACTGGGCAGTCTTTTGTCAAGGTTTCTTTGGAGGCCTTTCCCATCTGCGAACCGGTGCTCAGGGTGCGTCGAGATTCTGATAGCTTGTATAGAGAGTCAATGCATGTGACGAGCTGCGACAATAGCGATCTTGATTTGGCAACATTATCGGACGTCAATTCGACTGTTCCAGGAGAAGCTTTGGAGTCGAATTGACCAGACATCTTCTCCTGAAAGCTCGGCTGTGGATTTTGCATCATTTCCGACTCGATCAACAACTTCTGGATGTCCGACATGACCAATGCGACTACATGTCCCAGGCCTGCCTGGTCTAATTTCTGGTCAATTTCAACATCCGGAGAAGGAGCTGCATTGGAATCGCTCCATTGAAGGCCCCAAGCTAGCAGACGGTCTTTTTGGATCCGAAATTCACGATGTAGCGCATTGAGAGTGGGATCTTCATCGGCTGTATTTTTCGATGCCACAGTAGCAGTTTCGTAGGATTGCTTAGTGTCAGAGTAGAGTTTTGTTAACCGGCGATGCAAATAGTTTCCTCCCCTTTGGAAGACCGACATGTTGGAAGGCGGCATTTGATTCACCTGGGTAGCATGTTGACAGCTTCATGAGATATCACGATCAGGAAGATAGTTGTAGTTCAGTAATATAAGTTAAGGAAGCCTAGATGGCGATGTGCATAATGTTGGGGCCTTCCCATCGTAACCGAAAATTGGTGCCTAGAATGGTAAGTTGGAGATTCTGGGGATGAGAGGCAAGCACGTGACCGTCTCACCCATCGCAACACAAAGATTGGATTTCTTTGGGTCGAAGATTGCTCTGATTGTTATTGCTGCTATCTATCCTTTTGCTGTGATTATCAGAGTTTGTTTTCTTTAACTTGAAGGATTGCAAGCGAATCTCGGCAAAAGCAACTCGTGTAGTAGTGACTCCAGATCAAAGCAATCCCAAAACATGCCATCATTGCAATCGCAGATGTAGACCCCATTTCGCCTTCCAGCTTTCCATTTCGTCGAAAGCCGTGCAGGCCTCAATCATCCACCGAAACCGTAGAGTGTACGTCCTTGTCGCTAGATTTCAAGTCAGCATTTTGATGATCAGGCAAGATGTAGAGGCAATCCTTACCTTCAAAGCATAGACAACGTCCAAGCTGGTAACGGTCTTCCTCTTGGCATGCTCAGTGTAGGTGACAGCATCGCGAATCACGGATTCGAGGAAGGATTTGAGAACACCCCGGGTCTCTTCGTAGATCATGGCCTGTACTTCCGGTCAGTCAAAGCCAAAGCTGACCGCAGGGAAACGACTCACAGAGATACGCTTGACGCCTCCACGACGGGCAAGACGACGAATAGCAGGCTTGGTGATACCTTGAATGTTGTCTCGGAGAATCTTGCGATGGCGCTTCGCACCACCCTTGCCAAGGCCCTTACCACCTTTACCACCTATTTATCAGATCAGTATGGTATCGCTATGATAGTGCAGTATTCATGTTGTACACAAGGCAGGTGTGAGGCATGAGCTGCAAGGATGTACTGTAGGATGTGTTGCGCAGTCTTAGTGGGGAGGCCGCCAGTCAAGCACCGGAGCCGCAACACCAAAGCTGACGTGATGCGACCGTGATGAGTGCCTCCAAACAGTGACCAAATCAGAGAAGTGATGATTTGCATAATCGCTCAAGATGATTACTTACGGCCAGTCATTGCGATAGAGCTCTGAAAGAGATGGAAAAGGGTGATTTGAGAAAGTTGAGGATGAGTTGTTGATAAAAGATGATTTTGGTGGTGATAGGCGGGCAAAAGTGTGGGAGATTTAAAGGCAGAAGAAGAGACGGGGGAACAGGAGGGCGGTTAAATAAAGGAACTGGGGGGCGAGCAGTTGCTTATGATCCTGGCGCGGTGTCAGACCTCGAGGTCACGCTAAGCTTGATCTGGGCGGTCAAGGTTGGATCAGACAGCCCATAAGACATAAGATCAGCTTGGAGGTTTGTGTTTCTGATGTGCTGGAAAGCTGCACTTGCAACCGATCTTTGTTGCTCTCTTTCTGCTGTGCCTCAGCTTTGTCGGCATCTCGGGGCTTGGCTCGGAAAATCCTTGGCACCCCTTTTACGACACAACCTCACTGGTCCTCCATCCTCTATCATACCCATCATCGAGGAAATGCTTCACGGACCTACGCGGAAGGTGTGATAGTATTCAGTTCCGCTTGCAATCCTTTCCACTACGATCCAAAACCGAAAACTTGCTTATACGCATTGACAAGGCGTCATGACAAACTAAAACCTCGTCCTCTTGTTCGTCCTGTACATTGTCCAACCAACATACCCTCCCGCAACCACACCAGCAAACAAGATCATCTCGAAGAAGAACCAACCCCATCCTCCGCTTGACCTCTCCTTACGTACCCTACCGCCTCTGTTTCTGCTCGATTCCTGCTTGGACCCTGGTCCGCCGCTCGACCCGCCTGAACTGTACATGTTCCTCGCCTCAACATTGACGATATCGAAATTGTCCGAAAGCTCGCCAGTCTCGGCCGAAAAGCCCAAGTATACCACGTTCGGCAGCTTGAGTGGCATCGATGCTGAAGGCTCGAGGCTGAAACATGATGACCACTGGTCTTCTGATTTGTATTGAAGTTGCAGTGACAAAGATTTGTCTTGGATGTATGTCAACTTCGCTTTTGTAGGTATGCTGGCAGCGCGAAGACCACGAGCCTGAAAAAGGTCAGCCTGCCTACCAGCAAGTTTCAAATGAACCCACCGAGCATCCACCAAGCTCATTAGCCTTGCCATCGTTCGCCTGATCGTATCTTGTCCGACCATCGCCCATCATGGCCATGACATAGGGAAACACAATTCCTGGTCGATTATTCTTGTATGTGTCGAAGAAGATTCCCAGGCCCTCAAACTCATCTTTATGACCAAAGACTGGCCCGGGTGAAGCCCTATCTTTCGTGATCCACATTGCGAATCCGTCCCCGTGTAGATTTCCTGCACCATGTATTGCAAATTCGACTTCTATTTCCCAATTCGTGGCGCTTAAGGGAGCTCTCGAGAATATCCATCCTGACTGTGATGGTCTATCGGAGGCCAGCCGTATGTACTGATCCGCTCGTATTATTGTGTCTCCGCCAAAGTCGAACCACCTACTGGTCATGTCTGAGTCTAGATATGGCTAACAATCCATACCTGTCAGTTGCGTCTTTCTTTTCTTAACATGGATGTTCATGGTAGAATCGCAGGTGAGAATGAAAAGCACATAATATCTTTCAGGTCCGGAGCGCGACGTACGGGTGTAAGGCTATGTGTGCGCAGCTACATGCAGGATCAGTACTTTATCGCAGAACGACGGTGTGCAGAGATCTCTCACTGGTATACTCCTCATCTCAGGATCTACATCTGCCTGAACTGCAGCTCGTGTGCCGGTTATTGCACATGCCACCAGCAGCCATGAGGCTATCGCTCTGCCTGGCAGTCGCATGCTGAATTGAACGCTTTGCACACGAAACAGAAGAAATCTAGCGATATGAGAAGGAGAGAAAGGAAAATTGCAGGATACTTGCAAGATGAAACTATCTTGTTGGCGTCTGAGATTTAGCAATCATGAGACAAACTTTCTGTCCTTTTGCGGAGCGTGGTTCGGGGGTGCAACTAAGCACTCGTGCCAGGGTTCCTGCTTTAGCTTCCTGGAGCTCTGGTTCTGCGCCCGGGATTTCTTCAGGATACACTTGACAACAACGTCAACATCGCCAGAATCACAGTCAGGAAAACTTCCTCGAGATCTCCGCATCAGTAGCATCACCACCGCACAACTTTTTCGCCACGGAACACTCTTTCACCACTGGTCACCACTCTTCACATCTCCAGACCCATTACCTTCTTCAGCATCTACGATCCACGTTGTTAGGCGAAGATGTCCTTCCCCTCCCTCCCCAATCCATTCGGCTCTTCCTCCTCTTCCTCATCATCTTCAAGCTCCTCCAAAACCTCCTCAACCTCGTCCCCCTCCTCAGCCGAGTCCGCCGCCCTCAAAAACCAAATCATTCAAACCCTGCAAACAGAAGGCAACGTCCAAAACGCAAAATATCTAATTCAGAAAGTAAACGAGTAAGGCCGCCTCTCCTCATCCAATCTCAGACGCCCCAAAAACACAGTGCGCCCAAATCCTTTCTCTCACTCACTTACTCACCCATCAACAGAAACTGCTTCAACCACTGCATCCCCTCCGCGCCCTCCACATCCCTCTCTCGCACCGAATCCAGCTGCCTGTCCTCCTGCATGGAGAAATACATCGAGGCGTGGAACACCACGAGTAGAACCTACATTGCGCGCCTATCGAGGGAGGCGCCCGGCCTGAGCGCCGCTGGCAGTGGTGGACTGGGCGGTCTAGGGGCGGGAGGGTTGCAGGGACCGGATGTGGGGAAGGAGATGTTTTAAATGAGCCAAAGAGAAGATAAGATTGGGAGAGCTTGAGGTGTGTGTCTGAAATCCGTGAAAGGAGGGAAGGAGAAAACTATGCAAGGCCGTGGCAGGGGCAGCCACGATTAGCTACAAGGACCACGACATAAACCTAGGCGATAGCTGTATCTTATTGTCGCACTGGACATCTCTCCTCGTCACAGCGAAAGAGTCTCATAGCCATGTGGGAGGGGAGAAGGGAAGGCTTATTAAATAGATATACCACCACGTTAACTTGGAACAAAAACAATGGAACTTGAGAACTCTCGAAACCTTAAGCTCAAACTTGTCAGGCTCCTCCTGTCTCTCTCTCTCTCTCCCACCCCCTAAAAAGCCATAGACGGACGGACTGACTGACTGACTGATCTCTAAGACCACTTTAGCATCCATAGTAAGACCTTGATGACCAATCATTCTGGGAGCTATCCTGCGAGCTTATCCTACTATGTATAATGCCATTAACTTACAGATACCAGTAACCACCACCACCCCAAATGATAATGTAAGGAAAGGCTAAGGCTGTTGGATCTCCCATTGATAGATCTGCCCACCAAAGCTGCCCGCCTTTGCTTTTGCGCTGACTGACAAGACTATAGCTTCTCGGTATCAGACCGCTGCCAAAGAGAAGCTCATCTGTCTGTCTCGATGACCCTGCGTAGGCGCGTCCGAGCTCGACATTCCTTCACTGACGTGATGCATGTTCATGCTCATGATCTGAAAAGAGCTCACGATAGCCTTTGCTCTCCCTCTATGCCACCAACACCTGGCATTCATTCACGGCGTCCAACATCAAACAACAATATCAACATCATGCACGTAACCGCAACCATAATCGTAATAGCACCGGCTTTGCCATCACGTTTGTCTCGTGTTCGCGCTCTCATCAGGAACGCTCTGCACAGCCCCCACTTCAGCTAGCTGACACCTCGCATTCAGAAATCTCGGAAGTTGTGACCATATCTGCGTCTCCGTGTCAATACAATCAGTCACGCAAATCAGAGCAAAGGCCATCTTACGGATCATCACCCTTCTTGCCATACTCTTCGGTCTCCTCGGGATACTTATCAAACTGCGATGCATCACCCTGCCCTCCTTTAACCGGCGGTACATACGGCGCATCGATATCCTTCTTCAGCAACCTCTCCCACGTCACCTCCGCGAACCAAGGATGATTCTTCACATCGGCAGGTCCTCCATGCAGGTTTCCCAATCGCTTTGTCAGGTCTGGTGTGATGAGCTGGACGAGAAGGTCTTGAGCGTCGCGGTGTATGTAGGGTGGGTATTTGACGCGGCCTTTGAGGATGTTTTCGTAGATCTTGACTGGTGAACCGCCGTCCCAGAACGGGGTGAAACCGCAGAGCATTTCAAAGATCAGAATGCCGAGAGACCACCTAATGAATTGTGAGACAAATAGAAGCAGAAAGTTATCTATAGTCGACAGATCTTACCAATCAACCGATTTGTTGTAACCTTTTGACGCAACAACTTCTGGCGCAAGGTAGTCAGGGGTTCCGCACAGAGTCCATGTGATGTCTGCAACTTCTTTGGCGAAACCGAAATCAGTGATCTTGACATGACCATGTCGATCAAGTAGCAGGTTTTCAGGTTTGAGATCTCGGTAGATGATGTTTTGAGCGTGAAGATACTCTAACGCAAGCGTCACTTCAGCAGCATAGAACTTCGCGACCGGGTTCGGAAAGCGCTATTGAATGTCAGCAGACGTCCAACAAACCGTATACGTACGGGAAAGAAAAGGTGCGCCGAATCTGGCCGTACTTGACCGAGCCTTAAACAGACGTCATCTTACCTGTGATTTCCTGAGCAAACTAAAAAGCTCACCACCTTCGATGAAATCCATCACCATGTACAGACTCTTCGAATCTTGGAATGTTCCCCAAAGTGTGATCAAGAATGGATGTTTCACACGTTGTAACATTTTGCGCTCGTCGTTCGTGTGCTCAATCTGCTTCATCTTCACCACCTGCTGCTTCTTGAGGACTTTGACAGCATAGTATCGCTGATTATGCTTTGATTGGACTAAATGGACTCTTCCAAATGAACCTGTACCCAAAGTTCTCTCAAAGTTGAAATCTGTCAAGGTATATTTGCCCTTGGTCTGCCGAGGCACGACCTTTTCCATGGTGGAAGTCGGCGCTGGTGTCGCTTCAGTTGCCTGTGTGCTAATTGCAGGGGCAGGTGTGGGCTCGGCCTTTGTTTCTACCTGGCCATTCGGACTAGAGGGCGGACTTATAACAGAGGTCGCTGCTGTTGTGGTAGATTGAGGTAGGCCGCTTTGTTTTGAGGAGACTGGAGAAAGAGTACTTGATGTCTCTTTGCTAGGAGAGGTTGATGATGTGACGCCTTGACCAGAGGGCGATTCTTTGGTCTTTTTCTTCTTGAGAAGACTTCCGAACGGCATAACACGGAATGCAACGGCTTCGTGGAGAGTGTTAAGTGAATGGGCCGATGTTCGGCGAAGCTACCCACCGAGGTAGGTGAATGCGATGTGCAATCGATCACACAAGCAACCAATTGACCACAATAACGCAACCAAAGCTCGCGGTATTGACCGCTTGTGTTCTCTGGCCTGTTGATCGACGTTTACTCGCGCTGGGAAGGAAGTGTTTTCGAAGGGGACTTCCACCGACGCAAGGGGCCTCGAGGCCGGGAGATTCTGCCGAGGCTTGCGAAAATCCTCGAAGTTTGTGAGGCTGTGTAGATCAGAGGGGACAATAGACTCGACTGAAGTGCTGGCCTTTCTGCGGTCGAGGTCTTGAGCTTTAGTAGGGCGAGGGAGAGAGAAGAGGGATGTAGTTGGATTAGGGCCGGTATGAAGATGGAAGGGGAGGTAGCAGATGAGGGGTGACCAGTCAAAAGAGACGGAGAAGCAGCTTCCAGAGACCTTCGAATGCCTTCAGCAGGGATGGATAGGCGACGTGGGATGTGAGAAAGCAGCTCTCAAAGGTACTCATCCGAAGTCAACCTCGAGGCTGGTTCATCACTTAGTGGGGATGCGAGGGGCAAGATGCTAGTAGAGCATTGGGTCCCTTCGGTCCATACTCCGGAGTTACTCCGTCTGACACTCCGACGTCGCTCGCCTCCAAAATCGCCAACGGACGTTGACTGGGCTCCGGCCTATCACGTAGCTTGCAGCAGCGGAAACAATGCCTAAAGGCTGACCCTGCTTTAAGCCCTGCCGCCTCCCCCAACACGTCGCAACGCCATCGCTGGGAAGAGGAGGATAGAAATGCCTCATCACGATCACCACCCAGAGTACCGAGAGCCTGGACCGTATGCACTCCGATTCGGGCAGTATCCTCCTATTTTCGTCTTTGGGGTCAAGATATACAGCAGAAGCACAGACACAGTCACTTTGATCCAAGTCTGGAACCACCAAGACTCGCATCTACCAGGGCCAAAAGTGATGACCTAAGCCTGCCACTGTAGCTGAGATATGTCTAACAGGGCCATCTCGCTGTAGTGCATAAATCATAACAGTATGGTCCGTCGAAGCATCTGATCCATGTGTCTTCATGCGCTCAGTGCTCAATTTGCTGCTGTCCCAATTGTCGGAGGAACGTGTGCCAACGGACTCGCAGGAGGTTGCGAGGATAAGAAGGCGTCCAGAGCATTTCCCCCCCGAAGCAGATCGAGAGGTCCTTGCAGGAGGTATCAAGGTTATAGTGTAGTTTTGCAGACCAGATGCGCTCGGTATATTGTCAATACGCTGTCGGCCAATGTCAGTGGGTTGCGAGCAATTGTAGAGGTGATCGACCATTCAGAATTCCGTTCCGACATGCTGGGACCAATAAAGGTGTACGTCGAGTACACTATCATTTCAAGGGATCCGTCAGGAGCCGGTTCCTTCTAGAGACTCGTCGTCCTGTATTGCAGAATAACCCCACCTAAGAGCCTGATCGATCATGTTGACGAAGTTAATGTTACAGCCAGATGTATAACCAAGGATCCTATAAAGTTAGGATAATTGAGAAGCTGTGGGAAGTGCATGAAACTTATCACTCGGATGGCTGATTGAGAGAAATCATCCTTATATGCATGATCAAGTTCCTTTCCTTCCCACTGCTTGACGCAATGATATCGTCCCAATTCGATAACAACCTCACAACAACCTCCCATTCTCCGGCCGTCTACTCCATCACCCTCTAGAAACCTGCTCAGAATCGGATTAACACCGTCTTTGCCTAAGAAATCATCCGTGCCCTCCGTGATATTGAACACCACATCGGTCTAGATGTTCCTGGTGCAGTTATAATCAAAGGCTCCGATCACAAATTCTGGTGCACAGGCCTCGACCTTGAGAAATCCGAATCAAATCCTCACTCCAATAGCTATGGTTTATACCCACTGATTGTCACATTGCTCGACTACCCCTTCCCCTACCATCGCACTACTCACGGGACACACCTTTGGTGCTGCGGTACCATTCGAGCTCAGTTGCGATTATTGCATTATGAACTCTAAGCGTGGCTTTATCAGCGTGCCCCCAGTCAAATTGGGTCTGCACTTCGACGGGATTGGTGCCCTGGCTCGGCTAAAACTCGTCCCTCGGAGAACGAGGAAGATGTTGCTCGAAGCCCACAGATGGACTGGAAAGGAAGCGTTGCGGGATGGCATTGTCGATGAAGTTGCGGAGCCGGAGATAACGGAGAAGAGAGCGATTGAAATTGCGATGGAGCATAGCGGCAAGGCGAAGATGGGCGTCGAGTCTGTTCTGCGTGGAGATTTGTGGGGGAAAGGCTGGTATGTGCATGGGAAAGGAACGTTAACAGCCGCGAAAGCAAACATATGATGAATTTTGATGACTGCATTGCCAGGCTTGGTGTTATGGGCACCTTGCTTGGAAGAAGACCGGGTATGTAAATTTTTCTAGACGCCTGCAATGCCGCTAGAAAAATCATTTAGACCATTACATCCGACGGAACGTATTGCCTGAAGCACTTCGTCGGTCTTTAGCCGAACGATGTTGGTCGGGGGCGTTCTGGTCGAATTTTGGTTTCTTGTTTTTCCTGCCTGACTCAGGCTCGAAGGATAAGATCTTTTGACCGACTGCAGCTGCACCAGCTCTCGTCTGCTCTCGAGGCTTTACGTTTGAAGCTCTTGAGCCGAATGACCTGTCTCTAGCAGGTTTGTTTCCAGAAGAGGATGTGACGCGCATCTGTACTTGCTTTAATTTCTGCTTTCTAGACTGAGGCCTGCGCTTGTAATAGGCTGAGGATATTCGATCATCTTGTTGGGCAGTGCTCTCAACATGATCAGACCCGTCTCCGTCGGAGCTCGATCCGGGGACCTCGTCGATCATCTCCTCCTCAACAGCTGTCAGACGCTTCTCCCGATCTTGATTTGATAGGGGCGCTGGCCTTGAGCTTGGATTTATGGACTGAAATTCCCTCGATGTCTCGTCGATCGTAAAATCTTCGTCCTGGAACAAACGGGCAAAGCGTGAATCACCAAGCAGCCCTTTCGTTTCCTTATCACCATTCTCCGTCGTGCCGTTGGTCTGGACCTTCTCGTCACCGCCCTTTGCAAGCACACGCTGGGCACGCCGTCTCTCGTTCTTCTCTTCGCGCTCGAGTATTTTCTCCGCTATCTTTCTGTTGACCTTGGCGGTAATTTGCCTCTTTCCTCTAATCCTACTCTCTCTCTCTCTGTCAATCTTGTCTCTGACCCGCTTGGCTCGCTCCTCCTCCCAGCTTGAAGGATTGGCAATTAATCTTGCCTCCTCGTAGAGTCTCTGAGCCACAAAATAACCGTGCATGTAGGGTCTGAGCAGGTTTGTCTTACCAACAAGGTGATCAAGATTAAGAGATCGTAATTGTGCTATGGTAAGAAACTTGAAGTTGTCGTAGGTTTCCCCTGATTGTCGACCGGAGTAGGCGTTTACATCGTCAGGATCATCTGCCATTTCTTCCACGATACTATCCAAGAACGAACACCACTTTGGTGCAGGACCTAATTGTGGAATGAAGAACGCATGCTGCTGTCTCCCTTCATTGGCCGTCAAGAACATTCCGCTGTCTTTGCACCAAGCCACGCAATTGATGTCCACTGCAGGTTCTACAGACGTCCAAGGTGTGCCATTCCTTTCATCCCAGATTTTGAGTATTCGCTTATCAGCAGAGAGGATCTTTGACTCGTTGGTCTGTATCCGACTCCGGGTAGAGGGGGTCAAGAATTGTAGGGTCTGCACAGGATAACCATATCCATGATCCTTTCGAAGTATTGGCAAAGGGGAACGAAGATCGTAGAGATAGACCATTCCGGAAGACGTTCCAACTGCTGTCGTGATACCTGACCTATGAAAATCCAGCGCGGTAACCTCTGGACGATTTACTGCAAGATCTTGCTCCTTTGGTATCTCAAGAACTGCAACTCGATTTCGAGACCGCGAGTCCCAGTACTCCACGGTCCCGATGGAGGTGCCAAAGGCCATCAAATCGTGGCTATCTTCTGCGACGGCGGCTGTGTTAACGCTGCCAGTATTAATGCCACCTTGAAGCGCTCCCGCACCAGACGAGGTAAGGTCATCGCCTCCGACATCTATTTCATATTCCCGCATGAATCTGCCCTGCTCCAGGTTTACCCTGAAGACTTCACCTAATCCATTGGCGTTGACTCCGACAGCCGGAACAAGGAGCTCGGCTGATGATTTTTTGTAGACAAGGTCGCGCCCATATCGTGGTGTTCGAAGAGAAAAATGACATCCTTGCGGAGTGTGCAGTTCTATCGACCTATCTTCTTGCAAATGTGCTGTCTTCGAGTAGTCTGACGATAAAATCAAGAATGTCTTGTTCAACGTATCCGTGTGCCGCGCCCATGACAATGACAGGTTTGGCAGATAATGCGTATGAATCTGAGGCTTGTAAGTACCTGCCACAAGCGCATTAGCTCACAGCAGGACCGCGTAGTACCAGTACTTGGTTCCCTACTGACCTGTGCTCATTACCCACTGGCCATCTTCGCTAACCCGCACACACTGGCTCGCTTCTTCAAATTCAAAGTCTTGCAGTAGTTCGACTCTGTTCGCATATTCCGGGTCTTTTTTCAGGCTTCGTCTTCTCTGCTGTGACAGCCATTCAGGGAGAGGCCGTGCGGTCGAGGACCCGGACACAGTGTACACAGGTACGGTCGAGCTGTTAGACAGCTTCATCTGTGATTGTAAATACCATGCATTCCAGGCCTACCAAATGTCATCGCTGCATCCTGCTCCGAAAGATCGAGTGTTGAAGATGATAGTCCACACTATCGCCTCGTAAAACCGAAGAACAAAATTGATGCCAAGATTTCGCCTCTTAGCGCCCCGACACCCTTGCAACCGCCTTGAATGTTTCCCATCAACCATCTCGTCCCATTTCGATCCAACCGAAGACTGGTCTTACTAAGTCCTGGGAAGAGGCTCTCAGCACTCCACGTAGATTTGGTGATCTGAACCCTTCATTTCAACGACTTGAAAGACAGCCCGGAGGGCTAGCGTTGGATTTAAGGACAAACGCCTTCCAGCCCTCATGGAAGACCAACATTGCAATGAAACCGGACCGGCGAAAAGCTCCCAAATTGCTCTGCTTACCACTGTTCTCTCCGCCAACATTTCCTGGATGAGAGGTCTCAACTCTTCTGATGGAATTCCCCGCTGAACTCTCCACCAATACCTATGCCCTAGTACGTGCGGTCATCAAATTTTAGCATCAAGCTACTGATATCAGCTCAGGAAGGCTCTTCTGACATCGCTTATGCAACATGTGTGCTGGCAAAGACCGGCAATTCCGGTCCGTCAGACGTTGTGAAGGCGGAGTCAGAACGCTCCCAAAGCAGAGGCATCGAACGTCTACGCAGCGCGGAAATTGAGCTCAGAAAGGCTCGAATTCTTGTTTCTTTGGACGCAAGTAGGGGAGAACTCTACACCTTCTACAGGAAGGAGGATTTGCATAAGGACGCAAAGTCAATCCTCAATCGCGTTGTGACTATCTTGCGCAAAAACGAATGTCACATGTCCTCCAAGAATGCCATCAAGAGCTCTGCGAAATTAATAACAGACATTATTTTTATGCTAAATAATAACTCTATTTATTAATTCATAAAGAGATAATTAGTGATTACTCTATCTACTTATAAGATAGAGTATATAGCTGCATTAACAGTTACTTAAGATGTTATATAGATAGACTCTTATATATAAGAAATTTAGAATATAGAGTTAAGCTTTATTTCAATTTAAGTTAATAATTAGGAAGTCATAATATTAGCTAAAAAGACAGGATGAAACAGATGAATAAGATATATTAATATTTAATATTAGTTCGTACAGAAGGTCATTAAGAATGAGACTATTTCGATAGAATACGTACTTACAGATAGTCAGAAGGCCGATGGACTGACAAAGACCTTAAGAGCGGATAAATATAGCTAATGGAAGGCCCTAATTGGCCCATTTCGAGAAGGCAAAGGCGCGAATATGAATAGTGAGAAGGGGGAATGAGTGGGCAGAGGCCTTAATACCATGATTTTCTATACCATTACCTATTTGAGGCGATAGCAGGCTTCGTCTCCGCCGCTGCACTCGTGGGGGTGTGTTGTAGGTCCTCCTTGACGGCTTACTTAGCAGAGACCTATTTCCTTCTTCCTTGCTAGTCTGCGTAGATAGCTTCTTCTTAATACACTCATTCATCAGTTCTGCGTGCCCTCCCGTTGTGTTTCCTCTCTGAATTCTACATAGCGGCTGTTATTCCTTTTGTAAAAGAGAAGCGTTTGTTCGGGATCGCAAGTTCTGTGTACCTATGATATACAACTACATCTAACTCACAATATCGGCCTTGACACTATGATTTCAGCCTTGTTGCAGGGCGACGACAACTTTGTGGTTGACGAGAATGTTTTGCAAAGTGCGTCTTCAACTTGAGAAGTGGTGGAAGTCAGCTGGTTGGCATTATAATTAATTGGCTTCAAAAAGAGGTCCCAGGGCTTCAGTCTGTCTCAAAACTATCACTCAATGGTGCTTCGGCGTGGGCCAACACCTTTCGGATCGATGCCCAGCTTCACGATGGAAGCGAGCAAAGCTACTTTCTAAAGGAACGTTACCCTGAGAGATCGGAGCGGGGCTCAGGGAACCATAACGCTGCTGGATTCGATCTGGGCTAACATGTAAAAATCTGATGTTAGGTATCGACCGGAATGCACGGCCGCGAGTCCCTGAAAGGAGAGTTCGAATCGACTTCTGCTATACGATCCGTAACACCCGAGTTCGTGCCAAAGCCAATAGCTTGGGGGACTTACAAGTCCGTGGCGGATACTCACTTCTATCTTGCGGAATTCCAGCCTCTCGGAGAAGATTTACCAGAACCACCCGTTTTGTGTGAGAGGCTGGCCATGCTTCACAAAAATGGGACGTCACCCAACGGCAAGTTCGGTTTCCATGCGGTTACTTACAATGGTGACCTGCCTCAAGACAATACGTATACAGACACATGGGAGGAGTTCTTCGCGAACGGCTTGAGACATATGCTGAATATTAACCTCGAGCGTGGAGGGCCTTGCAAGGAGCTAGATGCCGTCACGCCTAGCATGTTTGAAAAGGTCATCCCTCGACTGCTGCGGCCGCTCGAAACGGGCGCGAACGTGCTCAGACCCAGCTTGGTGCATGGTGACTTGTGGTGTGGCAATGCTGCTATCAATCTCGACGACGACATGCCAGTCGTCTTTGATCCGTGCTGCTTCTGGGCGCACAACGAGTGCAAGGATTCCCGATCTCTTTTCTACACTGTCTATGCTTACTTCGATGCAGACGAACTGGGAAACTGGCGACCAGAACGCAACAAGTTCTCGAGAAGCTTCTTTATGGCCTACCATTCTCATGTTCCGAAGGCTTCCCCAGTGGAAGACTACGAACACCGCAATGTGCTGTACTCTATGCAAGTAGACACCGATGCTACAAGAAGGCCAACTGCTTACAGTTACAGTCGATTCAACCTACATGCTGCGTCACTCTTTCCCGACGTTTCGTCCTACCGAGAATCGTAATAGTTGCCTTACCAGTCTGCAGGGATCTAGCTAACACCTCGTCTAGTGTTGTCGAAGATATGCAAATGTTGGTGGACAAGTATTCTGGTGGATACGAAGAGTATGCGGCCAAGGGTGGGCTGCTGCCTTCCGTAACGCCATGAGTGGAACTTTCGTAGCACAAGGAAATACAGCTGTGCTTCGGATTCCGATAAGGACATCTCGCGCAAAACGTGTGCAGAAGCAATGTGACGGTACGTAAAGGATACTCGGTGGCTGCTCGAATATGGTCTATGTAATTTGACTGGAACGTGTCTTATGCCTTCCTCTTTCCCACATCTTTCTTTCCTCCTATATCACATAGCCCCAAAGCCTAGTAACTGCCTCTTGTTATCTTATGCTCATGTCTAGATCTCTCAATAGCTTCCCCGCATCTCTGTGTGCGCATAGCCCAGACTCTGGGGCCGTGATCTGTATGTCTCCTCTGCTGTAGTTCGCATTCAGCGTGCATTTTCGTCTCTTAAACCATCGTGCATCGTCTGGCTCTGGTCTAAGGGTTTCGAGTAAGCCTCTCGGTAGCGGTCGATCTCTAGGGGGCGCCGAGCGGTAATTATCGTGTTGCTCGATGTCAATGAAGGAGTTTAGTTTGGTGGACCTAGGACAAAACTGGTCGCACCACTTTCGCTGCAGAAAGCACAGTATGGGTCAACATTATAATGGCAGCTTTCATAGAGTGCCTGGTTGATTGATAGTCTATGTTGACCCAGCTTAGACTCGCGAATCAGAGGCATACTCGCAAAACCTGCGTGGGTATCACAATCGCTCGAAGAGCGAAATCGATTTTGTTTGCGTACCAACCAATTCGCCTACACTATCAACGAGTAATGGCCACTGGAAAAGCACTAATGAAACGAACCATGAACGGTTTGCAAGATGGAAAGCGTACGCTTCATCCGCCCACCGAAACTGACTCCTGATGACTCCAGAATTTGGGACGCAGTTTCGAAGACGACCCTCAGCTGAAAGCGGTATCAATTTCTTGGAACGAGCCCCGAACGGTCTCTCCACCCACGCTCGCTCAACGCACCCTACGTCTCCGTCTATTATCGGATTCTTTGAGCCTTCCGAAGACTACAATGACCCTCTCGGGCTCAACCTTCTCTACGAGCCGTCTGAGCCGCTGGTGTACTTCATATTCAGGAACTTCAAGGAGCTTCCATGACAACCAGTCCAAATTCGCCATGAAGATGACTGTGAAGATGAAAACCATGCCTTCTCGACAAGAAGCTTCAACTACAGGAATGGGATATATCTGGCACGTCTACTATTGTCGTGGTGTTCCGGCTGAGAACATACGACACGTCGTGGAGCTTGGCATATCGCAAACCACGTTTAGAAGCGTGGATGAGAACCGACGGTAGACGAAGTGAACGTGATATGCGGGTCAGGGGCGCTTCGTCAAAGATCCTCAAAGGAAGCAGACTCTATGATGGTACGTGTGTTGAATAGAATGAGTGCATACAACCCAAGTCAAATATATCATTGCACAATGCTGCAATCAGGAGGACTCAACTCTTATGAGAAATGCAACAGCCAGCGAGTTGAGAAGATGGGAACGAAACACAACTTACCTTGTGTGAGCTCTGTCATGTTCACTTGACCCAGAATACAGCGATGCTCTACCAGCACTCGAAGACACGTTCTGAACGCCTGCACCCGGCTACAGTCTGTCTGGGAATTTTCCAGGCAATTAAAGATATTGCGCCTCAAACCTCATTTGATACCGTACAGGGCAGAAAGCGCCAGCAATGCCTCGTTCAAAACTTGGAGATTGTGCATGCGCAATGACGGATTTGTGATGAATGAGTGTATGAAGGAAGAAGCTATCTACGCAAACTAGCAAGAAGAAGGAAATAGGCCTGTGCTGAGTAAGCCGCCAAGGAGGACCTACAACAATTTGGCCTTCCGCGCAGGGGATACCGTGATGCTCGTTCCATGTGCATTCCTCCAGCGTACAGGCAACTCTGTCGAGCATCATCATCCTTCTATTCCTCTGCACTTTGATTGCCTATCGTAATCTGCCAGGTAAAACTATCAAATCTTGTTGCTGCCTTCATCAGACCCCTCTCCTGCGAGCCGAAAGACTCATTGGGACTTTAGTACAGCTGTCAACCATGCCACAATAAATTCTAATCTTCTTACATCTTCCTGGCTATCAGAGCTTCCAGAGCGCTGGCTTAGGTACCACTTTCTGGCTCGTAGACTCAGCAGCTCCTCGTCCACGATCGTTCGCACAGTCTACTTACACTATCCGCTTGCCTGCCGTATCACCATTAATCCACCCGATACGCCCGGTCCAACGACAGCGCGCATCCTATTCCCTTCCTCGAACAAGAACCCCGAAGTCACTTGCAAACAGCCATTCATCAGCCGAACCGCCCCTCGAAGTTCGAATCCTCAGAACTTGCAGTCTTGAGATGGACGTCTATAACTTTCCCGAATATCGCCTGAAGAAGAAGATGGATAACCCCTCCAAGACACCTCTCCTGCTGGTTGCCTGCGGCTCCTTCTCGCCCATCACTTTTCTACACCTAAGAATGTTCGTCATGGCCGCCGACTACGTCAAATTCAGCACAGACTTTGAGATAGTGGGAGGTTATTTGTCCCCAGTTTCGGAGGCCTATAAGAAAGCTGGCTTAGCGAGCGCCGAGCATCGGTGAGAACGCTTGTAGCCTCCACGCTTCTTATTCACTGACAGTTGCTAGTGTCGCAATGTGCCAATTGGCAATCGATCGTACCTCTGACTGGTTAATGGTTGATCCTTGGGAAGCGGAGCAAAAAGAGTATCAACCAACCGCTCTCGTCCTTGATCACTTTGAACATGAAATCAATGGTGTACGCAAGGGTATCGAAGCCGCGAATGGTGATCGCAAGCACGTGCGCATCGCCCTTCTCGCTGGCGCCGACCTGATCCAGACCATGTCGACACCCGGTGTGTGGAGCGAGAAGGATCTGGACCACATTCTCGGCAGATATGGCACCTTCATAGTCGAACGCTCTGGCACAGATATTGATGACGCGCTGTCCAATCTGCAGCCATGGAAAGAGAACATATATGTCATTCAGCAACTGATACAAAATGACGTCAGCAGCACAAAGATTCGTCTGTTCCTGAGACGTGGAATGAGCGTACACTATTTGATCCCAGCACCTGTTGTTGAATACATTGAGCAAAATCACCTGTTCTCAGAGGATGGGGCAGCGTCGAGTACTCATTCGATTAATCAAGATAAAGGGAAAGACAAGGAAACCGCAGGCTGAAATGACATGACCGACAATGCAAACACATGTCAAACACCATGCCGTACGAGGACGTTAGCCGACTGCAGCGAAGCTTGATAGATGCTGCTCTTCTGTGCTCTCAGGGCTGAATCAAGATCTTCCACCATATTCCCCGTCCAGAGCGGGCAACAAATGGCGAAGTGACAATACAGCCGGGAGACTTGATTAAGGAAGTGTCTTCCAGCCGACAGACACTTGTTCCTCCGGCGGCTGCTCAGGCTACACGACGCTACGGGAGCATAGCTGTCCGGTACAAGAATACACGGACAACCCTTTATGACCCCTCACACGAAGAAAGGCAGCATAGAGTCGAGAGACCTGCACGGCTAATGACACGGGGCGCACTTCATATGAAATTGGTTACACAAAAGAGATTTTCCCGCAGCCTAGCGTTACTTTGAAATTTCGCGAAGGAAAGACATAGATTCAGATCATCCAGACGATGCCTGGAGGTGAGAGTATTGGCTATCTTTAGCATCATTCAATTCAGATCACGGGTAGCCCATATTGTGGATTGAAACAGAGCACATTAAGACTTGAATCCATGCGAGTGAAATGTCATATTGCCTACTGGCCTCCCTGATATCCAAACCGGCCGAGATTCATCAGAGATCCAGTCTGGTGGTCACGTTCATCTGCCCCCCTGCCAATTGGCCCACAGCGTAGATATGGCAGGGATGGGAGATGTTGCGGAACCAAAGGATCCTTAAAGTGAGTGTATGCGAACGAAGACGAAGCAGAGTAGTGAAGGTCATTTCGCAAAAGTTTAAAGGCTTGTGTTTCTTCGAACCCGCCTCAGGGCTGCAGCATTTTTGCCTCGGCATCACTGCGCACGTACAGCGAGGATGCGAATAGGTTTGTTGGATCAACTCCCTCAGTGCGACCCGGAGTTGTTGGTCTGTTTTCACATTCGCGCCGGGGCTGATCCCCACTACTGGACCTAGTTGCTGCATGGCCGAGGTGGTACTTACCTTACAAGTGATCCGCAGAGCAGCGATCAGAGTTTCAAGATCAATGGGATCGCTTAGGGTGCCGAAGTCAGTGAGTGGCGGCGTCAACACGTCGGTCGAGTTTGATCACGATTGATCCGTGAGATAGAGGCTTGACGAGCGCAAACGGCAAGGTAGAGGCCCCATTCCAATCGACTTCTCGGACAGAGGTGAGCGTCGAGGCGTACAGACGGAGCGTCAAGGAAAGCTGGGCTTCGTAGCCCCCTTAGCACGGAGCTGCCACATAAATCACCTGGGTAGAGAGGGACGATACTGATTGGGAATTGGCGAGGTCGATGATGGACTGGTAGTCCGGTGTGGTTTTTGGGGGAGCGAGGAATGCCACTATATTGCCACCCTAGTTGATGATGGTATGGGGTCCTCGACGCTTGAAATGGTACAGCACAAGCTGCTCGATTGCATAAGTCTGGTTGGATGTCAACATGTCCAAGTCTGGCTTGGGTTGGGAATGGGACGAAGGGAGTCGACATTGTCAGTAACGGGCAGCAAGGACTAAACGTGAAGTTGCTCATCTAGCAGCAAGCCGTGAATCTGGTCAAGTTTCAGGGAGAACTTGGGGATGACGCGCAATCGAACGCTACATAAATTGTCAGATCCTGAAAGTTCTGGCCAAGCCGGGTAAATCGAACTGAGCTTCAATACCGAGCTCCTCTATCACGTTCTTAAGCCCAATTCCGGGGAGCTGGAGTATTTGGGGTGAGTGGACGGATCCTGCCGCCAAGATGACCTCCCTAATGGTGGTGACTGTGCCAGATTGCATGGAAGCTTGGTCAAGGAGCTCGGCACCGATAGCTTCTCCATCATGAATAGATATCCACTCACAGCAGTCTCAGCGAGCAGGTGATATTTGAGCCGTGATCCAGTGACGCGGTCATAGTGTGCTGTCCGCGCATATGACGTCCTTTCATCCGTCGGGTTAAGGGAGCTTGGAGCCTAGAATACTCCACTCTTTTTGCCTGCTCTTGGGTCCTTTGGTGTTGTGATATCGAGTATGTTCCACCCATGAAAGAACTGTTCTGCGAGTAAGACCAAAATTAAATGGATGGTTCGAGAACGGTAAGAGTAGAGGGGACAATGGCATACTAATGGATTGCCATTGAAGCACGGGATACCTTCATTGAACTGGTTCAAAAAATCCATGGACTGACAGATCCCATGATATATCGACTTCTTTGCCGAATGCTTCAGCTGCCGGAGTAAGGCATTCAATCTTCCTATCCTCCGTAGAGATTCGTACGCTTTGGTTGCCGATGTCGGAATCTCATAGGACACCGAACATCTTGAAGTATGGCAACAAATCATCCCGGCCCCATCCTGGGTTTCCAATCTCGGTCCAGGCGTCATAATCCGCAGCAGAACCTCTGTCGAAGAGCACCCCATTCACTACTGTTCCTCCACCAACCACGATTGCGGCGGCAACTTTTGAGATGGCCACGGTTCAGTCCACGCTGAGAAATACTCGTGAGGTTGAAGAAGTATGTGGACGATGTAAGATTTACGAGCCCAGGAACGAGGACAGAAGGTTCATGATTGTCAAGAGGACCATATTCTATCACAAGGACCGAATCTGTTCCAACTTGACCTTTCGAAGTAATCCAAGTCAGACGGACTTTCTGGATTCTCTGTAAGGCGGTCCACAACGGTTCAGTCCACTTGTTCCTCCACCAATGATCACGAAGTCGTAGGACGACCTCAGAGCCGTGTCGCGCCCGACAAGATTCGCATGCTGGAAGGCTGACAGGCTCAACGATGGCCGAAGCAAGAGTAGAAAGGACAACGTGTGAACAAATATCATCTCACAACCACGGAGGTGTACCTGCCTACCTTCTCTCACCAGAGCATAGAGGGTGAGCAGCAAATTTGATCAGAATCCTTCGCCTAGGACCTTGCTCTATGCGTTGTATGCTAACACATCGAATATAGCTGAAATTACGACTGGCGATTTCGATAGAATGCTGCACATGTCGCTCTTTCAAGCCCCCTCAAGGCACCCTCCGCATCACGCATACTGGTGAGCTTCACGAACGCTCATCAAGGGACTCGGACAGAATACTGGAAAGGAACAATCAGTCTGGCAAATCTGGTTGCTTGAATCAACCGGCCAATGCAGGACAAAGAGCTTCAAATCGAAAGAATAGAAGTCGGTAGGGAAACAGATCACTGCGTCTTCCCAGGCGACACAATTGCAAATTATTCGTGTAGCTGAAGGCATTCTCTAAAGTCTGTAGAGAAGGGCGACAAGAAAATGGAGCCTCCATAGAAAGAGGATCAGGCTTTGTACTCCACAAGAGTTCGGCAGCCGCAGCACAGAAAGATTGCTGACAATAAGGGTGTGACGAGGTAAGATTCCTCTGAAGAGGCTTGGAGGGCTTACAGAGCCACTTCTTCGACTTTACCTAGAAGTGCCTTTGTCGCCCTAGATGCCCTGTGCAGTGATGATGGAAGAAGGCGCCAGCATCCAGAGGGCCTTCCCTTGCTATCGCTTGGCCTAATGGACAAAGGGCGTACCTGGGTTGCAGGGCGTGTATCTGATGTATCAGGCAGTATTTCTCGGCGCGCAGACAGCGCTGGAAGGTGAATGTGCGTAGATCACAACTCTCGGATGAATGGACACACTTCAGGCCGAGACGAGTTTCTGCCGAATGACCTGCTTGCTGAAAGGTGTAGTAAGCGATCTGTGCCGTGTGCTGTATTCGTGGAGGAGAGGCAAATCTCTGCGTAGAGATCAGACAAGCACTATTAATCACTGCGTTGTGATGATAGCGCCGAGAAATGGCGTGTGTTTGCGGTGCGTACAGGAATAAACCCTGAGACAGCAAGACAGGTCAACTTACCCAGTCTCTATCCAAACATTCTTTCTCCACCTTTGAATTGTGTGTGTCCTTCCCCTTATCACTGATCATTGTGCCTACTTCTGTAAGCGTTGCTGCCGCCTGAAAGTTCTACCTTCTTGTCCGCGAGAACAAGCCACTGCCCGCCGTGTGGAACCGCCGATGGCGGGTTAATCGATGGCTCACATCTCTTCGCCAGATCACAACATCGACCTGGACACTTCAGGCACTGTGCCTAATCATTCACTCACAAGGTAAATCTTTCAACCTTTTCAAAATACGTGCCCTTGACCTGGCGGGGCCAACCTTCTTTTAACTCTTCCCATCAACCTTTGCCCCGAAACGACTCCAGACTCCCTTCTACCCATTTTACCTTTCCTTTCTAAACCAAATTTCTCCCCACCACGATCGACCCTGCTGAATGAATACCCATGTCCTCCAGAGTCACTCGCTCTTCAGCGAGGCTTGCTGCCGAGCCGCCTTCCGAACCCGCTCCAGCTGTATCGACACGAGCCTCAGCCTCTACGCGGAAACGAAAAGCACCTGATCATCAAGCCTCGAGTCCGCTTCAAGACCCCACCGGTAGTGAAGTCACTCCCCAATCTTCCCTACGAAAGACGAAACGCCCGAAGGTGAACGAAACTCCTACGATATCTGCTCCACAGGCTAGGAGTACTCGGCGAAGAGGAGCTATCGCTGAGCCGGAGATGTCCAACGCAGCTTCAGCATCGAAGCACACTGAAGGTTCGAGTCCAAATATTGGTGCAGGAGTAGGAACTTCAATGTCGAAGCGGAAGACCGGCCGGAACAAAAAGCCACTTCAAGGTTTGTCCAAGAGATTTTAGTTCGGTCACGGAATATCGCTAACCTGGCCGCAGAAGCCACCCCAGCCATCCAGACACCTGCTCGGCGCCAGAAGAAGCGGCTTTCGAAGAAGGTGTCTGAATCTGCACCAAAGGAAGCTGATGATGAAACACCAAAGCCAATCAAGAAGGAAAGAGAATCACCCACACGTCGAGATCATAGCGATAGCAACGATGCGGAAAGTCCCCGGGACCTGGACGATGATATGTCTGATCCGTTTGGAGCTGCTCTGTTTGGTAGTGGCCGAGGACCTCCCATCGGGATGTCGAGTACTTTACGGGCTCTGAGTGGAATGATGTCCGGCATGTCGTCGAGGCTGAGGGACATTTTGAACAACCTGAGACAAAAGGACGATCCGACTATTCAACTTGTTGCTCTTGAAGAGCTTTCCAATCTACTGCTTGTGTCGAACGAAGACAATCTCTCTGGGCAGTTCTCTCCTGACCCCTACGTTAAGGAGCTCATTTCTTTAATGCAGCCGAACGAGATCACTGGTGAAGAGAACCCAGAAACGATGCTTCTAGCCTGCCGGTGCATTGCCAACTTGATGGAAGCTCTACGCGGATCTGTGGCAAACGTGGTCTACGGAGGAGCCGTGCCTGTTCTTTGTCAGAAGCTGCTCGAAATCCACTATATCGATGTAGCTGAGCAGGCCTTGAGCGTAAGTTTTGCTTTTTGGATTTCCTCATTGCACACTACTGATCCATAGTAACAGACACTTTCTAAGATCTCGATCGACTTTCCGGGATCAATCGTACGCGAAGGCGGATTGACAGCGTGTCTCCAGTTCCTCGACTTCTTCGCTACTGGCACTCAGCGGACCGCGGTGACTACAGCGGCCAACTGCTGCCGAAACATCCCTCACGATTCTTTTCCAGTTATTCGAGATGTCATGCCCATCCTACAAAATGTGCTCGTCAGTCCAGACCAAAAGGTTGTGGAGCAGGGATGTCTTTGCGTTACTCGAATCATCGACAGCTTCAAGCACAACGATGAAAAACTTGAAGAGCTCGTCGATGCTCCATTGCTGAAATTAGTTCTCGGCCTCTTGCTCCCCGGCACCACAAATCTCGTAGGTGTGAACATCCACACCGAATTTCTGCGTGTGTTGGCAATCATTGCCCGTGCGAGTCCTCGTCTGTCGATGGAGCTTCTGAAAATGAATGTTGTCGATACCTTGTACCAAATCCTGACTGGTGTTTCGCCTCCTGATGATACTGCCAGTGCAGCCTCAAAGATTGAGACCGTTGTCATCATGCAGGCTCTGATCCATCGTCCTAGAGAGCAGGTGTACGAAACACTCAACGTGATCTGCGAGCTTCTTCCCAGGCCCAAAGGCCGTTCAATCTTCCCGTTCGATGATTACAATGACTTTGTCGGCGACATAAACGAGGAAGGTCCAAGAACGAGGTCCAAAGATTCGGCGACTGACAGACGTGTGAAGCTGCTAGAGAATTGCAAGACAGATACGCGGCGGTTTGCAATGGTGCTTCTGCCAACACTTACCGACGCTTATTCGAGCACTGTCAATCTGAATGTTCGACAAAAGGTTCTGACTGCCCAGCTAAAGATGTTGTCGAATCTGGACACTGGAGTGATCCTGGAAGCGCTCCGTCCGGTCCCGTACGCCTCGTTTCTGGCTTCCATTTTGTCCCAAGAAGACCATCCCAGCCTTGTGCTCTTGGCGCTTCAAGCCTCAGAACTGCTGCTTGAGAGGTTGGAAGATATCTATCAGTACCAGTTTTATCGTGAAGGGGTAATCGGAGAAATCAAGAAGCTCGCTGAAAGACCTATGGCAGCCAATAAAGGATCCTTCTTTTCGAAACATTCTCGATCTGCAGAATCTCTCAAAGCCAAACTAACACATACCAATCTATCGGATGCGGAGGATGGAGATGTCCATTCCGGGGACATTGGGGATGACTTTGAGCACCATGGTAATAACTATGATGACGATGAACCGGATGATGGAGCTGATCATGGCGAGGACGACGAAGATGATGATGGTGATGGTGACATCGTTATCCGGGAAGACGGCGAAGGCATGAGCGACTCGCATTCCTCCGATTCTTCAGACCAAGAGTCGTTGTCAGACTTTGCTGCATCAGGCATCAAGGATCTTATCATTCTTCGTGCACAGAAATTCCTCGAGCTTTACGAAACCTCCAAAGGACACGAGTTACGGGATAGAGCCACCCGAATCCTTACAGAACTTCAAACCCTTGCAAAAGACATCGAGATATGCTACCTCGGCGACGGAAATGGGGAAGGCCGCCAGCTGTTCTTGCGACTGGCAAAATTCTTCCATGGCGATGCTCTTGAAAGTATTACCAGCTCAGAATTGTTGAATTCCGAAATAATTCGAGTGCTGGGGAATGTCTTCAAGGATATATCTGTAATTGGCCCACCCAGAAGTGATTTTCTCAGAGCGTTTATGGGCACTTCATTTCCCATCAAAGTCAAGTCAAGCACAAGCAAAGGTGAAACTACGGCATTCAGCTTGCTGATTCAAAAATTGCAAGATCTTCTCAGCCGAGCCGAGCATTTCGAGGTTCTCACAGTCAACAACAGCGCCTCCGACAACAATCGAGGCAGTCCCACCTCGATGTTGTCGAAGCAACTTCGGCTCAAGTTGAGTGCGGACGCAGACAGCGACATTCCCCCAACTTATCGAGATATCACAGTCTCTATTCATGCCATCGCCACCTTCAAAGCTCTTGATGACTACCTCCGTCCTAGGATCAGCTTATCAGAGAGGCCTCACGCTGGACATCGCCGACGTGACATGCTGGCGACACTTGCCAACGCTCGCATGCGTGAACTGTCAGGAGCTTCTGAGTCAAGGCTGTTTGGAAGCACTGGTGACCTTGCCGGCTCCGTGCCTTCAGCGCCGTCCTCGGGTGGGAAAGCGAAAACTCCACGGCTGTCCTCTCGATCAATGCCTTCGTCGACGGACAAGGCTGAATCGAGTTCTGCAGCAAAGGAGAGCAAACCAACCCCAAGACGGTCCAGTCGACGTCATCAATCAGGGGTACCAGCGTCTAATGCTCCACGAACAGCAACTGCACCAGAGCCCGAGAACATGCGGAATCCATTAGAATGCGCAGACGAGAAGCAAATATCGGACGACGAAGCAGACCCCGATGTTTCGGGAGCTCTTGAGGCTATCGTGGATGATCTTGATGGAGGCACGTCAGATGATGATGTACCTGACCCAAGCGCTGTTAATGTGGAAATTGCCTCGACAGGAAGGGTGACGGCACGCAAAGAAGACGGCACCCGTGTGGCGACTCCATTACAGCCAGGAACTCCTGTATCCGCCGGCACTCGACCAGATCCTACCACTCATGCAGCCAGCATTCATTCCACTCGCGGCAATTCGCTTGCTCTTTCTGCACGTCAATTTTCATATGCAGCAGCATTGGCGGCCGTTCCCCAAGATTGGCACATCGAATTCAGCATGGACGACAAGCCAATTCCCAAAGATACCACGATCTACCGCGCGGTTTATCATAACCGAAAGCAGCCTCACGAACCATCCGCGCGGAACGTTTGGTCTGGTATACATGCTATCAAGTTCAAGCGTGTTGAAGGCCCTCCCACAGAGCCAACAAAGATCAAGTCAGTGATGGACGCCCCGGAGAATGAACAAGTCGGCAGGATGCCCGCATCTCTCGATGGTCATCCCACAACGTCATCCATCCTCTCACTTCTTGGTATCCTACACGAAATGAATTCCAATATCGACGCGGCTCTTGACGAGAGACCCGCCTCTCACAAGCTGGTCTCCGAGCCCTTAGCCCAATTTATCAACACCAAGCTTACGGCCAAGATGAATAGACAGCTTGAGGAGCCTTTGATCGTTGCGAGTAATTGCCTACCGAGCTGGAGCGAAGATCTTGCCAGGCTTTTCCCCTTCTTGTTCCCTTTCGAGACCAGACATCTGTTTTTACAGTCAACCTCCTTCGGCTATTCTCGCTCAATGATGAGATGGCAGAGCGCCCAATCCGAGAATGACGATCGCCGCGATCGCCGTCGCGACGAGCGTCCTTTGATGGGAAGGCTCCAGCGACAAAAAGTTCGTATTTCTCGCACCCGCATTCTCGAGTCTGCGCTAAAAGTCATGGAAATGTACGGCGGCTCACCAAGTGTGCTTGAAGTTGAGTATTTCGAAGAGGTGGGCACTGGACTCGGACCCACCCTTGAGTTCTATTCAACGGTGTCCAAGGAGTTTTCGAAGAAGAAATTGAAGATGTGGCGCGAAAATGAGTCCAACGACCACGATGACTATGCGTTCGGAAAGCTAGGCTTATTCCCTACTCCTATGGGCCAAGAAGAGTCTGAATCGGAGGCTGGGAAAAAATTGCTTCATTTGTTCAAAATGCTTGGGAATTTTGTCGCTCGGTCGATGCTAGACTCTCGTATCATCGACGTTTCCTTTAATCCGACATTCTTTCGACTCGCAAACGGATATGTTACTGTGCCGTCTATCGCACTAATCAGAACCGTGGACCACGACTTGGCTCAGTCACTCACCCAGGTCAAGCAGTTTGTCACGGCTAAGGCACAAATCGAGGAGGATGTGCACATGTCTCCGGCCCAGAAGGCCCATGCTTTGCATGACATCTGTGTTCAAGGAGCGCGAGTTGACGACCTCATGTTGGACTTCACTCTTCCGGGATATCCATCCATAGAGCTCGTTCAAAATGGATCCAGTACTCCTGTCACGATTGACAATGTTGGCCTCTATGTTGAGCGAGTGTTGGAGATGACCGTTGGAGCCGGTGTGACGAAGCAGATCGAGGCTTTCAAGTCTGGCTTCTCACAGGTGTTCTCCTATTCGTCACTCCGTGCATTTACCCCGGATGAGTTGATCATGCTCTTTGGCCGAGTCGAAGAGGACTGGTCTCTGGAGACATTGATGGATTCTATCAAGGCCGATCATGGCTTCAACATGGACAGCAAGAGCGTCAAGAATCTTCTTCAGACGATGAGCGAGCTGGACCCTACCCAACGCCGCGATTTCCTTCAGTTCGTCACTGGCAGCCCCAAACTTCCCATTGGTGGTAAGTAACCTGCTGAATCCTCATCTTGACGTGGCTAACATACCTCCATAGGTTTCAAGAGCCTTACACCCATGTTTACTGTGGTCTGCAAGCCAAGTGAACCTCCATATACATCCGACGACTATTTGCCAAGCGTCATGACTTGCGTCAACTATCTCAAGCTTCCAGATTACACCAATCTCAAAGTCCTGCGCGATCGGTTGAATGTCGCCATCCAAGAGGGGCAAGGGGCTTTCCACTTGTCCTAGCGAAATCTGGAGTGGAATGGAAAATACAGGGAGATAGGAAACCAGCTTTCGGTTTGCTGACTTTCTGTCACACAGGACGCAGCAGCTCAGCTGTTTGCGTCTTACAGCACCAGCATAAATAGCATTGCTCTCTTGCCGTCACTCCTTTACGGGCAAGAACAGCACGAGAAAATCCAACTAGCATAGAATGGTAATGGGACGAGACATCATGGAATCGTGTCGAGCTAATTAGCGTTGATGTGGCAAGCAAAATTAGATTATCAAAGTCCTGTAGACAGCGCAGGCAGGCGGCCGTGTGCGCAAAAATCCTGGCTCGCTCCCCACAACAGATTTCATCCTAAGATATCCATTTCCTCAGTCTGTTGGTGACTTGAGCCTCTTTAGACGACATTGCGGGAGAAGACTTCACGCTGCAAGGAACGGATAGTACTGTACGGAGTACACCAAGCAGGGTATCATTTTCGCTAAAACTACAAGCGTTGCAAAAAAAGCTTGTCAGTCGTGCAGAGGGTTTCGGACGCTCGCTTCCCTCTCCTCAATACTTCAGACATAGCTCTTCAGTCTTATGCCGCGTCTCATACCGCTAACCCAATACCGACTCCCGTTCCCATCCTCATTCTCATCACATCCTCCCAATATAATCATCCCCACTAACCCCTTCTCAATAAGCCGGCACGCTACAAACCCCCTCATGCCCCCTCCAGCACTCCATAAGCCCACAAGTCCTCTCCCCGCACCTCTTGCACTTGACCTTCCCCCAGTAGCCACATATGCTGCAGAAGTGTCGTGTCGGCTTTGGTGGGAGACGGTTGTTGGGGTCGTCTTCGAGGGCTTGGGCGCGCGCGGCGGGGTAGGAGAGTGGGGGTTCGGTGAGGAGGGTGCGGAGGAGGGAGGTGGAG
>JAABUK010002591.1_pt1 | contig 32226 bp, 32 predicted proteins | sample 5559141 | NCBI WGS metagenome assembly JAABUK01 (sample SAMN10711869, study PRJNA513367) | rock metagenome | isolation source: Antarctica rocks | place: Antarctica: Victoria Land, Pudding Butte nord | collected 2016-01-03 | reverse complement strand
CATCGGCGGCGGTCGCGGCGTCATCTCGGAAGAGTGTGTCGTCGGGCAGTGCCATCGACACGTTGACTCGTACTCGCCCGTGACCTGTCAATGGCCCCCATCAAGGCGGGACCTAGGCTGTTACGATTTGGTTTTGGATAGTTTGGTCGGGGCGAGAGGATTCGAACCTCCGGCCTCTTGCTCCCGAAGCAAGCGTACTACCAGGCTGTACTACGCCCCGACTAGGCCGGGCGTATAGACCCGCCGCCGCCGCGGAGCAAGACGCTAAACACGTTCCGGCTGCCCGGCGCCCGGCGCGGTGATGGCGGCCAGGCGCCGCAGCACCGCGTCCACCTCCGGCAGCACCTCGAACAGGCGCAGGCTTTCCGGCCCAGCAAAGCCCTGGTGGACCGCGGCGCGGAGGGTGGCCAAATAGGGCTGCGCCCAGCCGGCGACGTCGCATAGCAGGATCGGCTTGTCGTGCAGGGCGAGCTGCCGCCAGGTGGTGATCTCGATGGTCTCGTCGAAGGTGCCGAGGCCGCCGGGCATGGTGACGAAGGCGTCGGCGGCGTCGAACATGCGGCGCTTGCGGTCGTGCATGGTGCTGGTCACGACCATGTCGCCGACACCGGCATGGGCGACCTCGCGCCGTTGCAGGAACTCGGGGATGATGCCCAGCACCTCGCCCCCGGCCGCGATGACGGCGTCGGCGACGATGCCCATGAGGCCGACGCCGCCGCCGCCATAGACCAGACGCATGCCGGCCGTGGCGAGACCCGTGCCGAGCGCCGTGGCCGCCGCCGCATAGGCCGGGTCATGCCCGAAGCGGGACCCGCAGAAGACGGCGACGGAGCGGATAGGGCGTGACGGCATGCGAATCCTAAAGGCTTTATCAGGAAAGTGGGAAATCCCGGTGGCGGAGCGCTCCGGGCGATGCGACGATCACGATCATAACGGCAACCGGAGACGTTGGATGCGAAAGACTTTGCTGCTTGGGCTGGCGGCGATGGGCTTGAGCGGGCTGGCCACGGCGCAGACCGTTCCCGCCGGCGCGGACCTGTCGTTTCCTGCGGACACGCTCATCGCGGCGCGGCAGGCGGGGTACGACCTGCAGGCGGGCGTCGCGGCCAGCATGAAGACGGTGATCGAGGCCGAGGGCGACGTGAAGGGCCTGGTGGACGGCGCCAAGGGCCTGTCGTCCTGGGGCCACGTGATCCCCGCCTTGTTCCCCGACGGCACGCAGAGCGGGCACAATACCAAGGCGCGCCCGGAGGTCTGGTCCGACCGTGCGGGCTTCCAGAAGGCGGCCCAAACGTTCTGGATGGAGGCAGACAAGCTGGCGATCCTGGCGGATGCGAACGACAAGGCCGGATTCGCCGCGCAGTATACCGTGACGACGCAGGCCTGCGGCGCGTGCCACCGCGCATACCGGGTGCGGACGAACTGACGGGGTCGGCGCCTCCCGGTCAGGCGAAGCGCACCAGCACCCAGACCGCCACCGCCGCCACCGCAAGGATCGCGGCCGCCAGGAACGGGCTGGCGAAACGGGGCTGGCGGAGGTTGGCGGGCAGGCGCTTCTTGCCCGTCACCATGGCGCGCACCAGGTCGTGCCGGTCAAACACGGCGTAGGCGATGATCGCCAGGATGTGGATCACGACCAGGCCCAGCAGCACGTAGAACGACGTGACGTGCAGGCCGCTCAGCCAGTCGCTGGTCGCCTTGCTGACCCGGTGCGCCAGCGGCCCCTTCGCGTCGATGTCGTTGTTGCTGAACAGCCCGGTGCCGACCTGCACCAGCAACGCCAGCAGCATCGCCAGCACCGCCCAGCCGCCGGCGGCGTTGTGGCCGATCTCGGTATCGGGCTGGCGCTTGCCGAAAGCGGCGAGGTGGCGGAGGCCGGCGACCGGGCTGCGCAGGAACTGGTGGAAGCGGGAGGTCTCGCTGCCGACGAACCCCCACGCCACGCGGAACAGCAGCAAAGCGAGCACGGTGTAGCCGGACAGGAAGTGGAGCTGGTTCCACTCACGCTGCGCGCAGACGTAGCTGAACGTCATCAACAGCACGATGGCCCAGTGGAACAGCCGGGTCGGCGCGTCCCAGACCCGCATCAGCAGGTTGGGCACACGCGGCTGCGGCGGGCCGGTCGGGCGGCGAAGGGCAGGGGAGCGGGGCGATGGGGCCATGCCGCATTGTGCCGCCGCCCGGCTTGACGGGGAAGCCCGCTTGACGACGAAGTGCGGCATCGCCATGCCGTCATCCCTCCCAAGGCTGTTCACGTTGCCCGGCGGTGCCCAGGCGCTGCTGCATGTCCCCGTGCTGCACGCCTATGAGCCGCCACTGGTTGCGCTGGGCGCCGCGCTGGTGCTGGGCCTGATCGGCTGGGCGGCGGGCGCGCGGTGGCTGGCCACGACGGCGGGGGCAGCGGGCGCGCTGGCGGGCTGGATGGCGCTGCTGCCCTTGACGGCGGCGTTGCGGGCGGTGCTGGCGCCGCGCGCGATGGCCGACTTCCTGCTGTTGCCGGCGGTGGCGGTGGCGCTGGCCGGGCTCGCGGCGCCGTGGCTGCGCGGCCGTGCGGAACGATGGGCGCCGGTGGCGCTGGCCGTGCTGGCGGGATGGTGGCTGGCCGGGTCGGCTCCGGCGCGGCCCGAGTTCTGGCGCGTGTGGCTGGCGGTGGGCCTAGCGGCGTGGCTGCTAGCGCGGGGGGCGGGACAGGGCGCGCCGGGCGGGGGCGGCCGGGTCCTTGCGGCGGCGCTGGCGTTGTGGGGCGGGTTGCTGGTGGTGGGCGCGCCGCCGGTGTGGATCGCGGCGGCGCTGGTGGCGGTGGCGGCGGCGCTGGTGGCGTGGCCGTTGGACGGGGCGTTGCCGCCATTGCTGGTGGCGAGCGTGGCGGCAGCGGCGGATTTGGGCACCGGGCGGCTGGTGCGGGCCGGGCTGAATGGTGCGGACCTCGCGTGCCTTCTGGCGCTTGGGGCGCCGTGGCTCGCGCGGTGGACCGGGATGCGGTCCGGCAAGCGGCTTGGGCGGGCGGGGCCGGCAGTGGCGGTGGTCGCGGCGGCGGCGCTGGCGGCCGGGGCGGCGTGGCTGGGCGGCCGGTTGCTGCAACGATGACAGGATGATTGCAGTTGCGGGTCGTGCACCCCACGTATCAACCATGGTGATGGGTGACGCGCACTCCCGAGTCCTCCTGGCCCGCCTGGCGGTCGCGGGGTTGGTTTGCACGGCCGGGGCAGCGGGCATTGCCGACCTGCTGCTTCCGGTCCACAGCCCGGTGGTCGTCCCGTCCGCCATCGAGGCTCGGCCGTCGGCTGTCGCCGCACCTACGGAGGTCCTACCCAGCTTCGATGTCGTCCGGGTCGGTCCGCAGGGCAACGTGGTGCTTGCCGGGCGCGCGGAGCCCGGTGCGACGGTGAGCGTGAGCGACGGGGACACGACGCTGGGACAGGCCCAGGCCGACCAGCGCGGCGAGTGGGTGCTGGTGCCCGGGACCCCATTGGCGCCCGGCGGTCGGGAGCTGAGCCTTTCGGCGCGGATGGCGGCCGGACCCGAGGTCAAGGGCGGCGCCACCGTCCTGCTTGATGTTCCCGTGACTGCAACCGCGCCCGGTCCCGTGATGGCGCTGCTGGTGCCCCAGGCCGGGGCGCCGCGGGTGGTGCAGGGACCGCCGGCCGTGCCGCAGGCGCCCGGCAACGCGCGGCTCGGGCTGGACGCCGTCGATTACGACGATCACGGCGCTATCCGCTTTGCCGGCGCCGCGCCGCCTGGTGCGCCGGTGCGGGTCTATGTCGACAACGCGCCCGCCGGGGACGCGACGGCGGATGCGCTGGGCCGTTGGACCCTCACGCCGCAAAATACGGTGGCCGCCGGGGTGCACCGGCTCCGTGTCGATCAGCTTACCGCCGCCGGCAAAGTGCTGGCCCGGGTCGAACTGCCGTTCCAGCGCACGGCGGTGCCGGCGGCGAAGCTTGCGTCCGGCCGGGTCGTGGTGCAGCCGGGGCAGAACCTGTGGCGGCTGGCGCGCCGGGCGTATGGCACGGGGATGCGCTACACCGTCATCTATTTGGCCAATCGCGAGCAGATTCGCGATCCCCGGCTGATCTATCCCGGCCAGGCCTTCGCCGTGCCGACGGCCTCGCCCTAGCGGGCTTGCCCGAAATAGGCCCAGTCCCCATACCGTGACCCAATGACTCCCATCGAATCCTTCCGTTCCGTCCTGGCGCCGCCGCATCCGGTGGGCCGGCCCTTCATTCTGACGGCCGTGGTCGCGATGCTGCTCGGGCTCGTCGTGGGCGCCTGGCTGGTCTGGCTGGGCGCTACGTTTCTATTGTTCTGCTTCTACTTCTTCCGCGACCCCGATCGAGTGCCGCCGGCCCGGCCCGGCGCCGTGCTGGCCCCGGCGGATGGCCGCATCGTCTCCGTGATGCCCGCGGTGCCGCCGGCGGAGCTGGGCCTGGGCCCGGCGCCACGCTGGCGGGTGGCGATCTTCCTTTCCGTGCTCGATGTCCACGTGAACCGCATGCCGGCGAGCGGGACGGTCACGCGCATCGCCTATCGCCACGGCAAGTTCGTGAACGCCAGCATGGACAAGGCGAGCGACCACAACGAGCGCAACGCCCTGGCGCTCCGGCTGGCGGATGGGCGGGAGATGGCGATCGTGCAGATCGCCGGGCTGATCGCGCGGCGGATCGTGTGCCAGGTGCGGGAGGGTGATTTCGTCACGGCGGGCAGCCGGTTCGGCATCATCCGTTTTGGCAGCCGCACCGACCTGTATCTGCCGGAGGGCGTTCGTCCCCTGGTCGTCGAGGGCCAGCTGATGACCGGCGGCGAGACGGTGATCGCCGAGCTGTCGGCGCCCTGATGCTGGACCGGGCCGGCTCCCCTGTGCAGCGGCTGCGCACCCGGTTCCGGCCGCGGCGGCGCCCACGCTACGCCGGGCCGTCGTTCAACCGCATGGTGCCGAACATCCTGACGTTGCTGGGCTTGTGCGCTGGGCTGAGCAGCATGCGCTATGCGATCGAGGGGCGGTTCGGCGCCGCGGCCGTCGCGATCGTGGTGGCCGCCTGCATCGATGGGATGGACGGCCGGTTGGCGCGGCTGCTGAAGGCGACATCGCGGTTCGGGGCGGAGTTCGACAGCCTGACGGACTTCTGCTGCTTCGGCGTGGCGCCGGCGTTCGTGCTGTACTTGTGGTCGTTGCGGGCGGCGGGCGGTTTCGGCTTCGCGCCGTGCCTGATGTTCGCGGTGTGCATGGCGCTGCGGCTGGCGCGGTTCAACGCGACGCTCGACACGCCGCCGCCGATCGCGCACGCCTACGCCTACAACTTCTTCACCGGCGTCCCGGCGCCGGCCGGGGCGGGGCTGGCGCTGTTTCCGTTGTTCCTGGGGCTGGAGGCGCGGTCGCTCAGGTTGCCGTGGTTGGAGGCGCTGGCGCACCATCCGCTGTTCTGCGCGCTGGTGCTGGCGGGCACGGCGCTGCTGCTGGTCAGCACGCTGCCGGTCTGGAGCTTCAAGAACTTCAAGGTGCCGCGCGACTTCGCGCTGCCGCTGCTGCTGGGGGTCGGCACCTTTACGGCGGTCCTGGTGGCGGACCCATGGGCGGCGCTGGCGGGAGCCGGGCTGATCTATTTCGGCATGCTGCCGTTCAGCCGCCGCAGCTTCCACCGGCTGCGCCAGGAGGCCGAACGGCAGGTCGACGCGCCGGAGTAGTCCCACGGCATCGTGACCTCACACACCGAGTTGTTGCGCCCAGGCACAACACGATGTCCCGGCAGAGGCTATAAGCGCCTTTTCGTGACGGCAATCATACCTTGGAGCGTGTCCAGTGCTTCTATCCGCACCGGACACGCTCTAAGTTGTTGTAAAAGAACGCGAAACTGCGCTTCAGATGAAGCCATCCGAACCGATATCGCTCTAGCGCCGCCGCGTGTCGTGCAGGATGCCGTCGGCGCGGAGCTGCTGCACCTCGGCGTCGGTGTAGCCGAGGCCGGCAAGCACATCCGCGCCGTGCTCGTTGAAGCGGGGCGGCGGGGCGCGGGTGCCGCCGGGGGTGCGGCTGAGCTTGATGGGCGTGCCGAGCGCGCGGTAGGTGCCGCCGCCCTCCAAAGGCAGCTCGGTGACCATGGCGCGGGCGGCGGTTTGCTCGGCCTGCATCGCCTGGTCCACCGCCAGCACCGGCCCGGCCGGCAGGCCCGCCCGCAGCAGCGCCTGGCACAGCGCCTCCCCATCCTCCTCGGCGAAGGCGAGGCCGAGCTGCTCCGCCAATGCCTCGCGGTTCACGACGCGGTCGGCGTTGACGAGGAAGCGCGGGTCGTCCGCCAGCTCCGGGCGGCCGATGTGCTGACACAGCTTGCGGAACTGGCCGTCATTCCCGGCGGCGACGAAGATCTGCCCGGTGGCGGTGGTGAACTGCTGGTACGGCGCGAGGTTCGGATGCGGGTTGCCCATCGGCAAGGGCCGCACGCCGTTCAGAAAGAAGTTGGCCGCGTGCGGATGCAGCAGCGCCATGCCGCAGTCGTGCAGGGTCATGTCCAGGTACTGCCCCCGGCCGGACACGGCGCGCTCATGCAGCGCCATCAGGATGCCGACGGCGGAAAAAAGCCCGGTCGCCAGGTCCACGACCGGGGTGCCGAGCCGCAGCGGCCCGGTCGACGGGTCGCCGTTCACGCTCATCAGGCCCGTCATGGCCTGGAGGATCGCGTCGTAGCCCGGCAGCCCGCCCAACGGCCCGTCGGCGCCGAAGCCGGAGACCCGGCAGTGGATCAGCTGGGGAAACCGCGGCGCCAGGTCCGCCTCGTAGCTCAGGCCCCAGCGCTCCATGGCGCCGGGCTTGAAGTTCTCGATCAGGATGTCGGCGGTCTCGATCAGGCGAAGCAGCACGGCGCGGCCGGCGGGCTTGGCCAGGTCGAGCGCGATGCTGCGCTTGTTGCGGTTGACGCCGATGAAGTAGCTGGCGTCCCGCTCGCCCCCGGCCTGTTCCAGGAAGGGCGGCCCCCAGTCGCGCACCTCGTCACCCTGCGGCGGCTCGACCTTGACCACCTCGGCGCCGTGATCGGCCAAGATCATGGTGCAGTAGGGTCCGCCGAGCACGCGGGTCAGGTCCACCACGCGCAGGCCGGCGAGGGCGCCGGGGGAGGCGGCGAGGCCCTTGCCGGCCGGGTCAGACTTCGCACCGCCATCCATCACGCCGCCCTCCGCCAGACCCGGGCACAGAACTCCGGGTAGGTGTCCAGCATTTCGGCACGAACGGGGCCGCGCAGCAAGGCGAGCTGATCCGGCGTGGGGTCGAGGGTGGGCGGCGCGTCCGATCCGTCGTAGTCGAAGCCTGTGGCGGCGCGGACCCCGGCGGCGGTCTGCCCGGGATGCAGCGAGGCGAGGCGGAAGCGGGCCGCCGCCGCGTCGAAGTGGAAGACGCAGCGTCCAGTGACCAGCGCCTGCGCCGTGCCGCGGCGGAAGTGATCCGGCGGCGATACGCCCGGCGCGCTGATGGCGTCCACGCGGGGGACCAGCACGCGCGGGCTGTGCTCGTCGCGGAACAGGATCGTGCGGGGGACCATCAGGTACATGAACGCGGAGCCGAAGCTGCCGGGGAAGCGGACGGTCCGGCCGGGCCACTCGCCGGTGCCGACCAGGTTGAGGTTCGCCTGGCCGTCGATCTGGCCGCCGCCCAGGAAGAACAGGTCGATGCGGCCCTGTCCCGCCAGGTCGAACAGCTCGCGTGAGCCCTCGGTGAACGGGTTGCCCTCGCGGCGGTGCAGCAGGGACAGGCGGATTGGGTGGCCCATCAGGCGGACCAGCCAGCAGGCGGCGGCGGGGATGGGGCTGGCGGCGCCGACGGCAATATGGCGGGCAGGCGGGGCGGAGGGGTCAAGGATCAGGCCGGCGATGGCGGCGGCAAGGCGCTCCTCCGGCTGGATCATGCGGCGTCGGCTTGCCCGGCGGAAGGGAGCACGTGGCGGTCCAGGTAGCCGCGGAAGCCGTCCACGGTGCGGGCGGCGCGGGCGTACTCCAGGAGGTGCGCGGCGTCGGCGGGGTACTCGTCCAGCACCGCGACCGGCCAGGCGCCGCGGACGGCGACCGCCACCGCCTCGATGTAGGTGCCGCTGATGGTGCCGGGCGCCAGGCGCTCATCGTCCAGCAGGTTGCCCGGCACCATGCGCTCCACCGTCACCAGCACCCGCCGCGCGGCGTGGGCCAGCGTCGCCAGCTCCCGCCGCCGCCCGACCCAGATATTGCCATGCGCGTCCCCCAGCACGGCGTGGAAGACGGCGATGTCGGGCGCAAGCGCGGGCAGCAACACGATGGAGTCCGGCGCGTCGCTGAATGGGTTCTGCATGACCCGCCAATCCGGCCGGTGCGCCGGCACGTCGCTGCCCAGCAGGCCGCGCAACGGCATGAAAGGCACGCCTTTTTCGGCCGCCTGCAGCATGGTGTGGATCGCGGGGCAGGTGGCGTCCAGCAGCTCCAGGCTGCCATCGGCGACCGCGGCGGCGAAGCGCGGCGCCGTGCCGGCCTCGCCCAGCGTCACGGCGCTGGTCTGCAGTTGCGCGACGCATCCGGCGCCGATCAGCAGGTCGGTCGCGTAGCCGGAGACCGGCACGCCGAGCAGCCGCAGGTCCCGCACATTCCCACCCCGCACGCCCCCGCCTTGCATACTCCGGCGCACCAGCGCACGGGCGAAGGCGCATGGGGCCAGCGAGTTGTCGGGCGGCAACGCGAGCAACGCGCCGTCGGGCACCAGGCCAGCGAGGCTATCCGGCGTCATCGGCCGCTTGACCGGCGAACAATTGACCGGCGGACAATTGATCGACGGACACCGGCAGCGCGCGCTCGATCGCGGCCAGCACCGTCCTGATGCGGAACGGCTTGCGCAGGAACGCGGTGTAGTGCTTGGTCTCGCTGGAGATGGCCTCCTCGGGCAGGGCGCTCATGACGACGATCGGCAAGCCGGCCGCGCCAGGGTCGGCGGACAGCGCGTGCAGCACGGCGACGCCGTCGAAGACGGGCATCATGTAGTCCAGCAGGATCAGGTCGGGCCGCTGCTCGGCGATGCGGGCCATTGCCTGCCGGCCGTTCGTCGCGGTGACGACGCGGTATCCCTCATCCGTCAGGATGGCGTCGAGCACCTCGACCACGCCAAATTCGTCGTCCACGACGAGCACTATCGGCACGGAGTCAGGCGTCCTGCTGCGAGGAGCGGGTCGGCCGCGAGGAGCGGCGCGGCGCAGGAGCCACATCGAGGGTTTCGGCAATCGAAATTCCCTGGGCGCCGATCCCGAAGCTGCGGAGCCTGGGATCGATCGGCGCGTCCCTCGCCTTGAGCACCGAGATCAGCCGGACGAGCGACGATTGCTGCTCGATCAGGCGCATGATGACGATGTTGTCGGCGATGCTGGACAGGTTGCCTTGCGGTATGCCGGACAGGGACAGCGCGCCGGAATGGCCGTAGCTATCCTTGGTCTCGGCGGTGAACAGGGTGGTAACCTCCAATGCGCGCAGCTCGTGCTCGAGGGCGGCGAAGATCGAGGGAAGGCGGGATTGGTCTGGCGCCAGCTGCAGCAATCCGGCCAGGCTGTCGATGCAGAGCCGCCTGGCTCCGATACGGCGCACGGTCTCCAGCAGGTTGTGGAACGCCGCATCGAGCAGCCCCTCGGTGCTGGGCTGCCAGATCACCTCGATGTGGCCCGCCTCGATCAGGCCGGCTGTCGGCAATCCGAAGGCGCGGGCTTTGGCGATCAGGGCGTTGGGGTTTTCCGAGGTGGTGAACAGCAGGCCGGTCCCGGCTTCGCTGCATGGGCTGAGGAAGTGCAGGGCGAGCGCCGTCTTGCCAACGCCGGGCGGACCCTCCAGCATCGTCATCGAGTTCAGCGGAATCCCGCCGCCGAACATGACATCGAGTTGCGGGAGGCCGGACGGGATCATGACGCCGCCAGGCCAGGCGACGTTCGTGGGCCGGGCCAGCATCGCCTCGAACCGTGGATAGACCGCGATGCCGGCGTCGGTGATGGCGAAGGCATGGCGGCCTTGCAGGTAGCTGGCGCCACGGCGTTTCAGCACCTCCATGTCGCGCTCGGACCGCCAGCCGTACAGGCGGCTGCGTAGGTCGATCACGCACTCGACCATGGTGTGCTCGACCGATGCCTCGTCCTCCTCCGAGCCGGGGGTGGTCAACAGGAACATGGCGCAATCGGTGATGGTCGCCAGGGTCTGCAGCTCGTGGACGAATTTCTTGAACTCGATGTCCGAGGCGGCTTCCCGTTCCGCTGCGACGAGCCCGTCCAGCACCAGGAGACTTGCCTCGTGCGCCTGCACCTCGCGCCGCAGCAGGGTCAGCAGACCACGGAGCCCGTCGGATTCCAGCACCGAGAAAGCGCTGATGTAATAGATGCTGTCCGGGATGGCGGAATGGTCGAAGAAGGTGAGGCTGCTCAGGTGCATGAGCATGCGGGCGTGGCTTTCGGCCAGCAGCGTGACATAGAGCGCGCGGCGGCCGGAGCGGGCGTGGTTGAAGCACATCTGGTTGCCGAAGATCGTCTTGCCGGCGCCGGGCCGGCCCTGGACGATGCTGATGCCGCCCGGGATGAACCCGCCAGCCAGGATGGTATCCAATCCCTCGATGCCGCTGGAGATCCGTTCCTGCGAGGGTTCCTCGTGTTTTGCAGTTTGGCTCACGCTATCCTCATAGTTCATGTTCGTGGCAGCCGTACGCTGAACGTCGAGCCCTGCCCGGCGGTGCTGGACACCTGGATCGTGCCGTTCAAGGCGGTGACGAGGCGGCCGACGACCCATAGGCCGAGGCCGAACCCGGGCTGCTGCTGCCGGGTCACGGCGCGCTCGAACGGGGCGAAGATGCGCTCCTGATCGGCGGCGGTGATGCCGATGCCCTGGTCGCGGACCTGCAGCACCACCGCATCCTGCTCGGCCGACAGTTGTACAATAATCGCGTTGCCGGCCCCGTACTTGATGGCGTTCGACAACAGGTTCTCGATCACCTGCTGCACTGCGAGCTCGTCCCATCGTCCCACCAGCGTGTCGGGCGCTACGGCCTGGATCAGGGAGCCAGCCCGTTCGGCGAAGGGCGCCATCTCCTCGACCGTAGTGCGCAGCAGGACCGCAAGGTCGAAGTCGGCCAGCTCGATCCGGAAGGTGTTTGACGACAAACGCGAGATGTCGAGCAGCGCGGTGCAGCGCTGGATGTAGTGCAGGACGACACGGTCCAGGCGGGCCAGCCCGGCGGCGATCTTGTCCGGAGTCTCCGGATGCCGCTCCGCCAAGCGTCGCATCGATTGGACGGTCATGAGCAGAGGCGTCATGGGGTTGCGAAGCTCGTGGGCGGCAATGGATATGAAGATATCCCGGGCCTGGACAGCGTCGCGCAGATCTGCGACCTCTTGCCTGAGAGCGGAGATCGTTGCTGCCTCATCGGCCGTCCAAAGATTATCGGGGCCTTTCACCAGCCTGTTTGCCTCGCTTGAAAGGATCAGTGTCGATAACTGATGGCGCGAGACAGCGCAAGTTCTATGCAAGGGTAGCGTGGGCGGCCCGGGGTCCGCCGCCCACTGTACGCGTCAGATGTAGTGCTCGGCCAAGGGGGCGAAGCCGTTGAAACGCTGGCTCGCATAGGTCGTCACGTAGGCGCCGGTGGACTGCAGCTGCACGCGGTCGCCGCAGCGGAGCGCCAGCGGCAGACGGTAGTTGGCGCGCTCATACAAGATGTCCGCGCCGTCGCAGGTCGGGCCGGCGATCGCGACGGGTCCCGTCTCGGTGTCGTCGTGATCGGTGGTGAAGCGGTACTTGATCGACTCGCCCTCAGTCTCCGCCAGGCCGCCGAAGCGGCCGATGTCGAGATAAACCCAGCGCACCGGATCGTCCTTCGCCTTATGGCACACCAGCACGACCTCGGCGCTGACGACGCCGGCGTCGCCGACCAGGAAGCGGCCGGGCTCGACCAGAATCTCCGGTAGGTCGTTGCCGAAATGCGCCGTCATGGCGTGCATGATCGCGTCGGCGAAGCGGTCGATGCCGGGAATCTCGTCGCGGTAGCGCACGGGGTAGCCGCCGCCGAGGTTGACCATGCGGAGCTTCACGCCGGCCTGCGCCAGGTCGGTGAACAGCATGGCGACGCGGCCGATTGCCGTCTCGTAGCTGCCGGTCGTGGTCTGCTGGCTGCCGACGTGGAACGACAGGCCATACGGGTCGAGCCCGAGCTCGCCGGCGCGGATCATCAGCTCGCGCGCCGTCTCGACCGTGGTGCCGAACTTGCGAGACAGAGGCCACTCGGCGCCGTCGTTCTGCACCAGCAGGCGGCAATAGACGCGGGCACCGGGGGCGTGCTCGGCCAGCTTCTCCAGCTCCTCGATGCTGTCGAAGGCGAACATCTTCACTCCGGCGGCGTGGGCGCGCTGGATTGCGGACACCTTCTTGATGGTGTTGCCGTAGCTGATGGCGGCGGGCTCGGCGCCGGCGGCGAGGCAGAACTCGATCTCCTCGAACGAGGCGGCGTCGAAGCTGCTGCCGAGGCCGACCAGGCGCTGCAGGATCGGGGCGGCGGGGTTGGCCTTCACTGCATAGTACACGCGCGCCAGCGGCAGGGCGCTCAGCAACGTGCGGTAGTTCTGCTCGACGCGATCGACGTCGAGCACGAGGCACGGGGTGGCGGGCGAGCGGTCAGCGAGGTACGCTGCGATCTTGGGAGTCATCGCGCCTAGTCTCCATGGTCGGACGCCCCAGGGATGCAAGGGCGTGCCCGCCGGGCAGTGCCGGCAGGCGGGTTGACGGAACGGTCGAACGAACCAGCGAAAGCGAGTAGTGCCAGAACGCTTGACGTCGTTGCGTAACCCATGGGGCCAGAGGCACGTGCGTTGCTGCGTGGACGCGGAAATAGGACCACACTCCCCCCCATGCAAGAGAAAATTCCGCTCGCGCCGTGATTATTTGTCACGCTGTTTGCCGGGGTGGAGGGGTTGGGGTTTCAACTGGGGGAAGGGAGGCCATGTTCCTGCGACAATGCGCTGCTATCATTAGGGAAATTCAGGAATGAAGCCCGTCGTTTCCCCACTTGATCCTTCGCCGGTCGATGCGCCTCCGGTGGTCTCCGAGGGCATGGGGACGCCAGGGGCCACCGACCCCCGCGCCGACGCGGCTGGGCCGGGGGAGGAGTCCGTCCGCCTGGTGCTCGAACCTGCGGCCGTGGCGCTCGGCCGCCATGCGGAGGCGCCGGGGGAGATTCCCTGGCACGGCTGGAAGGCGGTGCTGCGCCGGGTGTTCATCGAGATGCTGACCGACCGCGTTTCGCTCGTTGCCGCCGGCTGCGCGTTCTACGCGACGCTCGCGCTGTTTCCGGCCATCTCGATGCTGATCTCGATCTACGGCCTGGCGTTCGACACGGCCACCGTCAAGCCGCAGCTGGAGATCCTGCGCGACCTGCTGCCGCCCTCCGCTTGGCAGCTGATCGCCGAGCGGGTGGACGTGCTGGTCCGCAAGCCGCCGACGTCGCTGGGGCTGCACCTGCTGTTCAACACCGCGGTCACGCTCTGGAGCTCGGCGACCGGCACGAAATCGATCATCGCGGCGCTCAACCTCGCCTATGAGGAGCGGGAGCGGCGGGGGTGGCTGCATTTCCAGTTGATGTCCTTCACCATCACCCTGATCGCGCTCATCAGCGCCGTGATCGGGCTGGCGCTGCTGGTCGGGTTGCCCGCCATACTGGGCGGGCTGGGGATCGCTGCGCACCAGACGGCGCTGATCCGCGTCGCGAGCTTCGGAATGCTGGTGCTGGCGGTGCTGAGCGGGCTGTCGCTGCTGTATCGCTATGGGCCGTCGCGCGAGCGGCCGCGGTGGCGGTGGGTGACACCGGGCTCGATGGTGGCGACGGTGCTGTGGGTGGCGGTGTCGGCGCTGTTCTCGTTCTACGTCGCGCAGTTCGCGACCTATGACGCGACCTATGGCCCGCTCGGCACGGTGGTGGGCGTGATGATGTGGTTCTTCGTCACGGTGTACGCGGTGCTGCTCGGCGCCGAGCTCAATGCAGAGCTTGAGCTGCAGACGGCTCGAGACAGCACGGACGGTCCGCCGCTGCCGTTGGGTGCGCGGGGGGCGTATGTAGCCGACCACGTCGCCGAGGACTGACCGAGGCGCCGGCGGGCGCATCGTCCGGCGCCTCGGCGACCTCCTCGGGCCCATTCGCGTCGAGGGCGGCCAGGTGCACCATGCCGACACCCCGGTTCACGATCCCGAGCCGGGCGGCCGCTCCGCGGGACAGGTCGATGATGCGCGAACTTTTCCTTGGCTGACGGTCGTTGATGGTGACGACCACGCTGTCCCCGGTGTCCCGCAGGGTGACGCGGACGCGGCTGCCGAGCGGCAGGTTGGCGTGGGCGGCCGTCATGGCGTCCGGATTGAACAACTCTCCGCTGCTGGTGGGCCGGCCCTGATGATAGCTGCCGTACCAGGATGCCTGGCCATTCTCTTCCCAGCCCTGGGCGGCGGCCTCGGCCTTTCCCGCGCCGGCTAGGAACATGATCGACGCGATCATGTTGGGCAGGAGTCGGGCGGCTGGGATCATCCGGAACCTCGTTGCGTTGCTCACGCGGCATTCGCGCCGATCTTGCGGCAAAGATCAACCCGTAGGCCCCCAGTAATCCTCCAGTCTCATTTTCGTGTCCGGTTTGTATATACCTGCTCTGTGGGGCGTACCGGGATGTTGCTTGCAGTCCAATGCGTGTTCACTCAACGCAATGACCAGGCTCGATTGTCGCAGTTTTGAGTTTTGGCTTTGGCCATACTATTAGCGAAATACTGTATTACCGTGACAACACAGAGTATTGGCTACATACAATTCGGGATGCCGGCCTAGTCCGGCGAGGCGTCCACCAGCCGGCAGCCCGGCCCGCTCCCGGCGGGAGCGGGATAGGGGCCCTAGCGGATCAGGCCGGCGAGCGGGCTGCTCGGGTCGGCGCCCATGCGGCGTGGCATGCGGCCGGCGAGGCGGGCGTGGCGGCCGGCCTCGACGCCCGCCTTCATCGCGCGCGCCATCCGGATCGGGTCGCCGGCATTGGCGATGGCGGAGTTCAGCAGCACGGCGTCGCAGCCGATCTCCATGGCGATGGCAGCGTCCGACGCGGTGCCGACGCCCGCGTCCACCAGCACGGGGACGCCCGCCTGCTCGATGATCATGGAGAGCATGGCCGGATTCTGCAGGCCGAGGCCGGAGCCGATCGGCGCGCCAAGCGGCATGATGGCGACGCAGCCCATCTCCTCAAGCCGTTTCGCGGCGACCGGATCGTCGGCGCAATAGACCATGACCTCGAAGCCGTCGTGGATCAGCGCGTCCGCCGCCTCGAACGTCGCGGCCATGTCGGGATAAAGGTGCGGCGGCGGGCCCAGGACCTCGAGCTTCACCAGGCTCCAGCCGCCGGCCTCCCGCGCCAGGCGCAGCGTGCGGACAGCGTCGTTCGCGGTGTGGCACCCGGCGGTATTGGGCAAATAGGTATAACGCCGGGGGTCCACGTGGTCCTGCAGCATCGGCGCGTTGGGGTCCGACAGGTTCACCCGGCGGACCGCGACCGTCACCATCTCGGCGCCGGACGCCTCGATCGCGGCGGCGGTCTCCTCCAGGCTTTTGTACTTGCCGGTCCCGACCACGAGGCGGGAGCGGAACTGCCGCCCGGCCACGGTCCAGGTGTCCTCGTTGACCAGGGGAACGTCGTCCCGCGCCATGGTGTCCATGCTAACCGCCTCCGATGAAATGCACGATCTCGATCTGGTCGCCGGCGCCGAGCGGGGTCGCGTCATAGAGCGAGCGGACGACGATGGCCTCGTTGCGCTCGACCGCCACCTTGCGCGGGTCGAGCCCGAGGGCGCCCAGCAGTGCTGCCACCGTCTGGCCCGGCGGGATGGCGCGCGGCTCGCCGTTCACGGATATGTCGACCATTCCGCCGATATATGGAAGCCGGGGGCGCGGGACAAGCAAGCGTGGGCGCAACCCGCGGCGCCAGGGTGCATTGGACGCGCCGGGCGGGGCGTGGTAGGGCGCGCCTCCATGTCGAGCGCCGTGTCCGCATCCCGCCCGCTGATTGTCGTGCTGAACGGTCCCAACATGAACATGCTGGGCCTGCGGCAGCCGGAGCTGTATGGCGCCGCGACGCTCGACGACGTGGAGCAGCTTTGTGCCGAGACGGCGGACGGGCTCGGCTTCGCCATCGACTTCCGCCAAAGCAACCTCGAAGGCGAGCTGGTATCCTGGGTGCAAGAGAGCCGGACGCGCGCCCAGGGCATCGTGATCAACCCGGCCGGCTACACCACCACGTCGGTCGCGCTGATGGACGCGCTTCTGGCGGTCGGGCTGCCGACGATCGAGGTCCACATCACGAACATCCACCGGCGCGAGGAATTCCGCCACCATTCGTATGTGTCGAAGGCGGCGGTCGGGGTGATCGCCGGGCTGGGCGTGCGCGGCTACGCCCTGGCGCTGCAAGCGATGGCCGGGCTGCTGGAGGACGCGCTTTGAGGACCTACCCATGAGCGGCATCCTGTTCGACTTCGACCCGGAGAGCATCCGGACGCTCGCGGCCATCCTGCGCGACACGTCATTGACGGAGATCGAGCTGGTGGAGGGCGACCGCCGCATCCGCCTGGTGCGTGCGGCGGGCCCAGCGACCCAAGCTGCGGCGCCCGTGCTGGCGCCCGCCGCCGCACCCGCCGGGCTGCCGGCCGTCGTGGTCGAGGACGCGGCCCCGCCCGGCGCCATCCTGAGCCCCATGGTCGGCATCGCCTATTTGGCGCCGGAGCCGGGCGCCACGCCGTTCATCGCCGTCGGCCGGGCCGTCACCGCGGGGCAGACGGTGCTGCTGATCGAGGCGATGAAGACCTTCAACCAGATCAAGGCCCCGCACGCCGGCACCGTGACCCGCATCCTGGTCACGAGCGGCGAGCCGGTGGAATACGCGCAGCCGCTGCTGGTCATCGAGTAGTGTTCCATAAGGTCCTGATCGCCAACCGGGGGGAGATCGCGCTGCGCATCCAGCGCGCCTGCCGCGAGTTGGGGATGTCCACGGTCGCGGTGCACTCGACGGCCGACACCGACGCCATGCACGTGCGGCTGGCGGATGAGAGCGTGTGCATCGGCCCGCCGCCGGCGCGCGACAGCTATTTGAACATTCCCGCGCTGCTGTCCGCCGCCGCGGTCACCGGGGCGGATGCGATCCACCCGGGCTATGGCTTCCTATCGGAGAATGCGCGGTTCGCCGAGATGGTGGAGGCGCATGGCATGACCTTCATCGGTCCTTCTCCGGCGCACATCCGCATGATGGGCGACAAGATCGCGGCCAAGGCGGCCATGGCGTCGCTGGGCGTGCCGCTGGTGCCGGGCTCGGACGGCGCGGTTCCCGACATGGAGCAGGCGCGCGCGGTGGCGGAGCGCGTCGGCTATCCCTTGCTGGTAAAGGCGGCAGCCGGCGGCGGCGGGCGCGGCATGAAGGTGGCGCATTCGGCGGACGAGCTGGAGGAGGCCTGGACCGTGGCGCGGACCGAGGCGCGGACCGCCTTTGGCGACGACGCCGTTTATATCGAGAAGTACCTCGACCGGCCCCGGCACATCGAGCTGCAGGTGATGGCCGACGCCCATGGCAACGTCGTGCATTTCGGCGAGCGCGACTGCAGCCTGCAGCGGCGGCACCAGAAGCTGCTGGAGGAGGCCGGCTCCCCCGCGCTGACGCCGGTGGCGCGGGACAGCCTGGGCGCCGTGGTGACCGCGGGGCTGCGGAAGCTGGGGTATCGCAACGCCGGCACGCTGGAGTTCCTGTATCAGGATGGGCAGTTCGCCTTCATCGAGATGAACACGCGGCTGCAGGTCGAGCATCCGGTGACCGAGATGGTCTGCGGCGTGGATCTGGTGCGCGAGCAGTTCCGCGTCGCGGCGGGGCAGCGGCTGGGGTACGAGCAGGCAGACATCGAATTCCGCGGCCATGCGATCGAGTGCCGGGTGACGGCGGAGGACCCGGAGACGTTCATGCCGACGCCGGGTCGCGTCGACGTGTTCCATGCGCCGGGCGGCCTGGGGGTGCGGGTCGATAGCGCGCTATATGCCGGCTACGTCGTGCCGCCGTACTATGACAGCATGGTGGCCAAGCTGATCGTGCACGCGCCGACCCGGCCCGAGGCGATCGCACGGATGCGCCGTGCGCTGGCGGAGTTCGCCATCCAGGGCGTCAAGACGACGCTGCCGCTGCACCGCCGTATTATGGACGCGCCGGAGTTCCAGGCCGGAGACTACACGATCCACTGGCTGGAACGCTTCGTATCCGGCGGCTGACACATTCGGATTGCTCATTTTTGGGTCAAAGGCGGTTCGGAACCCACAGCGCGGCCGGGCGTGATAGGCTATCGGCAGACCTTATTAGGCGGGCCACGACCACGTCCATGTCGCGCAGAACGATCGAAGTGACGCCTGAGCTGTTGCTGCGGGCCTACCGGGTCGGGCTGTTCCCGATGGCGGAAACGCGCCGGGGCCAGCGGCTTTACTGGCTCGATCCGGAACTACGGGGTGTGCTGCCGCTAGATGGGTTCCACTTGCCGAAGCGCCTGCTGCGCACCGTGCTGTCGGAGCGTTACGAGGTCACGAGTAACCAGTCCTTCTCCGCCGTGGTGGCCGGCTGCGCGGCGGCGGCCCCAGGGCGCGAGGACACCTGGATCAACGCCGATATCGAACGGCTGTTCGGCGACCTGCACCGGCGGGGTTTCGCGCACTCGGTGGAGTGCCGCCTGGGGGGCTCGCTGGTTGGCGGGCTGTACGGCGTGTCGCTGGGCGGCGTGTTCTTTGGGGAGAGCATGTTCAGCGTGGCGCGCGACGCATCCAAGGTGGCGCTGGTGCACCTGGTCGCGCGCATGCGGCTCGGCGGGTATACCCTGCTGGATACGCAGTTCGTCACCAAGCACCTGGCGCAGTTCGGCGCCGATGAAATCCCACGTGACCGATACAAAGTGTTGCTGGCGGAAGCGGTGGAGGTTCCGGCCCAATGGCTGCCCGTCCCCGACCCGGCGATGCTGGAGGCTGAGATCAGGTTGCTCTATCGCACTACCACGTCCAGGGATGCCGTTCCGGCCGAGGCCGGCGCGTGATGCGGCTGCTCGCGGCCATGCTGCGGTTTGTATGCCCTGGGGCCATGCTGCTGACCGCGGCCCATCCGGCGGCAGCGCAGGACCGGCCGCGCATCCAGCCCAGCCGCGACGTGGCCGTGACATACCAAGTGGAGGGGGCAGCCGGGTCGGCCGTGCCGGGCGGCATCCCCGGTTCGCTGCGCCTGTCCTGGGACGCTGGCGGGCAGCGGCTGCGGGCCGAGCCGGAGGGACGGAGCCAGGCGGTCATCGTCGACCTGCGCGCGCATTCCGCGCAGGTGGTGGACACGGTGCTGCGCAGCGCCCTGACGCTCCCGGTGCGGGACAGCGACCTGCAGCCGCTGACGCTCGACGGCGCCCGGCTGACCCGGCGTGGCAGCGACACGGTGGCGGGGCTGCCTTGCACCAATTGGGCGGTGCAGTCCCCGCGCGGCGCCGGCACGGTCTGCTTCACGGAGGACGGGGTGCCGCTGCGGGCGGACGGCTCCGTGGATGGCCGGCACGGCACGTTCACCGCCTCCAGCGTCAGCTATGGCCCGCAGCGCGACGACCTGTTCCGCGTGCCGCCGGACTTCATGCAGCTCAGCATTCCCCGGTTTGGGCGGCTCAAGTGATCCGGCGGGTCCTGCTGGCGATGCTTGCCGCCGCGTCGGTTGCGGCGCCGGCGGTGGCTGACCCGGACCGGCCCCTGACCATGCCGACGCGCGACGTGGACGTGACGTATCGCGCCGGGCAGGGCGACCATGTGGTGGTGCAGCGCTCGCGCTGGTCGGTGGATGGGCGGAAGATGCGGCTCGATACGCCGACGCCGGGCGTCTACATGATCGTGGACTACGAGGCGAAGACGCTGGCGATGGTCAGCGACCTCGTGCACGGGGTGCTGGACCTACAGGCGCCGGCGGCTGGTTTGCCCGGTCAGGCGGCGTCCAGCAGCGCCGCCTACGCCCGGCGTGGCAGCGGCCAGGTGGCGGGAATCCCCTGCACCGAGTGGGAGACGGTGGATACGCAGGGCCAGGCGACGCTGGCATGCTTCACTGATGACGGCGTCCTGCTCGAGGCGCGGCGCGGCGGTCAGGTCCTGGTGCAGGCCACCCGGGTTGCCTACGGCAACCTGGATGCATCCGCTTTCGTCGTGCCGCCGTCTTATCGTCATGAGACGCCCAGGAATAACCGATGATCCTGACCTGGCCACGCCTGCAGCCCCTCGCCCAGCGGGCACCCTGGACGGACCGCCGCGGACGGCTGCACCCGCTGCGCGCCGCAGTGTTCACGCTGCTGATGCTGCCGGCGGCGTGGCTGGCGTTTCGCTGGGCGGCGGACATGCTGGGCGCGCGTCCGCTCAATGCGGCGATCCATTCGACGGGGTATTGGGCGGCTTGGATCTTCTTGGCGTCGCTGCTGGTGACGCCGGCGAAGGCGCTGCTGGGCATGCCGAACATCGTGGTCGTGCGGCGGATGATCGGCGTCGGTGCGCTGTGCTACGCGGGCGTGCACCTGTCGCTCTACATGGCCGACCAGAACTGGCGGCTGGGGGTGATCGCGACCGAGATTCTGGTGCGCTTCTACCTGACAATCAGCTTTGTGGCGCTGCTGGGTCTGACGGTGCTGGGCGTGACATCGACCGATGGCTGGGTGAGGCGGCTGGGCCGCAACTGGAAGACGCTGCACCGGCTGGCATACGGGATCGCGGTGCTGGCGCTGTTCCACTTCTTCCTGCAGTCGAAGGTGGACGTGTCGCAGCCGACCGTGGCGGCGGGCGTGTTCGCGTGGGCGATGATCTGGCGCGTGCTGCCGGCCGGGCGGGACCGCGGGCCGGTGCCGCTGATCGGCCTGGCGTTCGCGGCGTGCGTGACGGCCCTGGTGATCGAGTGGGCCTGGTATCGGTTCGGCACCCGGATCGACCCGACGCGCGTGCTGCGGGGGGAGTTCGACGTCACGTTCGGCCTGCATCCGGCCGGGATGGTGCTTTTGCTGGGATTGCTGGCGGCCGGGCTTGCGGAGATGCGGACCCTGGCACAAACCCGGTTCGGCGCCGGTGTCGGCTACACCATGCTGGTCTATTCGCTCGGCGCGCTGGTGGACGACTGCGCCAGCCTGGTGATGGGCTGGTCGCTGGACGACGTGGTGCCGGAGGGCGACTCGGTCGTGGCGCTGGACATCGCGTGGTTCCTGTTGTTTGCGCTGCTGGGCCTGGCGCGTTACCGGCTGCGCAACAGCTGGCAGCGGCATCTGGTGGACGCGCTGTGGGCCGGTACGGCGCTGGCGCCCCTGCTTGCGATGGGCACTGCGAGCCGCCAGGTCGGACTGGCCACTGCGGCGGTGACGGTGGCCGGCGCCCTGCTGCTGACGACGCGCCTGTGGCCGGTGTCCCGCGGCGCCGCAATGCTGGTGATCCCGCTGGCGGCGCTTGTGGCCTATCAAGCGTTCGCGCTGCTCTGAGGGCATACCGTCATTGGCCGTTGCCCAGCTTGGCAACCAGCGTCGCTATGTCCCCTGCGAGCAGTTCGTCCAGCGTGAACGGGCATGTTCCGGGCATCGGGCATGGGACGCCCGCATCGTCCGTCGTCGCCCGCGCCCGGCGCAACGCTTTGGCATAAAGGCCGTCCAAGCCGATCCGCTGCCGCATGGACGCGGTGAACCGGCGTTCCAGATCGTCCAGGAACGCCCCCGCCTCGTCGCGCCAGTGCGCGGCGGCTTGGCTGCCCGGCCAGGCGTGCAGCTTGAGCAGGTGCGTCATTGCCCGTTGCAGCAGGCTTTGGCAGGCCCGCAACTCCGAGAGCCCCACGTCCTGCACCTCCTCGATCACATGCGGCCAGTCCACTGCCTCGTTCAGGCGCTCACCGGCAGCCAGCCGGCGCAGCAGCGTGGCTTGCTGTTCGGCCCAGGCCAGGGTGTCACTTTCATAGAGGCCATCCGGCACGATTCTCTCCTTGGATAGCGGCCCCTTGTGCAGGCATCAGGCGTGGCTGGGTCGTATCAGGCCGCCAGCGCCTTTGCCGCCGCCATCACCTCGGCCGCGTGGCCCGGCACTTTCACCTTGCGCCAGATACGGGCGACGCGGCCGCTCGCGTCAACCAGGACCGTGCTGCGGTCGATGCCCATGTAGGTCTTGCCGTACATCGACTTCTCGACCCAGGCGCCATAGGCCTCGACGACGCCGCCGGGGTCCGACGCCAGCGGGAACGTGAGGGCGTATTTCTCGGCGAAGCGCTCGATCGACGGCATGGCGTCCTTTGATGCGCCGATCACTTCGATGCCGATCTCGCCAAGCTCGGGCAACGCTTCCTGGAAGGCCTGCGCCTCCTTGGTGCAGCCGGGCGTGTCGGCCTTGGGGTAGAAGTAAAGCACGAAGGGACGGCCGGCCTGGGTGGCGAGGCTAACGGTGCGGCCGCCGCTGGCGGACATCTCGAACGGAGGGGCCGCGTCGCCTTCGGAAATGCTCATTCGGGAACTCCAACCAAGGTGGTGAACGCAGCGCGCACCTCCTGCGCCGTGGCGTCCAGGGTGGCACGAAGCTGCGGCAGCGCAAGCCCGGGGGCACCGAGCTGGCCGCCGACGACGCGCAGCAAAGCCTCCGCTGCGGAGGCCGGCAGCTCGGTGGGGCCGCGGCCCACGGTGATGCGGACCATGCTGTGCACCGTGCGCCACAGCCGGTCCGCCTGGATCAGCATGGAGGCGGTCTGGCGCGGCAGCCGGCCCTCGTCCGCCAGGCATTGCAGGGCGGCATAGGTGGCCTGGTGGCCCGGCCGCACGCCGTAGACGAGCTGCAGGGTCTGGGCGATGAACTCGACCTCGATGCCGCCGCCCGGCCGCATCTTCACGTCCCACGGGCCGGCGGGCGGCAGCTCCCGCAGCAGGCGTCCGCGCATGGCGGCGGCGTCGGCGCGGGTGCGGGCGGGGTCCGTGGGGGTGGCGAGGGCGGCGGCGACCGCGGCGGCCGTGCGGGCGCGGATCGCCGGCGGCCCGGCCACCACGCGGGCGCGGGTCAGCGCCATGCGCTCCCAAGTCCAGGCGTCCTGGGCATGATATTGCCGGAAGGCGGGCAGCGACACCGCGACGGGTCCCTTGTTGCCGGACGGGCGCAGCCGCATGTCGACGGCATAGAGCGGCCCCTCCGCCCCCGGCGCGGTCAGCGCGGCGACATAGGCGTGCGCGGCGCGGATGAACCATTGGCTCGACGCCATGCGCCGCACGCCGCCGCTGCTTTCCGCGACGCCGGGCGGGTGGCTGTAGATCAGCATGAGGTCGAGGTCCGATCCCGCCATCATCTCCTGGCTGCCCGCCTTGCCCAGCGCCACCACGGCCATGGAGCCGCCCCGCACCCAGCCATAACGCGCGGCATGCGCCTCCAGCACCGGCGGCAGCAGCGCCGCGAGCGCCGCGTCCGCCAGCGCCGAGCGGGCCAGCCCGGCTGCGTCCACATCGAGCCAACCTTCCATCTGTGCCACGCACAGGCGGAACTCCTCGCCACGGACGTGGCTGCGGATAATGGCGACCGTATCCTCGACCGTGCGGGCGTCGGCCAGGCGGCGGCCGAGCGTACGGGCCGGGTCCGGGTCGGGGCCGGCGGGGACCAGCAGGCCCTCGAGCGCCGCCGGCACCTGGGCCAGGTGGTCGGCGAGCGACGGGGCGGCGCCCAGCACAGCGGCGATGCGGTCCAGCAGCCCCGTGTTGCGCAGGACCATGGACAGCAGGCCGACGCCGGCCGGCAGGCGGGAGAGCAGGGCGTCGAACCGGACGAACGCCGCGTCCGGGTCAGACTGCGCGCCCAGCGCCGCAAGCAACGCGGGCAGCACGGCGTCCATCAGCTCCCGCGACCGGCTGGAGCGCAGGGCGCGCAGCCGGCCGGCCTGCCAGCCGCGCAGCGTCGCGATCATGCCGGCCATGTTGCGGAACCCCAGCGCGCGCAGGGTCTCGACCGTGGCCGGCGGCTCGTCCATGCCGGTGAGGTCGAGCGGTGCGGCGACCGAGGGCGGGTCGGGCACCGCCTCGAACACCTCGGCATAGCGGGCGCGCACCCGGTCCATGTGGCGCAGCAGGTGCCGGGCGAGCGCGTCCGTATCCGGGCAGCCCATGAACGTGGCGAAGCGGGCGAGCTCGTCCGGTTTCGTGGGCAATGCGTGGGTCTGGCGGTCCGCGACCATTTGCAGCCGGTGCTCGGCCCCGCGCAGCACGCGGTAGGCGACAATCAGCTCGGCGCAGGACCGGCGCGACAGGTGCCCAGCGCGGGCGAGGCGGCGCAGGGCCCCGAGCGTGGTCGGGTCGCGCAACGCCGGGTCGCGGCCGCCCCAGACGAGCTGCAGCGTTTGCGCGGCGAACTCGATCTCCCGGATGCCGCCCTGGCCGAGCTTCAGGTCATAGCCCGCCAGCGCAGCGGGGCCGTCCGGCAGACCGAGCCCGCGATGCTGGTTGATGCGGCGCTTCATGGCGTGGATGTCGGCGATGGCGGCGAAGTCCAGGCCGCGGCGCCAGATGAAGGGCCGGATGGCGTCGAGGAACCCGGCGCCCACGGCCAGGTCCCCGGCGACCGGGCGCGCCTTGATCATGGCGGCGCGCTCCCAGTTCTGGCCCATGCTCTCATAATATGCGATGGCGGCGGGCAGTGCCACGGCGGGCGGCGTGGCGGCCGGATCGGGACGCAGCCGCAGGTCGGTGCGGAAGACATAGCCGTCGGCGTCGCGAGCCTCCATCATGGCAACCAAGGCACGCGCCACGCGTGTGAACACGGAACGAAGGTTTTCAGCATGGCTGGGCTGTGCGGCCGGGTCGAATAGCAGCACGAGGTCGATATCGCTCGAGTAGTTCAGCTCCCGCGCGCCGAGCTTTCCCATGCCCAGCACGGTAAGGCCACAGCCATGGGCCGGCCGGTCCGGGTCGGGGAGGGTGATCTCACGCGCATCGTGCGCGGCGCGGATCAGATGGTTGACGGCGAGCTGCAAGGTGGCCTCTGCCAGGTCGGACAGCGCGGCGGTGACGCGCGCCTGGCCCCACGCGCCCGCGATATCGGCCACGGCCACGGCAAGCGCGATCTGCCGCTTCGCCTGGCGCATGGCGGCGGCGATCTGGGCGCGGGGTGCGATGGGGCGGATTTCCGCCAGCGCGGCCAAAGCGAGGGCGACCACCGCCGCGGGTCCGGCGCTGGCGACCGCCAGCGCCGTAGTGTGCTCGCGCAGCAGCAGGTCGGACAGATAGGGGCTGCCGCCGCCGAGTGCGGCGAGCATGGCGCCGCCGCTGGGCCCGGCGGCCAACGCGGCCTCCGCAGCACCCAGGGCGGCGAAGCGCTCGGTCAGGCGAAGGGCGGCGGCTGGGTCGGCCGGCGCGGGCCATGAAGCTGGAAGCCAGGGGACGAAGGTGGCCATGGACGGCCAAGGTGGCGGGGTCCGCCGGGGTTCGTCAATGCAGTGTGGACCACGAGGCCGGGTCCGCCATCGGAGCTACCGCTGGCCTGCGCGCGCGAGTGCTGCGGACCGGGGGCAGGGTGATCGCGTGGCTGGTCCGGGCCGTGCTGGTCTTGCTGGTGGCCGGGGCGGTGCTGGCGGGGGTGGGGCTGGCGGTGCTGAGCTGGCGGCTGGCGCAGGGGCCGCTCGATGTCGGCTGGGTGGTGCCGTGGATCGAGGCCGCGAACAACACGCCCGGCGCGCCGGCGCACCTGCACATCGGCGGGGCGGCGATCAAGTGGCAGGGCTTCGGCGAGGGCGCGGACCGGGCGCTCGACCTGCAGTTGCGCGGAGTGCAGGTCGCCGGGCCAGGCGACACGGCGGGCGATGCGGCGGCCGAGGTCGCGGTGGCGGACCTCGCGCTGTCCCCGGCGCAGCTGCTGGTGGGCCGGGTCGTGCCGCGCGACGTTCAGTTGGACGGCCTGCGGCTCCGTTTCCTGCGGGCGGCCGACGGGACCATCGGCCTCGATCTGGGCGGCGCTCGCCCCGACCCTGTTCCAGAGGCTGGGGCAGCGTCCCCGAGCGTTGCCGAGACCATGGCGGCGCTGAACCAGCCGCCCGGCACCGACCGCGCCGGCACCGCGTCGTCGCGCCTGGGGCATGTCGAGCAGCTGCGGTCCCTGCGGCTCCGCAACGCAGCCGTGGCGGTAGTGGACCGGCGGACCGGCGCGACACTCGACGTTTCGGACGCAAACCTGGACATGCAGCGCCGGAGCAAGGGCGGCGTGGCCGGCAGCGGGACGGCGGCGCTGGCGGTGGGCGCGGCGACCTCCCGGCTCACGCTGCACGCCGAGTTGGCGGAGGGTGGCACGCGGGTCGCGGCTTCATTGTCCCCGGTCTCGCTGTCGGCGCTGGCCGGGGCGTTGCCGGCGCTGGCCCCCGCGGCAAAAATCGACGCCGCGGTGGAGCTGTCCGCGACTGCGGCGTTATCCGCTACCCTGGCGCCGCGCAGCCTTGCGGTGCACGCGGCCATGGGGGGCGGACGCGCCCAGCTTCCGGCGGCGGAGCTGGCGTTTGAGAGCCTGGCGCTGGACGCGGCTGGCGAGTGGGACGCGGCGGCGCCTGGACGCGCCCCGTCCTGGACACTGCCGGACCGCGTGACGCTATCGCGCATGCAGGTGGTCGTCGCATCCCCGGCCGGAGGGTGGGACACCACGCTGGGGGCGACCGGACAGGCGGTCCGGCGGGCGGACCGGCTGCGCGCGGACCTGGCGCTAACGGTCGACCACCTGGCGTTTGCGGATTTGCCAAAGCTGTGGCCCGCGGCGTGGGGCGGCCATACGCGCCCATGGATCGCCGAGAACATCACGGCGGGGACCGCACGGGACGGGCAGGTCAGCTTGGGACTGGATGCGCCGGTGGATTTTTCCAAGATCACCGTGGTGGCCGCGGGCGGCACGCTGCAGGGCGACGACCTGACGATCCACTGGCTGCGCCCGGTGCCGCCGATCGAGCATGCCCGGGCGCTGCTGACGATCCAGGGGCTGGACGTGATCGAGATCGCGGTGCCGAGCGCGCGCGAGGGCGCCGGGCAGCTGACCAACGGCACCGTGCGGATCACCGGGCTTTCGGTGAAGGACCAGTTCCTCGCGCTCAACACCGACGTGCTGGCTCCGGTGCCCGACCTGATCACCCTGTTGCGCCATCCGCGGCTGCACCTGTTGGATCGGCATCCGATTCCGGTCCGCAACCCGGCGGGGTCGATGACGGGCAAGCTGAGCGTGACCTTGCCGCTAGAGGAGAAGCTCGATTTCAGCAACGTGGCGATCCATGCGCAGGGACAGCTGAGCGGGCTGCGGCTGGGCGGCCTGGTGGCCGGACGGGACCTGGACCGCGGGGACATCGCGATCGACGTGACGACCGATGCGCTGAAGGCGTCGGGACAGGCGACCATCGGCGCTGTTCCGGCGACGCTCGCGGTGGACATGGATTTCCGGCCGGGGCCGCCGTCCCAGGTGGTGCAGCGGGCCACTGCGTCCGGCGTGACGACGGCGCAGCAGCTCGCCGCGACTGGGCTGGACACAGGGGGGCTGATCGGTGCGGGGACCGGCAGCTACACCGCTTCTTACCAAACGCAGCGGGATGGGCAGGGCGAAGTCCGGGTCCAGGCCGACTTGCGAGACGCTGCGATGGCGCTCGCCGGATGGAAGAAGGCGCCGGGTCAGCCGGCGTCGGTAAGCGGCCGGCTGGTTTTGAAAGCCGACAAGCTGCAGGGGATCAGCGACCTTCAGGCGCAGGGGCCCGGCATGCAGGTGCGCGGCCGGGCCGAGATCGCGGCCGGCAAGCCGGCCCTGCTGGTGCTGGACCCTATCGTGCTGGGCCCGACCCGGGTGCACGGCCAAATCCAGCTACCGGCCGGGCCGAACCAGCCGGTCCGCACGACGCTGGCCGGGACCGTGCTCGACCTTTCCACCGAGCTGTCCCATAAGCCCGGTCCCAGCAACGCGCCCGTGACCAGCACGACCGAGGCCAGCACTCCCTGGGTGGCGGATGTTAGTCTCGGCAAGGTGCTGCTGGCCCAGGGGCGAAGCGTGGGCGCGGTCACGGGCCATGCCGAATACGACGGCCGGCATCTGCGGGTGCTGCAAATGCAGTCGGGGGGGCCGGAGCGGCTGCAGGCCGCGATCAAGCCGCAGGGCAACGGCCGCCAGGTCAGCGTGCGCGCGGCGGATGGCGGGGCGCTGCTGCGGGCGCTGGATGTGGTGCAGACCGTCGATGGCGGGCAGCTTGCGATTGAGGGCCACTATGACGACAGCAGCCCGGTTTCCGTCCTGTCGGGGACCGCGGATCTGCGCCAGTTCCATGTCCGCGACGCGCCGGCGGTGGGCAAGCTGCTGCAGGCGCTCACGGTCTATGGCATCGGCGAGGCAATGAGCGGGCCGGGCCTGGCGTTCTCGCAGCTGAGCGCGCCGTTCCGCTGGGACGGCGACGTGCTGGACCTGATGGAGTCGCAGGCGTTCAGCTCGTCGCTGGGCCTGACGGTGCAAGGACGGGTCGATACGAAGCGCAAGACGCTCGACCTCAAGGGGACCATCGTGCCGGCCTATGCGCTGAACTCGGCGTTGGGGCGCATTCCATTGCTCGGCCGGCTATTCAGCGCGGAGCGGGGCGGCGGGCTGTTCGCGGTCAACTACTCGGTCCGCGGCCCCCTCGATGACCCGGCGGTGACGGTGAACCCGCTCTCGGCCTTGACGCCGGGCTTCTTGCGGCGGCTGTTCCGCATGTTCGATTAGCCCTCGGCCAAGAAGATTCCGTCGACGGGCCGCTCCTTATCGGCGCCGAGCAGAACCTGCGCGAACCGCCCATCCTGCTGCGCCGCGGTTTCACAAAGCGCTGCAATCTTCTCCATGAGGCAGGTCCTGATCGCCGTTCCATTACGCTCGATCCGGTCGAGGCGCTCCTCGACGATCGGCATGAAAACATCTGGCGGAGGTGCGATGTCGATCACGGAGTCCTCCAAGCCGAACAGGCGCATGCTGCCGACGTTCTTGAACTTGTAGTAGTCGCCCATGACCGGCGAGAGGACGGCAACACCTCCCCGCAGCGCAAAAATCAGGCTGTGGTGGGGGCAGGCCACCATCAGGCGGGCGTTCGAGGCAATCTCGATCGTGCCGTCGATTGGGACGCGCGGGACAATGAGGCGCGTTTCGAAGTCGAGCAGCGATGCCAAGTGATTGAGGTGGGGTTCGTCGAAATTGCCTTGGGGCAGCAGGACCACCGGCAAGCCAAGCCTGCGCCGGGCAGCGGATACCACCCGCGCAGTCTTCTCGATGCATTCGCCGTCGACGCCCACCGATGGATTGTGGCGATAGCCGACACAGATGTACTCTCCTGCCTTGAGGCCATGCTCCGCAAGGGTGTCGGTCTCGACATCCGGCTCCAGCCGAAGGATGAAGGCATCGTCCACCTGGTCGACGACGCTGACACCCGGCACGAGGCGGGACGCCTCACAGGAGCTTTGAAGCTGGTCGCGCGTCGACAGGTAGGCGGATAGGCGCAGGATGGACTGGGCACGGGCTTCATCCTCGTCGTTTGAGTATGGGCCGAACTGGTGGCTGCGAAGCAGGACACGTTTTCCCAGCCCGGCCGCGATCTCGACCGTGAGGCCTATCTCCCAGAGCCGGGACCGCGTTGGCGAGGACAGGACCCCGCCGCCATGGACCACGACGGCATGACAGTGGGCGATCGCCAGCAGGCACTGCCTTGCCTGATCCCGGTTGATAAAGGAAAGCGCTTCCGAGGACGCGATCGTGTCCAGGGCTGAGGCTAGAGTGACTCCGACAAGAGCGGCATGCAGTTCCGTCCATCGTGCACGGAAGACCTCGTCGCAGGACCAATAATGCGGATCGCTCGCAAAGAAGGCGGAGCGCGGCGAGGGAACATATTCCACGTCGAAGCCAGACAAGGTCTTTCTTGCCAGCTTATCATTGAGGGAAAAGTAGGTAATTCCTGCGGATGGGGCAATCGTGTTGATGGTCTGCACCGCTGACCTGAGGAGCGCCTCGTCCCCGGAATTGAGGCCCCCAGCCCCGCCGTATACAAGTATTCTCATCCCTGTTCCTAACCGATGTTTCTCTGCGTGTGTTTCTCTGCGTGTGTTTCTCTGGGTGCGCCAGGCCGAACCGGACTTCCCTAACGCCGCATCAGCCGTATTCCATCCAGTGCAACCCGTAGTACATTCCGAAGAACCCGGTCAGCGACACCAAATAGAGTGCCGAGATCGCCACGGCGTTGGCGGCGGGCCGCCGCTCGATCACTCCAAAAAGCCGCTGCAACGGCGAGGCGCCGCGGAGGCATACGACACCAAGGATGGCGATTATCGGGATGTGGCCGACCGCGTCCAGATGGCCGAACTCGGGGATGGCGGCGATGAAGATGGCGGCGTAGGTGGCGGCGCCGAAGCGGACCAACCCCCGGCCGGCCATGACGTAGAAGGCCAGCGTGAACTCGACGAAGCCTGCCACGACGACGGTGAAGTCCCAGGGGAAGCCGAACGCCAGGTCCGGATGCTGGGCCACGACGCCCAACGTCCATTGCGGGTAGACGAACTTCTCGATCGCGGTCCACATCAGGCCGAAGGCCAGCCCACCCGACAGCAGCGGCACGCGCAGCCTGAGCGCTCCGGGCGTGCCGATCGAGGTGAGCGCCAGATATGCGGCGAGGCCCGGAAAGAACACGTAATCGGTCATGTGAAAGACGCCGAACTGCGCGATCCCGTAGCCGTATAGGATGCCGATTCCGGCGGCGGCGAGCACGCAGGTGCTGCGCCAGCCGACCGAAAGGGCGATGGCGAACTGCAACGCGCTCATCCATGCGAGGCTGGCCAAGAGCTCGGGCGTTAGGATGACACCCCCACGCTCCCACAGCACCACCGCGCCCTTGTCCCAGAGCAGCAGGAAGTAGGCGCCGATGGCGAGGCGGATCAGCTTCTCCTCGGTGTCGGCGTGCAACCTGCCGCTGGAGGCGAGCCGGGGCCAGTACCGGGCGACCGCGCCGTCCAGCAGGAAGCCCGCAAAGACCAGGGCCAGGAAGACGCAGCAGACCGCACCGAAGACCGGCGTCAGCACGGTGCCAAGGCCGACTGGCGGCTGCACGACGTCGACGGTCGAGCAGAACCATTTCACGTGGGCGAATGCCTGGACCGGAAGGAGCGCGATCCCGAGAGCAAGCCGCGCTGCTCGTGCGCCCTGTTGCCGGGGCACCAGCACCCTATCCGGTAACTCACGCATTCGATATTCACGCCAGTTGCTGCCCCCGGAATACGGATCGGCGCAACGGCCGGATGCATGCTATCGACCCTCGGCGCCGGCATCCGGGCCCACCGGATGGCAGCGCGCCTTGGCAGGTTTGAGATTGGGGAGGCCCGTGATGGACGTGCGTGCGATTCTGTTCGACGTGTTTGGCACCGTGGTGGATTGGCGCGGCAGCCTGATCGACGAGCTTCAGGGCTGGGGCACGGCGCGGGGGCTCGCGGTGGATTGGCCGGACCTGGTGGACGCGTGGCGCGGCGCTTATGCGCCGTCCATGGACCGGGTGCGGCGTGGCGAGCTGCCCTGGACCAACCTCGACGCGCTGCACCGTGCCAGCCTCGCCGAGCTGGCGCCGCGTTTTGGCCTGGTGGATCAGGACCCGGCGGATATGGAGTGGGTGAACCTGGGCTGGCACCGGCTGCAGCCCTGGCCGGACAGCGTGCCGGGCCTGGTCCGGCTGCGGCCGCACTACGTCCTGAGCCCGCTGTCCAACGCCAACGTGGCGCTGCTGGTCGACATGGCCCGGCGTGCCGGCCTGCCCTGGGATCTCGTGCTGTGCGCCGAGGTGTTCCAGCATTACAAGCCGGACCCCGAGACCTACCTCGGCGCCTGCCGCCTGCTGGCGCTCGATCCGTCCCAGGTCATGCTGTGCGCCGCCCATAATGGCGACCTCGCGGCGGCGCAGCGCCTAGGGCTCCGCACCGGGTTCATCACGCGGGCCACGGAGTATGGGCCGCATCAGAAGCGGGATTTCGGGCCGGAGGGCGATTGGGATGTGGTGGCGGCCGATATGGAGGAGTTCGCCGGGAAGATGGAGCCTTAGCTTCAATACTGTTCATTTAGGCATTTAGGTGCCCTATATCACTGGTTGGGTTTTCTGGGATCGACAGCGATGGCGGGTGTTCCTGCTGGCCTTCCGGCCGGCGTTCGTGTCAGCGACCACATCAGCCTTG
>JAABUK010002590.1_pt1 | contig 32242 bp, 32 predicted proteins | sample 5559141 | NCBI WGS metagenome assembly JAABUK01 (sample SAMN10711869, study PRJNA513367) | rock metagenome | isolation source: Antarctica rocks | place: Antarctica: Victoria Land, Pudding Butte nord | collected 2016-01-03 | reverse complement strand
TCGTATGACCGCGACACGATTCGCCCGCACACGCTCGGCAAGTTTCAAGACCTGCTCATCGCCGACGCGCAAAGTCCCGCGATGCTTTTTTACCTCGATAACTTTCAGAGCGTCAGCCCGAACGCGCCGCAGGGCGGTGGACAATTCAAAAGACGCGCCATGATGAACAATCAAAGCGGAGCAGGTAATCAAGCGGGCGGCGGTTTAATGAACGACAGGCGCTTGCGACGCATGAACAGATTCCCGAACGCCTCGCCGAACAGCGCCGCGCAGCAAATGCCGCAGAGCGGCAACGACATGCCTGCGCAGCAAGCGCCGGTTGCTCCTAAACAACCCAAGCAGGCGAAGCGCGGCATCAACGAAAATTACGCGCGCGAGTTGATGGAACTGCATACGCTCGGCGTTGACGGTGGCTACACGCAAAAGGACATACAGGAAGTCGCGCGCTGCTTTACGGGCTGGACGATTTTTAATCCACGCGGTTACTTCGGCGATGATCGTTCGGGTAAATTCTTTTTTAATCCGCGCCAGCACGACGACGGCGAAAAGCTTGTCCTAGGCCACAAGATTCCGGCGGGCGGCGGCATGGGCGACGGCTTAACGGTGCTCGACATTCTCGCGCATCATCCTTCGACAGCGAAGTTCATCGCAACGAAACTCTGCCGCAATTTCGTGGCGGACGATCCGAGTCCCGCGCTTGTCGCGCGCGTCGCAAATGCCTTTACAAAGAGCAATGGCGATATACGCGAAACCATGCGCGCCATTATCGCATCGCCGGAATTTAATTCGCCGCAAAACTATCGCGCGAAAATCAAGACGCCGTTTGAAGTCGCCGTGAGCGCGATTCGCGTGCTCGGCGTGGATACGGACGCGCGCCCTGCTTTGCATCAATGGATAGCGAAGATGGGACAGCCGCTCTACGGTTATCAAACGCCGAACGGTTATCCTGACAACGCCGCCGCGTGGGTCAACACAGGCTCTTTGCTCGAACGCCTGAACTTCGCGCTCGCGCTTGCCAGCAACAAGATTCCGGGCACGCGCGTCGATCTCGCAAAGCTTGCCGGAGACAAAACGGTGAACGGCGGCGCGGCGGACAAAGCGCGTGTCGTCGATCAATTCGTCAATCTGATTTTGCGTGGAGACATTTCGGCAAACACGAAAAAGACTTTGATGAAGCAGATCAATGAACAATCGTCCGCGCCCGTTGTCGCCGTGCAAGCCGATGAGATGACGAAGGATGTCGCCGTCGAACGCAACGTGCGCGCGGCCTTGCGCGAGAAACAAACGCAGGGCGCAACCGTTGGCGATCCCGAGGTCGCCAAGATCGTCGGCCTGATTTTAGGCTCGCCGGAATTTCAGCGACAGTAAGCAAGCAGATGAAAATTACTGTGATGAAGAACAACCGGAATCATTGCAACTTGCCCTGCACATTGAAAGTATTATGCTCGATTCTGCTTGCGTGCTGCGCTTCGTCGGGCATCATAGCGCAGAGCACAAATGGCGCTCTCGAAAAAGTGACTAAAGCGATTTGCCATGCGTCTAAGTAATTGATTGAAAGTTAAAAGAGAGAGCGCGGGAAATTTGTTTCCGGCCATTTGAAAACGAGAGGTTATCGAACATGAGCGTCAATCGAAGATTCTTTTTGAAGTCCGGCGGCATCGCGCTTGCGAGTCTCGGTGTGATGCAAAGCGCGCCGTCGTTTTTACAACGTACCGCGCTTGCGCAAAACATGAAGCGTCTTGCAGCAGACAGCGGGCGACGCAAAACTTTGATCGCCATTTTTCAGCGCGGCGCGGTTGACGGCCTCAATGTCGTCGTGCCTTACGGCGAATCGAACTATTACGATTTGCGCCCGACCATCGCCATTCCGAAACCGCAGGCGGGCAACAGCGAAGCCGCAATTAACCTCGACGGTTTTTTCGGCTTGCATCCCATGCTGGCGGGCTTTAAGCCTTTGTGGGACGCGAAGCAATTGGCAATCGTCCACGCATCGGGATCGCCCGACACGACGCGCTCGCATTTCGACGCGCAGGATTACATGGAATCGGCGACGCCCGGCCTTAAGGCGACAACCGACGGCTGGCTCAATCGTTATTTGCAGACGAAGCCGGAAGCAAAAGCCTCACCGTTTCGCGCCGTTTCAATAACGCCGAATTTGCCGCGCACCTTGCAAGGTAGAGCGAGCGCGCTGGCAATCTCCAACCTGAACGACTTTGCGATTCGCGCGGGCGCAAATTCCGCGAGCGTGCAGGGCGGCTTTGAATCGCTCTACGATCAAAGCGTCAACGACGTGTTGCAGGGAACGGGCAAGGAAACCTTCGAGGCCGTCAATTATTTGAAGCGCGTTAATCCCTCGCAGTACAAGCCCGAAAACGGCGCGCAGTATCCGCGCGGGCAGTTCGGCAATAGTCTTTTGCAAATCGCGCAGCTCATCAAAGCGAACGTCGGCCTTGAAGTCGCCTTCACGGACATCAACGGTTGGGACACGCATCTCAATCAAGGCTCGTCGCGCGGCCAACTCGCCAATCGCCTACAGGAATTCAACGCAGGGATAACGGCGCTCTTCGCAGATTTAGGCCAGCGCATGGATGATGTGGTGATTTTGACGATGTCGGAGTTTGGACGCACTATCAGAGAAAACGGCACGCGCGGCACGGATCACGGCCACGCCAACGCGATGTTCGTCATTGGCAATTCTGTGCGCGGCGGAAAAGTTTACGGCGAGTGGCCGGGACTCAAGAACGATCAATTATATGAGGGACGCGATCTCGCTTTGACGACGGATTTCCGCGATGTGTTCGGCGAGCTTGTCCAGAAGCAACTCGGCAATTCGGATTTGAAGGACATCTTTCCCGGCTATCAAACTAATCCGGCGAAGTTTCGCGGCATACTCAGTTAAAGACTACGGCGAATTCTTTTGTTTATATGGCGCTGCCTTATCACAAAGCAGCGCCATATTTATTTGGTGCGTCGCTTGAAATTGTTTTAGCCCGGCGGTTGATTCTAAAAGCGGCGGCGCTCAAGTCTGTTAATGAAATAAAGAAGCGCAGTTGCAATGAGAGAGACGATGACGGCGAGCGTAAAAGCTTCGTTGTCGCGCCCCGCTTGCACTGCGTCGTAGATGGCGACGGATGCGGTTTGCGTGCGTCCCGGAATGTTTCCGGCGATCATAATCGTGATGCCGAAATCGCCGAGAGCGCGTGCAAACGCCAGCGCCGTCGCCGCCCATACGCCGCGTCTGGCGAGCGGAAGCGTGATGCGAAAAAACGTTCGCCGCTCATTCAAGCCGAGCGTGCGCGCGGCGGCTTCTAATTCACGGTCAACGCTTTCAAACGCCGCGCGCAGGCTTTTCGTGACCAGCGGCAAAGCGTGAATCGTCGCCGCAATAATCGCCGCCGTCACGGTGAAGGTCAGGCGTATGCCGAAATGATTGTAGAGAAACGAGCCGGGAAACGAACGCGTGCCGAGGACGACGAGCAAGTAATAGCCGAGCACTGTCGGCGGCAGCACGAGCGGCAAGGTGACGAGCGCATCGAGCAACTCGCGTCCCGGAAAACGCCGCCTTGCGAGCAGCCATGCGAGGCTTGCCCCGACGACGAGCGCGATCAGCGTTGCCGTGCCTGCGACGACGAACGAGAGCCGTATCGGAAACCAATCAATGCCGCCGCCGTTCATCAGAGTGTGCGCGTTGAAAGCCTTTACCGTTAGCAACAGAAAGTATGCGTGTGATGCGGCTTGCGCGACAGCAGTTTTCGCTTCGCAAACTCATTCCGTGTTCGGGTTGATTTCTTTTTTCACTTCTTCTTTGCCCGGGCGCTCGATGCCGGGAACTGTGATGTCATCCTCTGCTTCCTCTGCTGCTTCCGCCGTTCGCGTGGCAAGCGGCGCTTCGTTTTCCTTGCGAAACATTTGTTGCTGATCGTCGTCGAAGCTCACGGCCTGTTCAGCGTTCTTGTCTTTGTCCATTACAAATTTTCCTTTGTCTACAAATAGGTTTGAATGCTTGTGTGCGGCTATTTTACACGGCCTGCCAATTCAATGCTCGGTAAAATTTCAGCGCAGCCAAAGATCGCAGCAGTAATGCCCTTCGCGCAAACTGATTTCGCCGCGCCCGAACTTTACCGCGCGCCCGAAGTTCGGCCCGTCGAAGACGAAGCTGTGAAATTCTCCGCGTTCGCCGCACGGATCGACGCCCGCCGGAAGTCTGTCAAGAAAAGCTTCGTTTAGCATTTCTCCCGCGAAGGATTCGTCGAGCGCCTGTTGATTAACGGAAACCACAATAGCCTTGAATCCGAGTTTGATAAAGTCGCGGACAAACTTTTTTGTATCCCGTTTCCACACGGGAAAGATTCCGCGCATCCAGCTACGCGCGAGAAGCTCTTCGCGGTACTTTCGTATGTCTGCGAGAAACAAATCACCGAACGCCACCGTCTCGATGCCTTCCGCGTCGCGTAATTGCGCGAGCGCATCAGCCACCGCTTGCTCATACTCCGCGTTCGCTGCGTTCCTGCCGATGAAAACTTTATGCAGCGGCAACCCGATGCTCGCCGCCTGCGCTTCGATTAATTCGCCGCGCACGAAGTGAATGCCCAATCGTTCACTTTCACTTGTTAAAGTCGTCAGCAAAGCGCAGGCAAGATATTCGCTCGATTGTTGAATCTCGTAAAGAGCCATCGCGCTGTCTTTGCCGCCGCTCCATGAGACGATAACTTTGTTCATAGCCATTAGTGCCGTGTAATTTAAGTTCCGGTAAATTGACTCCAGCACAAGCATGGAGGATACGCATCGACAAAGAGTATGGCCTTAGCCAAAACGGTTCGGCTAAAGCCAATAAACATAGATTCACTCGCTCCACTAGGCTTGTGCTAGTGGCAACTTATAAAATCTAAATTCTTAAATTACAGTGTCTTTAGCTTACACACCAGCCGAATTATTCAACACACACGCGGGAAGTCAAAACGCAAACGCGCGGTAAATTAAGTCGCAAATATTCTATGCGCGGCTTTTTTTGACGCCTGCTCCTTCTCGCCATAGAATAACTTGCGCCGTCGCTTTTCGAGATGAAACATAAATGCAAATGATCCAGCCGCTTCGTCCGTTGATACAACGATTCGATTCGTTGCCTTCGACGAATACGGAAGCGGCGCGGATGGCCGCGCACGGCGCGCCGGAAGGCTTATGCATCATTGCCGCAGAGCAAACGGCGGGGCGGGGACGCCGTGAGCGTACTTGGATTTCGCCCGCCGGAGCAGGGCTTTACTTCAGCATCGTGCTGCGCCCACAGTTAAGCACCGCACACTGGCCGCTGCTGACGCTGATGGCTGCGCTCGCCGTCCACGATGCGCTGCGCGAAGCGTGCGCGCTCGCCTGCGATATTAAATGGCCGAATGATATTCTCTCAAACGAACGCAAGCTGTGCGGCATTCTCGCCGAGACCGTCGAAACGAAAACGGGACGCGCGTGCATTATGGGCATCGGCATCAATTTGCTGGAAGGGGCATTCCCGCCTGACTTGCGCGATGTTGCTACATCAGTTGAAGCCGCCGCTCATCACGTGCCCGACGCTGAAGCGGTGCTGCAAGCTTTGACTCGGAACATTGCGGAACACTACCGGCGCTTGCACGAGGCGGACGGCGCGCGAAAACTCATCGCCGAATGGACTGCCCGTTCATCCTTCGCAAACGGGAAATCCGTGCGCGTGGCGCTCTGTGATGAAGTTTTCGATGGCATCACGCGCGGTCTGGAACAGGACGGCGCGCTGCGCATCGAGACGCAAGACGGAGAACTTAAAATCATACGCGCCGGAGACGTGACGGCCTTGCGGGGAACATAATCATGCTGCTCGCCATTGACGCAGGCAACACGCATCTCAAACTCGGTTTATACGATGCCGGAAAACTAATCGAGCGCTGGCGGGTTGCAACCGTGCGAAATCGCACCGCAGACGAATACGCAATTCAAGTGCGCGGCCTGTTCGCGCGTGCCGGAATTAATGCGAAGGAAATTAAATCCGTCGCCGTCGCCTGCGTCGTGTTGCCGCTCAATCAAACTTTGCGCGAAATGGCGGAGCGGCACTTTCGCGCCGCGCCGCTCTTTGTCGATTACAAGATCGAGATGGGCATTGAGATTCTTTACGATGCGCCGCAGGATGTCGGCGCTGATCGGCTCGTTAATGCCGCCTTTGCCGTTCACAAATACGGAGCGCCGTGCATCGTCGTCGATTTCGGCACGGCGACGAAATTTGAAGCGATCAACGAACAAAGGCAATATCTGGGCGGCGTCATCGCGCCCGGCTTCGGTATCTCTATGAACGCGCTTTTCGAGCACGCGCCGCGCCTGCCGCGCGTTGAAATCAAACGCCCGCCGACGGTGATCGGCTCGTCAACTGTCACCGCATTACAATCCGGTCTTTATCACGGTTACGCGTGCCTCGTTGACGGGATGCTCACAAAGATGCGCGAAGAGTTGAGCAAGGACGCGCGCATCGTGGCGACGGGCGGACTCGCGCATTTAATCGCCGGTGAATCGAGTTTGATAGAAACGATTGACGACACGCTGACGCTCGACGGCTTGCGTTTTATCTACGAACGAAATCAAAAGAATCACGCGAAGTAAAATTTAGCATTGACGGAACATTAATATCATCACGACAAACTTAATGATGACAGGCAAGAAAGAAACAGGCGGCGCAGCATCGCAGGCGGCGGAACACGCGCGCCTGAACTACTTCGATTATTTTACAGAGATCGAAGACGCTTTTATACGGCGGCGCGGCAAGCATTTGCTGCTCAGTCCGATGGATTGGGCGCTGATGCAAAGCTGGAAGGAACTCGGCGTGCCGCTGCACGTTGCGCTTCGCGGCATCGAAGGATCGTTCGATTCCTACGAAGCGAAACCGCGACGGCGCAGCGTCAAATCGCTTTTGTATTGTCAGGAAGAAGTCGAAGCGCAGTTTGCCGAATGGCGTGAATCGCAGCTCGGCGCGGCGACGCAAATAAGCGGCGACGACGTTACAGACGACAAAGCAAGTGAATCGAATGACGCGCGGCTGCCGTTTCCGCGCGCCGCGATTCAAGAACATCTCGCGCGAACGATAAAGGAATTGTCCGATGTCTGCGCCATGCAAAAGCAAAAAAGCGAAAACGAATTCAGCGAAGCGCTCGCGCGCGCCGTCTCGCGGCTCAAGGAATTGGAAACTGATTTCGCGCAGTCCGCGCGCCCCGACGCGGAAAAGCTCGAAGCGTCTTTAACGAGCCTCGAAGAATTGATCGACAAGGCATTGCCAGCGAGCCTCGCGCACGCAGATTTTGCGGCGGCGCAAAGTGAAACGGAAACGCAGTTGCGCCCATATCGCAGCCGCATGGAAGAAGCGACGTACAAACAAACCTTTGACAATCTATTGTTGAAACGCCTGCGCGAGCAGCAACATGTTCCACGCCTCAGTTTATTTTACCTTTAACTTTAGCAGCATGACGGCACGCATGTAATGAGCAAGCAAAAGCGCTGGCGACACGCCCCACGCACGCAAGCGCCGCAACGCGCAAGTGCGTCACAAATTCCGACAAGCGCGACGGAGTTCGATGTCCTCGTCGAGCGCATCGTGCCGGGCGGAATGGGACTGGCGCACGCCGACGGGCGAACGATCTTCGTCGCGCTCTCCGCAGCGGGCGATCATGTTCGCGTGCGCGCCGAAAAAACGCGCGGCAAAGTCGTCTTCGCTTCGATCATCGAAGTGCTTGCGCCTTCCACTGTTCGCGTCGCTCCGCCATGTCCTTACTTCGGGCGATGCGGCGGCTGCGATTTTCAGCAGTTGAATTACGATGCGCAACTCGAAGCGAAAATCTCCATCGTGCAGGATTGCCTGCGCCGCATTGCGGGAATCGAAACGCCCGTCGAAGTTACGATCAAAGCATCGCCGAACGCATGGCATTACCGCTCACGCGCGCAGTGGCAGCATGACCGCGCGCATAAAACTCTCGGCTATTTCGAGCGCGCCTCGCACAGAGTTTGCGATGTCGTCGAATGTCCCGTGATCGTGCCTGCGCTGCAAGAGTCGCTGGCGAGTTTGCGCGAAGCGATGCGCGGGGATGCTTTGCCCGAACACGTCGCGGAGTTTCAAGCAGTAGCGGGCGACGGCGGGATGGTGTCGATTGTTCCGCCCGTCAATGAATCGGAGATTGAAAGAGAAGCGGCGCGCACGATTGGCGGCCTTCGTTATCGCTTCGACGCGGAAGGTTTTTTTCAGATTAACCACGAACAATTGCCTGCGCTGATAGATGCAGCTTTGAGCGACTGCGGCGGCGAAACTGCCGTCGATCTTTACTGCGGCGTCGGGCTTTTTACCTTGCCGCTAGCAAAACGTTTCAAGCGCGTCATCGGAGTGGAAGCAAGCGACGCGGCGATTAATTACGCGCGGCTCAATCTCGAAGCGGCGCAACTCACGAACGCGCAGGCAAAGTGCGCTCGCGTCGGCGATTGGCTAAAGCACAATGCCGCAGCTTTGGCTCCGATTGATTTTGTCTTGCTCGATCCGCCGCGCGCGGGCGTTGAAGACCGCGACGCCCTCGATGGTATTCTTGCGCTGCGGCCAAAGCGCATCGCTTATGTTTCCTGCGATCCGGCGACGCTCGCGCGGGATTTGCGCGCTTTTATCGGCGGCGGATACACGCTCGATTCCGTCGCGGCGTTTGATATGTTCCCGCAAACGCACCACGTAGAAACAATCGCGCACCTCTCGTCAACGCGCGAACGATAAAACTTCGACAACTCGTCGAGTTTGCAGCAAGCGCTTTCGATAGGCGTTTGCTTTTTTGGAATCTACTCTTCACGGCAATTTTATGCGCGCGGTTCCTCATACATCTTCCTGCGCACGTTATCCATTAATCGCTCTGGCGTGTCTTTTCGCGTGCGGGATTCTGGCGGCGCAGTTCGTTGCCGCCGGACTTCTAATCGCGTGCCTGTCGTGCGGATTGTTTCTCTTTGCGCTTGCCTTAGCGTGCTTTGCGTCTGGCAAAGAAAACATTGCGTTGATTGTCATCGCGCTCTCTTTTTTTTGCGCCGGAATGACGATGTGGCTGGTGGAGAAAAGGAATCACTCGCTCGCCGGAAGCGTCGGGCAGTTGTACGAAGACGGCGCGTTAATATCCGGGGAGCCTGTCGAAGTGACGGGCGTGTTGGGAAGTGCGCCGGAAGCTGCGCCGGATGAATTTTATTTGACGCTGCGCGTCGAAAAATTGAGGTGGAGAGAACATGAGCGAACAACGCGCGGCGTTGTGCAGCTTGTCGCGGCGGTGCGTGACAAGGAGAGACGCCACGCGTATGAACAGCTTGAATTAAGGTACGGCGCGCGTATCAGAGTAATGACAACGCTGCGCCGCGAGGAGCGATTTCGTAATCCGGGTGTTTCTTCGGCGTTGGAAGCGCTGGAGCGGCGCGGCTTCGATGCCGCTGGAATCATCAAGAGTCCGCTATTGATCGAACGTCTTGACGACGAGCATGTATTTCTGCCTCTCGCGCTGCTTTACGAATGGCGGCAAAGGCTGCTCGGAGAAATTGACAGGAACTTTTCAGCGGAAACGGCGGGCGTGCTCGAAGCGGCTTTGCTCGGCAATCGCAACACGATTTCAAGCGCGACGGCGGAACGCTTTCGCGCGGGCGGAACTTTTCATGTGCTGGTGATTAGCGGCCTGCACATCAGCTTTCTAGGCTTCCTTGCCTTCGGTTTGGCGAGGCGCGTCACGAAACGGCGCGGCTGGCAGTTTGCTTCGACGGTTCTGTTTCTATGGTCGTATGCGCTGGCAGTCGGCGCGGGCGCGTCCGTCGTGCGCGCGGCTTTGATGTTCACGCTGGTTGCGCTCGCGCCCGTGCTTAATCGCCGCATCGAAACATTCAATTCGCTCGGCTTTGCGGTCTTAGCGTTGCTCGTCTGGCGGCCTGCGGATTTGTTCGATCCGTCGTTTCAATTAACGTTCCTGTCGGTGCTTTCCATCGCCGCGCTCGCGTGGCCTGTGCTCGAAAAATTACAAGCCGTCGGAGCGTGGCGTTTATCGCGGGAGACGCCGTATCCGCCTTTATGTCCACGTTGGTGGCGCGTGCTCGGCGAAACGCTTTTTTGGAGCGAACGCGCTTGGCTTGTGGAAACAAAACGCGCGAGCTTTCGCTGCAAGTTATACAAGATTGCGCTCGCGGCTCGCTTGGAGCGGTGGCATATACAGCGTGTGCTGCGCTATGCGTTCGGCGCGGTCATCGTATCGGCGAGCGTGCAAATAGGAATGCTGCCGCTGCTCATACTTTATTTTCACAGGCTCTCGTTTGCTTCACTCATACTGAACATCGTCGTCGGATTGTTGATGGCGGCGGAATCCTTGATCGCGCTCGCGGCATTGATCGTCGCGCAAGCGAGCGGATTCCTTGCTGCGCCGCTTTTCTTTCTCGCGGAAAAGTTGAACTGGTTGATGGCGCACAGCGTCGATCCGCTCGTGAGTGCGCACGCCGCATACGCGCGTTTGCCGGAATACACGGGCTGGCTGTCCGCCGTCTACGGAATATATTATGTGCCGCTCGGAATTTTGATTTTCGCGCTCGTCGCTTGGAATCCGCTGCGGCGCGGCGACTCGAACGAAGTTGCAAAAGCACATTGGCGGGCGCGTTCGACAATGCCACTTCTTGCCGTCGCCGCTTTTGTTTTAACGCTTGTTGTCATAGTCGCGCATCCTTTGAGCGCATCCCGTCCTGACGGAAAACTGCGCATCGATTTTCTGGATGTCGGGCAGGGCGACGCGGCGCTCTTGACGATGCCGGACGGCACGACCTTGCTGATTGACGCGGGCGGAACACCGGGCATCGGAGCAGGCGCGCGAAGCTTCGACGAAGAAGAGACGGACGAGCCTTTCGAGCGTGACCGGCGCAGCATCGGCGAGAGCGTGGTCTCTGAATACTTATGGTGGCGCGGCCTCGATCACATTGATTACATTCTGCCGACGCACGCCGACGCTGACCACATCAACGGCTTCAACGATGTCGCGCGCAACTTCAAAGTACGAGCCGCGCTCGTCGCGCGCGCGCCCGCCGCAAATTCGGAGTACGCGCGTTTTGCTTCGACGATGCGGGAATACGGCGTGCCTGTGCAATTGATCGGGCGCGGCGACGTGCTGCGCTTCGGCAACGCGACGGCTGAAACTCTGTGGCCTCAGCCGATGATGAACATGAACGCTTCATCCGGTAATAATGATTCCGTAGTGTTGCGCGTGCGCTTCGGCGAGAGAGTTTTTCTGTTGACAGGCGATATGGAAAAGGAAGCGGAAGCGGCGCTTGTTGCGGCGCATGACGATTTGCACTCTGACACTATTAAGGTTGCGCATCACGGCAGTAAAACTTCGTCAACACAGGAATTCGTGACAGCCGTACATCCGAGTTTGGCAGTTGTTTCCGTCGGCCTGACCTCGCCCTTCGGTCATCCCAATCCGAATGTTATGGAGCGATGGCGTGAAAGCGGCGCGCAAGTTCTGACCACAGGGAAAAGCGGCACGATCACCGTCAGCACGAACGGGCATGACATGAACATCGAAACCTTCGTCAAGCAATGAACTTGAAATAAACTCGTAAAACGATTCTCCGCACGAAATGGTATTGAGCGCGCACCATCTCGCATAGAAATTTGTTGCTGCGCATTCAGAATCAAATCTAAAATCTCTCTGTTAAATTGCTCTGCCGATTGTTTGTTTGAAGTGAGGCACATGCTTTGCTCCCGCGCTCGATTACCAATCGCACGAAGCTTTAAGGTCGATTCCTACTTGCTCTGGGATCGATCCACCTCGATACGGATTCTCGTGCAGTTCGGGCTTTCTTCCGGGCGCGCGTTTGTTTTCGCATCTCTTCCGTCGCGCATCCCGAAAAACATTTCGTTGCCAACCAATCACGGAAAGGATTTCGCATTATGCGTGTCTTCAAAAATCCAACGCCCGCGTTGCTCATCGCCGCGTTGCTGCTTGTCACTATCGCTTCCTCCTTCAACTCGAATAACTCAAATGTCCGCGCTGCCGTTATCAAAACTGCCGTCGCCGCCGCTTCCGATGCTGACGTTAAGCCTTACACGGACGAGTACGACGTGACGGCGCGTGTCGCGCGCGTCAGTTTGCTGCGCGGCGATGTGCAGTTGCTGCGCGCCGGTATAAATCAACGATGGGAACGCGCGACGTTGAATCTGCCGCTCGTCGAAGGCGACACGCTTGCGACAGGCCACGATGCGCATGTCGAGATTCAAGTCGATGCGCGAAATTTTGTGCGCGTCGGCGAAGATGCGTCGCTGCGCCTCGTGACGCTGCGCGACGAAGGCATCGCGTTCAGTCTCGAAGCGGGAACGGCGAGTGTGAGGCTCGCGCGCTTTGATCATGACAAAGAATATTTCGAGGTGGACGGGCCGAAGACAACCGTTGCGGCGGAGCGGACGGGGCTTTACCGCATGGACGTTTCACAGAACGGCAACGTGCGCGTCACCGTGCGCGACAACGGGCAGGGGCACATTTATTCGGACACGTCCGGCTTTACTCTGCGCGACGGCAAAACGGCGCAGCTCATCACGAACGGCGCGGAAGCGGGCGATTGGGATTTGTCTGCCGCCGCATCGCGCGACTCTTGGGATGATTGGACAAACACGCGCGAGCGTTATCTGGCGTCGCGGCTTCGTTATGAAAATCGTGATCGCTATTACAACCGCGACGTGTGGGGCGCAGAAGAATTGGACGCCTACGGTGATTGGCTTTATGTGAATGATTACGGATGGATATGGCGTCCGCGCGTGACGGTGGTGAACAATTATTATAATTGGGCGCCGTATCGTTACGGGCATTGGCGCTGGTGCTCGCCGTATGGTTGGACGTGGATCGCGGATGAAGAATGGGGCTGGGCGCCGTATCACTACGGGCGCTGGGTCAGTTACGACAACTACTGGTGCTGGGTGCCGCACGCGTGCCGTAATTGCGGGCGCAGTTGGTGGCGTCCGGCGCTCGTCGCCTTTGTTTATCTGCCGACTTCCTACGGGGAAAATGTCGCTTGGTATCCGCTCGGCTACAATCAGCATGATCCGCGCGGGCGTTATTACAAGCAGCCCGTGAGAGATTCCTTGACGCCTTTGCGCGCAGGTGAGATTGCCGATTTGCAGCGCATCAATCCAGTGTATCAAAGAGCCGTGACGACTTTGCCCGCGCGGGATTTCGGCGCAGGCACGGGACGCGCGCAACCCGCCGCGCCGGAATTAGCGCGCCGCGCTGTGACGAGTGATCCGGTGCGCGGGCGCTTGCCGATTGCTCCGGTTAATAACGATGCGAACAACACTGGAAGTCTTTCCGGGCGCACGCGCGCGGGAGGAACGGGTGTCGGTGCAAAGGGCGAACGTATGGCGCGTCCGGCGATGATGGACGCCGCGCGCTTGCCCGAAAGACAAATGGGCGCGGGGGCGCGTCAGCCCGGCGTTCCTCTCGATGATGAATTGCGGCGCGCGCGTGTCTATCGCGGGCGTGATCCTCGCTCAAGCGTTTCCGATGCCGTCAATGTAAACGGGCTTCCGCGAGCAATTGATACGGGCGTTGTCGCTCGCCCCGACAATCCAAGAAGCCAGCGCTCAATCGAACGCCGCCGCATCGAAAATGAGAATGCCGGAAGTGAGCCGTCTGTTCTTCGCCGCGCGCGTCCGCGAAGTCCAGACCCACAGGACGAGCGTTCTGCGAGGCCGGGCGTGACGCGCGAAACGCCGGATGAGGTCAGGGAACAAATGCCTAGACGCGAACAGCCCGAAAGAAGAGAGCGAAGACCGATGCCGCGCCCGCAACCTGAACAAAACGCGCCGACAGCGCCGCCAATTGAACGCGCCGCGCCGCCGACTGAACGCGCCGCGCCGCCGCCTCGCTCCGAGCCGCCTGCGGAAAGACACGAACGCCCGTCCGCGCCGCCGCCTTCGGCTCCCGAACCGTCCCGCCCCGTCGAACGAGAGCGCCCGCCTGCTGCGCCGCCCGCTCGTGAACAACGCGCCGAACCACGCGAAGCACCGGCGGCGCATCCGGCGCGCAGCGAGCCTGCGCGCCCTGAACAGCGCGACCAATCCTGAAATCTTATCAGCGGGAAGGAATGATAAAAATGAATCGCGCGCCGAAACAATCCATGCGCTCAGTGCTGATGATAATGTTGTTCGTTGCTGCAATGGTTTCAAACCTTGCGGCTACGGCAGTATGTCAGGAGAAAAGCGCTTCCAATGAAGTCATCACCATCAATTCCGATCTGGTGTTGGTCGATGCAGAAGTTATTGATAAAAAAACGCGGCGGCGAATCGGCAATCTCAAGCGCGAGGATTTCGTTTTGTATGATGACGGCGTCAAACAAAACATCACGTATTTCAGTCAGGACAAACTGCCGCTCTCCATCGTGCTGCTGCTGGATTTAAGCGACAGCGTCAAACCCATTATCGAACAGATCAGCAATGGCGCGCTCGATGCTTTGCAGCATCTCAAGCCGGAAGATGAAGTGGCGCTGATGGCCTCCGCCGATAAGGTGGAACTCGTGCAGGACTTCACGCGCGACAGGCAACTCATGTCCGGGAAAATAGCCGGTGTCGGGAAAACAGCGGACGTGGGGCAGGGAACATGGCTTAACGAAGCGGTTTACAAAGCGGCGCGCCAAATGCCGAATGCTTCCAATCCCGCGAGTCGCCGCGTCATCATCGTCGTGACGGATAACATCGCCTTTTCTCCAAAAGGCGAAGAAGGGAAAAAAACGTTCACTGAGTTATTTGAAACAGGCAGCGTCGTATCGGGCTTGATTGTTCGCGGAGGATTCGGCAAGGCCATCAATATCCTTTTCCTCGGACAATTGCATGGCCTCAACCCCTACGCGCAGCGAACCGGCGGCGAGATAATGAACGCGGATAAAAAAGAAGTCGAAACGAAGCTCGCCGAATTATTCGACCACCTTCGCTCGCGTTACAGCTTCGGTTACAGACCTTCGAGCGCCATTGTACCCGGCGCGTTTCATCACCTCGAAGTCAAACTTCTTGCGCCTGCCGCCTTGCAGAAAAATAGACCAACGGTTCGCGTCAAAGAAGGATACTACAGGGAAAAGCGCCGTGCTGAACAACGCGGGAATTAAGCGTGCGCGGGCAAAAAAATAAACCGTAAGCAGCAAAGCTGTTCGCCGAGCATACCGTCCGATGCTCTGCTCCAATGGCTTGTTATGCGCTTGGCGAGGGTAAGGAATTTATTGCAGATTACTCGATTTTCCGTCTATTCATTGAATCGAGATGCTTCGTCGTGCGTTCGGTAACGCTCGGCGGCGTGGCTGGCTGCTGAAGACGCAGTGTCGATAGTTCGCCGGTTGTTTTAGCTGGCAAGGCTTTTTCCCGCTCGCTGGCAGGCAAGGAATCCGGCTGGTAAATCGATAAATCGTTTTTGGCGCGCGGCTCGGTTTCTTCCTCGCGGCTCTTTTTAGCGAAGCTTCGCCGGTATCTTCCGTATTCCAACAGCGATAAGATAAGCATGGTACAGCCCGACAAAATCATTAACCACGAATTTCCAGAACTTGATTTAAGACTAATTAAACCGACGAGCAAGAACATCGAACCCATCACACCGCCGACAATCGCGCCTTCAGCGGCCTTCGGCTGCGCGCTCTCCAAATAGTCATCGTACTTGCGCACGAGACTCATGTGCCAACTCTCTCGCTTTGTTAAAGCGTGCGACACGAGCCGTAAATCTTCGCCGCAGCCGCGACAGAATTTTACGGCCTCATCGTTATTTTGTGTTCCGCATTTAGGGCAATACATAGGAATGACTTAAGCCGACGAGATTAGACAGACCTTTTACGTTGCAGCAGTTTAGTTTGTTCCATTGAATAATTGCCTGCCATTGATGTAAACGCTAATAGAATGAACGGCGCAATAACTAATTTCCCTGCGGCGGTTGATTGTACCCGAAGCTTCGCAGGATGGATTGGCCTTCTTCACTCGCTACAAAATCCGCGAACGAGCGCGCCGCCGCCTGCTTGCCGGAAGCGCGCACGATGCCTAGTGCCTGATCGATTGGTTGATGCAATCGCTCATCGACTGCGATGATGCGCTCCGCAGGTTCCTGCATCACGAGCGCCAGCGGCACAAAGGCAGCGTCGGCGTTGCCCGTCGCCGCATACTGCTTTGCCTGTGTCACGCTTTGTCCGTAAACGATTTTCGGCTCGACGAGTGTCCACACATTCAAGGCGCGCAACGCTTCGACGGCGGCGCGCCCGTAAGGAGCAACGTCCGGCTTTGCCACGGCGATGCGTGCCGCGTCCGCGCGCTTGAGGTCTTCAATGCGGCGGATCGGCGCGGGCTGGTGATGTTCATTCAAGGGAACCCACAGCACCAGACGCCCGCGCGCATAAAGCTTTTGCGTTCCTTGCGTCAAAAGATTTTTTCGCTCCAACTCCGCGACGTGCTCGACATCTGCGGCGGCGAAGACATCAAAGGGCGCGCCGTTCTCGATCTGCTTCGCAAGGTCAGCCGTCGCGCCGAAACTAAAGCGCACGCGCATCCCCGTCTTCTTCGTCCAACGCTCGCCTAATGAAGCGAACGCATCCGTCAGATTCGCGGCGGCGGCGACGATTATCTCGTCCGGCGGAGTCTGTGTATGCCTCTCATTGCGCGTCGAACAAGCGTTGACGACGAGCAGGAAAAGTATCGCAGCGACGGCAACGCAGGATTTCGCTGTTGACGAAAATTTATGTGCGCGAAACATTGCTCGTAAGAGCATGGCGGATTCCTTTATTCAACGGTAACGTATTCGCGTAATCCAAGAAAGCGGCGTTCGCTGATTCCGCGCACGACAATCAAATGCTCCGTGCGGCGGAATGCTCCGAATTGCTCGCGGTGGGCGATGATGCGCGCGGCGAGGCCAGCGCCGATGCCCGGAAGCTTTTCGAGTTCCGCGCGCGATGCCGTGTTGAGGTTAATACGCGTCGTAGTTTGATTTGACGGTGAACCGTTTTCCGGCGTCGAGGCAGACAAAACGGCGGCCTGTCGCGCCATTTTGACGCAAGACGAAGCACACAGCACGAAACAAAGCGTGACCGACAGCAACGCCCGCCTGTGTCTTAGGGGAAACCTTTGTTTCATACACGCAAAATGTTGCAAATGAATAGGTTGGCGAATGTGCCGCGCGAATGTGCAAAATGCTAGAAGTCTAAATTTTTCAGGAACTTGTAACACTCAAAAGCCTGTTTTCCACAGACTTTTCCACAGTCCCTGTGGAAATCTTTTTCTGCCGCATAAATCGTCAATAAAATCCCGCGCAAAGAAAAATGTTCACTGCATTTCCTCGCTCACTCGCTGCGCTTCCCAATCGTTGACGACCTCGTAAGCGCGGTTCAGTATGGGACGCGGGCGTGCGCCGTCGGCCTGCCCGATCAAGCCTTCGCGTTCCATCATGTCGAGAATCGCGGCGGCGCGTCCGTAGCCGATACGCAGCCGTCTTTGCAGCACGGAAGTCGAAGCGCGTTTCATCTCGATGCAGATTTTCAGCGCGTCTTCGTAAAGCTCATCGCGCACGCCCCCCGCGCCGTCTTCGCCCGCCGCTTCTTCTTCGGACTGCGTAATGCTTTCGTCGTAAACGGGATTGCCCTGATCTTTGACGTGCTTGACGATTTTCTCGATCTCTTTTTCATCGACATAAGCGCCGTGAACGCGCACAAGCCGCGAAGTTCCGGGCGGCAGGAAAAGCATATCGCCGCGTCCCAAAAGTTGCTCTGCGCCGTTGGCATCGATGATCGTGCGCGAATCTACTTTCGACGAAACGCGAAAAGAAATGCGCGAAGGAAAGTTCGCTTTAATGAGTCCCGTGATGACGTCAACGGATGGGCGCTGTGTGGCGAGCACGAGATGTATGCCGACGGCGCGTGCCATCTGTGCAAGCCGTGTGATTGACTCCTCGACTTCGTGGCCGGAAGTCATCATCAAGTCCGCGAGTTCGTCGATGATGATGACGATGTAGGGCAGCGTCTTCCAAGGCTCGCCCGTCTCGCCGTAATCCTTGACGGAGTTGCGATGGTTCACTTCCGCGTTGAAGCCGTCTATGTTGCGCACGCTCCATCCGGCAAGCTCTTTATAGCGGCGCTCCATTTCCGAGACAGCCCACTTCAGAGCATAAGAGGCGCGCTTCGGGTCTGTGATAATCGGCGTTGCGAGATGCGGAATGTCTGCGTAAAGGCCAAGCTCCAAGCGCTTCGGGTCAACCATAATGAACTTGACTTCATCGGGGTGCGCTTTGTAGAGAATCGAAACGATCAGCGTGTTGACGCCGACGGATTTGCCCGCGCCGGTTGCGCCCGCGATTAAAAGATGCGGCATCTTGGCAAGGTCTGCGACATAGTTTAAGCCGTCGATTGTTTTGCCGAGGGCGACGGTCAGCTTCGAGTTCGATTCGCGGAATTGGCGCGACTCTATGACTTCGCGCAAATGAATCGTGTCGCGCTGCGGGTTCGGAACTTCGATGCCGACATGCGCTTTGCCCGGCACGCGGTCAATGCGTATCGAATCGGCTTTGAGCGCGAGGCAGAGATCGTCCACGAGATTCGTGACGCGCGAATATTTGATGCCGGGATCGGGCTTGAATTCGTAAGTCGTGACGACGGGGCCGGGACAAATATATTCAATCTTGCCTGTGACGTTGAACTCGCGGCATTTTTCGGCGACGAGCTTGGCGAGTTCCTTTAGCTCTTCGTCGGCCTGTTCGCTGTGCGGCGGCGGCGCATTGAGAAACTCCGTCTCCGGCAATGTGTAGTCTGTGATGGGCGCGACAACGGCGGTTGATGCGTGTTGCGGTTTTTCAAGCGGCGCGGCGATGTGCTGCGCGGCGGGTATGTCCTGTTCGGCTTCGAGTTGGCCGGGTTCGAGGCGCACGACTGCCGCAGATTCAACCATCGCTTCGATTGCCGCCGCTTTGCTTGTTTCAACGCGGGCGATCGTTTGCGACACCGCAGTGCTTCGTTTGGCTGGCTTATCGGAGACGACGGTTTCGTGAAAGATTCCTTCGGGCAATTCTTCCGGTAACTCAAAATGGGAATCTATCACCGGCGCATCTATCATTCTTTCTTCGTTGTTTAGATTTTGAAGTGGTGCGGATGCGGAATTCGTTGTTGCTGCAAGCGCCGAACGCTTGATTGCGGCGGCGGCAGTATTCGTCTTCTTCGTTTCCTGCACAGGAGAATTATCGCGCATGAATTCCGCGACGCGCTCGGTGGCGGTTATTCCCTGAAGCGGCGGCGCATTTAAGTTCGCAGCGCTCTCTTCCAACATCGCTTCTCGTTCAGCACGCGCCGCATGACGCATCGCGGCACGCTCTGCGGCTTGCTCACGACGTTGCGCGCGCCACTCTTTAAGACGCGCGGGAGCCGAATGAAAGAAACCCAGACGGTTGGCGAAGAGGCTGAGCAACTGCTCGTAAAAATGAGCAAAGGAAAAGTTGGTGGCGAGCAGCAATCCCGTCGCCGCGAGCGCGATGAGCAACACGCCCGCGCCGATGCTGTTTAATCCGCTTGCAAGCGTGCTTGCGATGAGAGTTCCGACGAGTCCGCCCGGCGCAAAGCTTTTATCGAACAGTGGGCGCACATTGGAGAGCGAGAGCAACGCCGCGCACGCCAGCACGAGCATCAAGAGTCCGACGACGCGGGACAGCGGCGCGTGTATCCGGCGCGTGCGAAAACGCCGCCATGCCGCCGCCAGCAAAAGCAATGGCAGCAAACAGGCCGCGAGTCCGAAGGCTTGATACAAAGCGGCGGCGACGTTCGCGCCGATTGCGCCGACGAAGTTGTTATGGCTCGCAACGGTTTGCCCGCCGACGTTCCAAGACGCATCGCTGCCATCATAAGAAGCAAGGCACAGCGCAAAAAGCAGACCCAGCGCGCCGAGCGCGATAGCGATTATCTCATTGCGCCGCGTGTTGCGAGGCGCTGCCGTCGGGATACGCGCGTCAGTTTGTGTTACGGCCATAAATTCTCCGAAAATTAGTATTCAGGAGTCGGTGAAAAGTATTCAGAAGTCAGGAGTCAGAAGTCAGAATAAAAGCAAGAAACATGAATCCAACTCACTGAAGCAATCGTTATCGCGTCTTTATTCTGACTCCTGAATACTGTCTCCTGACTCCTGTTTATGCTGCCTGTCTTGAAAGCAAATACGCTTTGATGAAGTCGTCTATGTCGCCCGCGAGCACTGCGTCCACGTCGCCGCGTTCGAGTTTGGTGCGCGCGTCTTTGACGAGGCGATACGGCGCGAGCACGTAGTTGCGTATTTGCGAGCCGAAGGAAATGTCCGCTTTGTTGGCTTCGAGTTCGGCTGTTTCGGCGCGTCGTTTTTCGAGTTCGAGTTCGTAAAGACGCGAGCGCAAAACTTGCATTGCGACGGCGCGGTTCTGGTGCTGCGAACGCTGATTCTGGCATTGCACGACGATGTTTGTCGGCAAGTGTGTGATGCGCACGGCGGAATCCGTCGTGTTGATGTGCTGGCCGCCCGCGCCTGTCGCGCGGTAAGTGTCAACGCGCAAATCCTTGTCGTTAATTTCCACTTCGATGGTTTCGTCTATCTCCGGGTAAACGAAAAGCGAAGCGAAAGACGTGTGACGCCGCGCCGCTTGATCGAACGGCGAAATACGAACGAGGCGATGCACGCCCGCTTCGGCTGCCAGAAGCCCGTAAGCGTATTCGCCTTCGACACGAAACGTCGCGCTTTTGAGTCCCGCTTCTTCGCCGGGTTGATAGTCTATGAGTTCGGCTTTGAAGCCGCGCCGTTCCGCCCATTTCAAATACATGCGCAAGAGCATCTCCGCCCAGTCCTGCGATTCCGTGCCGCCCGCGCCCGGATGAATCGTGCAGATGGCGTTGCGCACATCGTTTTCGCCCGCGAGCAGCATCTCCGTTTCGGCTGCGGAAATCTCATGTTCGAGACGTTCGACGAGGGCGCGCAATTCCGTCAGAGAGTCTTCATCATCTTCTCCGGCGAATTCAAAGAGCACTGCGGCATCGCTGATTGATTGCTCGAACGATTCCTGACGCGTGATGATGCGTTCGAGACGGCTGCGCTGCTGCAACAAAGCTTGCGCCGCTTCCTGATCGTTCCAGAAATCGGGCGCGGAAGCTTCGGCTTCAATGCGATTTAGTTGGGCGCGCTTTGCCGCAACATCAAAGAAACCTCCCGAGTTGCTCGACGCGCATCGCCAAGTCCTCATAACTTGTGCGCAACTCTTGGGTAGTTAAAGTCTCGATCATCCTTAAAACCTTTCTGCTAAAACTTTTGTCTGTAAATTCAGGCGCGTTAAAGAATCCGCTTTCGGCGCGAAGCAGCAATCAAAAAAAACAAACTGACGAGAGCGCAGAAGCCTGCGAAGACATCGCCGTGCCGCGTGTAAAAAGTTTGCTCGCCATCATTGCGATTCACAGTCCATGTACGCACGTCCGGCTGAAAACTTTTCGTTGTATCCAACACCTCGCCGCGTTCTGTAATACGTGCCGTGATGCCCGTATTGGTGACACGCAAAACCGGACGGGCATTCTCGACTGCGCGAAACACTGCGTTCGCCAAGTGTTGATGCAAAATAGGAGTCGGCCCCAAGTAGCCGTCGTTTGAAATGTTAATGAGCACGTCCGCGCCGTTCAATACTAATTGTCGCGCAATGCCCGGAAACGCCGACTCGAAACAAATGAAAACTCCCGCGCGCACATCGTTGCCGAGCGGCATCAGCGGATACTGCGCGCCCGGCGTGAAATCTCCGACCATCACAGGGATCATATTGACGCCCGGCAACCAGCGCGGCAAAGGTATGTACTCGCCAAACGGCAACAAGCGAATCTTATCATACTGGGCAACGAGCCGACCTTCTTCATTCACCATCACCGCCGCATTATATGCGCCGTTTGCCGGAGCAGGCTCCAACGAATTAAACAACACCGAAGTATGATTGCGCCTTGCAAAGTCAGCGACGAACGCACGGAACTGCGCATCGTTTGAAAAAGTGAAATTCATCGGCGACTCAGGCCAGACGACGACGCGCGGTAGGGCATTAAGCATTCGCCATTCAGGATTTGTCGGAAATTGATTCGGCACATTGATACCATCCACAATAACTGTCGGCAAACTGAATTTGCGCAGCGCAGTTTCACTTAACAGTTCGTGGCGAGTGACGAGCGCTGCCGATTCAGCTAACGACTTGGTAGGTTCCATTGGCACGTTTGGCTGTATGCCTATTACTATGGCGTCCGGCTTTTGCTGCTTACTGCTTGATGTAGATGCAACAGCAGGCCACCACGAAAGAATTGCCATTGTGTAAATGCAGACAATAAGAGCTACTGCTCCCAGAAATGCGCGAATAGTTGTTTTCAAGAATGCGTAAGCGACAGCCGCGTTGACCAGCACAATCAAAAATCCAACCGCATACACACCGCCCCAATGCGCCGCTTGAATCAGGAAGGGTTGATAGGCTTGCGAGTACCCGACGGCGTTCCAGAGTTGGCCTGTCGCGCCGAATCGCGCCCATTCACAAGCCGTCCATGCGAAGGGCGCGACGAACAGCGCGCGCGCTCCCCATTGGCGAATCACGCGCGCGAGTGCCGCGCAGCATAGAGCCGGGAAAAGCCCGACGATCAGCGTGACGGGCAGCAGCAGAAAGTAAGCGACGGGCGCGGGGATGCCGCCGTAGCGAATCGGCGCGTACGTGAGCCAGTAACAGGAGCCGTAAAAATAGAGCGTGCCGGTGAGCCAGCCGAGCAGAAAGCTTCGTCCGGTATGCGGCTGGCGGGCGACGGCGACAAAGAGCGGCGCGAGCGCAATCCACGCGAGCGGCCACACATTGAAATCGGGAAACGACACCACCAGCAGCAACGCGGAGAGCACGGCGAGTCCCGCCTCCGAAAGCGTCGGCAGATTTGCCCGCGCTTCCGCCCACGTATGCGCGCGCGCCGCCCTGACTTTTTCGCGGAGCGACATTGTTGCCCGCTCTGCCTCCCGGTCTTGCATGAAAGAAAGTTTATCAAATTGATATGAGTGTGCGCGAGTGAGCAATCTGTTTGACGGAAATCGTTTAGTTCAAGGGGTAATTCGACAGAAAACGTCACTGCCGGAGTGACAAATTTCGGCTCCCGACAATTTTGCGTAAGCGGCGGCTGCGCCCGCATAAAGACGCAGCGAAGTATTAGGCGAAGTGAAAGAGTAATTAGGTTGTCGTGCAAAGTATTGTAAACGCAAAAAAAGCCCTATAAAGAGGGCGAACCCGGCCATTGCTGACCGGGTTCTCGTTTAGGTATGTTTTTCTGAAGAATGCTCGGCGGGCGGCTGGCGGAAGCGGCAGGCTTTCGCTCAGAGAAGTGATGGCGGCGGGGTCACGTTTCATCCGTGCTGGCCGGTAATGTATAGAGCACGTCTCGTGCCATAGATTTTATTTTTCTGGAAGAGCACGGAGATTAGTCGTAAGGAAGATCATCGGCAGCCTCTTTGACAGGCGGCGATTGACGTGGCGGATGATTGCAGAGAATTATTACTGGGGAAGCGTTGGCGTGGGATTCGCGGCGGGCATTTCGATTTGCGATTGCGGGACAGCGGAAGAATTTTGCGTGCTCATCAAACGCCCGACGAAAATGCCGATGGCAAAGAAAAGAGCGGCGATGACGAGCGCGCCGAGCAGCAGCACGGCGGGGCGGCGCTCGTCGCGGTTGAATTCCGCAAATGCCGAATGGCCCATGCCGTTGTCGGCGTGCGGAGTGTAAATTTCAGTGTCTGTTGACATGGCCGCGCATTAAAAATTCAGAGGCCACCGAATGCCGTAAAAGCGTGCGAGACAAATACGAAAAAAGGCTTCTTCAGTCCGCCAATTTGACTTCGAGCAAATAGCCGCTTACTCCGACAACGCGAACATGGCTGCCGCGCTCGACGGTCAAGGAACGATGATCGTCGGGTTCGACTGCTTCAGCCGCATCGTCGGAACGCTTCAGCCGCGCGCGCCACAATTCGCCGCGCACCAACACCGCACCTTCAGGCGAAAGCGATTCTTCAACCGATGCCAACGCGCCCAACAGATTCACCTCGCCCGTCCCAGCTTTTTTATGTCGCCATAGCAGAAACAGCATTACTGCGAAGACGGCGATGAGAAACAACACGATGTAAATGAAAGCATCGAACATGGATAACCCGCAAGCGTCGAACGGGCGCAGTTTAGCATGAAGTCGTGTTGGCGAGAATACGCAAATCAAATTGTTTGCACAGAAAAAGCGCGATGCTTCCCGTTAGAGAAGCATCGCGCCTTTCCGCATTTGTTTGATGAGCGAAACGAAAATTACTTTCCGCCGGTTTCGACCTGTCGCTGAAGCGCGATGGCTTCTTGATTATTGGGGTCTATTTGCAGAGCGTTGCGCGCGTAGCTGATGGCCTGCGCGCGGTCACCGCGTTCAAGAAAAATGCGCCCGAGAAGTATGTGTGCGTCGATTAATTTTGCGTCCCAGAAAATCGCAGTCTTGAGCGCGCTAATCGCCGCTTCCGGGTCGCCGCGCCGCCCGTTGATATGCCCGATCATGAGATACGCATCGGCGTTCATCGGCTCGACTGTAATCACGCGGCGCAGTTCTCCGAGCGATTCGTCATCGCGCCCGGCGGTATAAAATTCGCGCGCTTTGGCGAGCAATTCCTGCGTGTTACCGGTGGCCGAAGTGATGCCCGGATCGGCGGGCTTTTCCTTTATCAAATCGAAAAGGTCGCTGCGATTGAACGCTTGCCGCAAACGCAAGGGAACAAGCGCGGCGGTTTGCGATTTTTGCCAGTCTGTCTGCCATTTGGCATACATCGTTAAGTAGCGGCGCGCTTGGTCGTCTGCGCTGGCGGCGGCTTCCTTGCCGCCCGTGCGCTCAAGCGATTTGGCGAAGAGAAAATAAGCCTGCCCGTCGCGCGGATCAGCTGTGATGACGGGGCGCAATTGCTCTGCTGCTTCGGCGAATTTGCCGTTTAAGAAAAGAGCGTAGGCATAGTTGAAGCGCACTGTCGGATCGTCCGGCGCGGATTCCGAAGCGCGCGAGAGAAACGCCGTGCCTTGTTTGAGAAGGCGCGCGCGCTCGTCTTGCTTCTTCGCGTCGCGCCCGGCCTGCACGGAGATTGCGCCCGCGTTGTTCCAGACGGCGGTCAGCGGCATGTCCGCCGAAAGCGCAACGATTGAATCGAGCGCGCGATCCATGTCGTTCTGACGCCAGTAAGCGAGGCTCGCGTAAAAGGCTGCTTCGGCGTAGTGCGAATCCTTCTTTTGCAACTTCGAGAAATACTCCGCCGCTTGACGCCAATCGTTCTGCGCGAAGTAAAAACGACCAAGCTCGAAAGCTGCCTGCGGGTAGTTTGCGCCCGCGTTCGCTTCCGCGTAAAGGCGCATCGCGTTCTTCAGATAATTGGCGCGTGTCGGCTCGCGTTCGCTTGTCTGCGCGCCCTTCACGTAAGACTCGAAAGCCTTCGGCGGAACCTTCGTCGCCTGCTGCACAAACTGATTCTGCGAAAACGGCAGCGCCTTATCGCGCTGGTAAAGAACCTGATAAGCGAGCCTGCCCTGCATTGTTTGCAAGGTCGTGAGCGCGCCGCCGAAATCGTATTCGCGCGTCGCCCAGCGTCCGTCCGCCATCGTTTCGCCCATCAAGCGGCCTTCGTTGACTTTGATAACGCGCGCCGTGCCTTGCAGGGAAGCGGGCAAGTCGCCCTGCGGCGGATCGACGTTGTATGTGCCTAAAATAATCAGCGTCGCGTGAGCCTCACGCGCTAACTTGATCGCCGTCGCGCGCGAAGGCAGCGTCGTTAAAGGAAGCCGCACGCGCTGGTAAGCGAGTTCGCGCTCATCGCTGGAGACGACTGTGAGTCCGGGCAGATTCAAAAGGTCTGCGAGTGAATCGGCAAAAGTTTCGCCCACCCAATTATATTCCGCGCGGTTCGAGCGATTCTCAAATGGCAGCACAATGACCACATCGGCGGCCTGCTGCTTCTGCGCTTTCGCAACATAAGCGGGCGCAAAGCAAACAATCGTAATCAGTATCAGAAAAATAGCAATGGAATAATGAATGAAGCGATGAGTAAAGCGTTGTCGTTTTAGCATAAACTTGAATCCTTAAAAGCGAATGAAAAGCAAAAAGCTGCGCGTCGCTCTGAATCGAGAGCCGCGCTGGTCAAATTTCGCGCGGCGGAGCGTCGGCAGCTTTAATCGCTCTTTCCTGTAAAGGAGCGTGGATAGTCTGGCGAAAGAAGTGGCGTCCCGTACGGGAGTCGAACCCGTGTCGCCGCCGTGAAAGGGCGGTGTCCTAGGCCACTAGACGAACGGGACATGTGCGTTTGCTTTGCACGGAAGCGAAGCAAATTACCGTACACGCGCCCCTCGTGTCAACCGCAGACCATTTGTGTACGCTGCCGCGCGCTCATCTTTTGATGCCTTAACCTCTCCGCGCGGTTGTCAAAGAAACTCCATGATGCAAAGGAAAAAGGCTATAATAAAGCTTTTTAACGAGGAGCAAAACACCAATGGCAAGAGGATGGGAAAGCAAATCAGTCGCAGACCAAATGGAGCAGCGGGAAGAACGCGCGCGCTCACAAAACAACGCGCATGAAATCTCGCCCGTCGTCCGCGAGCGCCACGAACGCATACAGACCTTGCGCCTCTCACGCACGAGAACTCTCGCCCAACTCGAACACGCAACACGCCAACCGCACCGCGACATGCTCAACCGCACACTCCGCGCGCTCGAAGCGGAGATCGAGGAATTGAGTTGATCTCTGGCGTACAATTACTGTTTGGCATCTTGCTCTTGTAACAATGCCAAAATTCAAAATGCCTAAGACATTCAACATTTCTGCAATAGCGGCATATGTCATATTGCTGACTTCTGTTGGTTTAGCCCAACAATCCACTTCTCCAAGTTCTCCAAATAATCTAAAGCCAACTAATTGCGAAATGAATGCGGCGATGCTTGATAGAGTTCCTCAGAATAGATTTCAAGGAGAAGCAGAAAACGATCTGGTTATTGCAATTGCTCATCTTGGCGAGCGTGAATATTCAAGCGAGCTTAATCGTAGGCGCTTATTTAATGTTAGGTATCGTTTAGAGAATTACCGAGGGCTAAACCCAAAGAGAATAGTTGTTGCGCAAGGCGAAGGAGTTAAAGGCTATGGGCGAGTAGAATTATATGTTGACGGAGTTTTATTTGAAGTCTTGGTTGCCGAGCGTGGGAAAGATTTATGCGTTAGCTGTTGTGGAATAAACGAAGATTTTTACCCAGAGCGTACAAAACGAAAGAGAAATCGGTAGAAAGATTTAAGCTACGGCGATGCCGAACAAGTCCTTGCACTTGACCGCCCGACAGCGTGCCTCTCATCAATCTTCCTAAAGATTTGGTTGAATGCCATTCGCGCGCAGCAGGTAAAGTCCGGCGTTCGTCTGCTTCGCTTTAGTGTGAAACAAGATGTAAAGCTATTTTGAACGGATGCTATTATGTCATTGCTCCCAAATTATTTTTTAAGCCCTGAAGAATACTTGATTGCTGAACGCGCGGCTGAATACAAAAGCGAGTACGCCGATGGCGAAATGTATGCGATGGCGGGCGGCAGCGAGCGGCATAATCTGATTACCGGAAATGTAATCACCGCTATCGGCATACAACTTAGGAATCGCGCGGGTCGTATCTATCCAAGCGATTTGAAGGTGCGCGTGCCAAACTCAAGAAAATTCTTTTATCCAGATGTCTCCGTCGTCTGTGGCGAGACTCTGTTTGCCGACGATGCGCGGGACGTAATACTTAACCCGATTTTGATTGTGGAAGTCTTATCGGAAAGCACGGCGGCTTTCGATAGAGGAAAGAAGTTTCATGCTTACCAGCAAATCGAGTCTTTACAGGAATATTTATTAGTCGCGCAGGATGAGCATGTCGCAGAGCATTATATCAGGCAGGAAAATAATCCTTGGCTTTATACGAAGGTCAACGGATTGGATGCAGAAATAGTGTTGCCGACAATCGAATGCCGATTAGCGTTGAGAGACGTTTACGATAAGACGACATAACAAGCCTTTGCAGTTAGCTGGCGGGTGACGTAGAATTATCGTTCGATCAATCATCGCAAACAACTTTGCCTTAATCGGCTCACCGCATCATTCGACGCAGAATCCAGAATCGTCATTCGTCTTTGTCTGCGCGAGCAATCCTTCCATGTGCTGGCGTGCCTTCCATGCGCCGGTGCGAGTGGCGGCTTCGATACCGTCAGACCACGCGCGGCGGGCTTCGTCGGGCTGGCCGGAGTTGACGAGCGCTGTGCCGAGCATTTGATAGGCGGCGGTGTAATCCGGGTTGATGCGTAGGACGTTGCGCAAGGCTTCGGCGGCGTCAGGCCAGCGTTCGAGTTTGAGGTATTCGCTGGCGAGGCCGTAATGGATCATCGCATCGTCGGGCTGCGCGCGCGCCATCGTTTCAAAGATTTCGATTCTGGATTGTGCCATTGATTTCAGATTCCCCGTTTCATAAAAATGTTTCGGTAAAAATTCAGGCGAAAACGCGGCGCGTGCTTTCTCGTTCTTGTAGCGCGCTTAAAACAAAAGTTCGCCGCGCAGGATTGTCACAGCTTGTCCGCCGAGATGCACGCGGTCATTGGCGACGCGGACGCGCACTGTGCCGCCGCGCGCGCTTATTTGGCGTGCGACGAATTCCGCTTTGCCGAGACGTTTTTGCCAGAATGGGCCGAGACAGCAATGCGCGGAGCCTGTGACGGGGTCTTCGTCGATGCCGCTGCCGGGCGCGAAAAAGCGCGAGACAAAATCAAATTCATTCATCGCGTCGGCGCGTGCGGTGACGATGATGCCGCGCACGCCGAGCGTTTTGAGCACGGAGAAATTCGGCTGCATGTCCGCCACTACTTTTTCGCTTTCGACTTCAACGAGATAATCGAATTGATTTTTGCCGACGTACTCCGGCGCGGTGATGCCCAGAGCTTCCAGAAGACCTTCAGGCGCATCGGCATCTTTGGCAAGCATGGCGGGAAAATCGAGTTCGATCCAATCTTCCTTGCGCGTCGCCGTGAGCAAGCCGCTCGAAGTGTGAAAGCGCGCTTGTTCGTGTGGCGGCAGATGCCATTCTTCCCACAACACATGCGCGCTGGCGAGCGTCGCGTGGCCGCAGAGTTCGACTTCGACGGCGGGCGTAAACCATCGCAAATTGTAGCCGCCGTCCGCAGCCTTTTGCAAAAACGCCGTCTCGGATAAATTCATTTCTCCGGCGACGCGCTGCATCCATTCATCGCTGCGCGGTTCTTTGAGAATGCACACGGCAGCGGGATTGCCGCCATAAGGCTCATTTGTGAAAGCATCGACTTGCGTAATCGTTTGTCCCAAAACTTTTCTCTCCCTTGTCGATTCAATTAATCCGCTTTACGAATTCCAGAAGGCGTTCGTGATGATGCGCGTGGCTTCGTCGAAACTCAAATCACCGTTGATTATTTTGTAGCCGATGGTGTCCTCGTAATTCTTTGTGCCTGCACGCGTGCGGAGCGCGGCCTGTTCGGGCGTAATGCCGCGCTGTTCAAGAGCAAACGCGCCCTGTGCGGTGAAGCATCTCGCGCGAAGCCAATCCTCTATTTCTTCTTCGTCTGTGAAACCTGAGGCGAGCCATTCCCGCGCCGCCGCTTCCACAGAGTTTTCATGTGTCGGCGCGGCTTCGTCGTAACGGCGCAGCACTTGTATAACGCGCAACAGTAATTCATTTTCGCTCTCTTTATCTGTCATAATCTGTCATACATTTTCCCGCCCGCCGGAAATGATATAATGATTTTACGCGGCAGCATCAACATTCGCTATTCGATAAAGAGAATAACAGGCTATGACGCTTCCTATCATCGTCGCCGTCGGCGGCTTCGCCTCGAATGTCGGCAAGACGACTTTAATGTGCGAATTGCTGCGCGCATTTCCCGGCTGGGAAGCAATTAAAATGACGCGCGGGCATTATCGTTCATGCGGCAAAGACCCGCACGCATGTTGTGTCAGCCATCTTCTGAAAGATGAGCCGGTGATTCGCTCCGGCAGAAAACAAACCTACGCGCAGGGTAAAGACACAGGCCGTTACTGGGACGCCGGAGCACGCAACGTTCACTGGGTGATTGTGACGGACAAGCAAGTCGAGGCGGGAATAGATCAGGCACTTGCGCGCGTCGAAGCGCCGTGTGTGTTGATCGAAGGCAACAGTTTTTTGCAATTCATCGAGGCGGATTACACGTTGATGGCGGCGCGCGCCGACGGCGGCGGCAAAATTAAACCGACGGCACGGCGCGCGCTGGCGAAAACTTCCGCGCTCTATTTGTTCGAGGATGAAACGAGCGCGACAAACATCTCGCCGCACGAACAATTCGCCGCGTGGCGCAAAACCTTCGTTGACGATCATTTGATTCGTCATCTGCCTGTCTACACGCGCGACGATCTGCCGCAACTCTTTGCCCGCCTGCGCGCGCTGCATAAACCGCTCGCCGCATGATGCACGCCTTGCGAAATCTTCCTTGTAGCCGGGCGACAGAATAGTTGGAGCGAGTCTCATGCAAAACAAAATGATTTATTGGATTCTCCGAGTGAGTGCGGTGATTCTTGGATTGCTGATGATTTCATCGTCTTTATCTTCCTTGGTGTTTCCTGACATCATTCATTCTGAAGCGCCATATCGCCTGGCTTGGCAGCAAATCATTCTTGACATAGCTTTTCTGATTTATGGTCTCTTATTGCTTGTGCCTCATAGATGGTTCATCCGAAATCCTCTTTTCATTGGTAAATTGCTCCTTCTTGGAATCGGTGTCCTATGGTTTTTCTATGTTGCCGTGACCAGTTTCTTAGAGTTTTCACAAGGAAGAAAACATTGGCTGATTGTGCCGGTTTCAATTGCGATGATCTTGCTTGGATTAATTGCGCCCCTATCATTGGTGTTAAAAAAGAGGATGAGCGGAGCATAATCAAAGACACGTTTTTCAATCTGCGTGGATGTCAAACAACTCATTCGAGCAGACGGTGGAATAGCTTACTTGTCATGTCGCCTTTGCAAGTCATGTTGCCTGTATTCACCCACCGCATCGCAATTCCAGCATTGCGAAATATTTTAATTTTTCGATGTCTCCACAACACATGCAAGGCCGCATCTTTCAATTGAATTGCTCACAAGGCGGCGTGCCGAAGCTGGCTGTGCAGGCGGCGGAACTAACGCTGACGGGGCTTGCTTGCGACAAACAAAAGCACACGCGCTTTCACGGCGGCCCGGCGCGCGCGCTGTGTTTGTATTCCGTCGAGCGCATACGTGAATTGCAGCAGGAAGGGCATTCGATTGCGCCCGGCACGGCGGGCGAAAACGTGACCGTCGAAGGCATTGATTGGAACAAACTTCAACCGGGAATCGTGCTGGCGCTCGGCGACGATGTGATCGTGCGCGTGACGAGCTACACGGTGCCTTGCAGACAAATCGCCGCTTCGTTTATTGACGGCAATTTTATGCGTATCTCTCAATCGGAACATCCCGGCGACGCGAGGCTTTATGCGCGCGTGTTGCAAACGGGACGCTTGGAAGTCAATCAAATCGTGCGCGTGATAGATTAGTCATTGAAGCGGGCGTTCAATTGTTTACGTCCTTAGTTTGCGCGCGGCTGTTAAGTTCGTCCATGAAGATTGTATGTGAGATGCGACTGTCAATTACGCGCGCTTCTGTTAAAATCAAACGACGCGAAAAGGAGAACTTTATGAGAGCCAAATGGCGCGGCAAGGTGATTGCCGAAAGCAACAAAACGGTTTCCGTCGAAGGCAACCATTATTTTCCGCTGGAGTCAGTCCGGCAGGAATACTTGCGAGCGAGCGAGACGCACACGACGTGTCCTTGGAAGGGCGAAGCGAGTTATTACGATGTGCTGGTGGGCGACGAAGTCAACAAGGATGCCGCTTGGTATTACCCGCAGCCGAAGGAAGCCGCGCAACAAATCGCAGGCCACATCGCCTTCTGGAAGGGCGTCAGCATCGAATAGTCTGGATAAGCGCAACGGAAATCTTCAATCTGAAAAATTAACAAATCAACGCACAAAGAGAAATTAAAATGGCCGGGGAAACTTACGCAGAAAATGTTATGCAACTTGCCCGCGAGAACGATAATTTTCGGCAAGTTCTTTTTACGACGGAGCACTCGCAATTAGTGCTGATGTCCCTTAAGCCGGGCGAGGAGATCGGCGAGG
>JAABUK010002589.1_pt1 | contig 32244 bp, 36 predicted proteins | sample 5559141 | NCBI WGS metagenome assembly JAABUK01 (sample SAMN10711869, study PRJNA513367) | rock metagenome | isolation source: Antarctica rocks | place: Antarctica: Victoria Land, Pudding Butte nord | collected 2016-01-03 | reverse complement strand
CGTTTGGTGCGCGATTACGAGTATTTGCCTCAGAGCAGTGAGGCCATGATCCGCTTGGCAATGTGTCATTTGATGCTCAAAAGGATCAAAAATACATGATCTTAGACTTTCTCAACACGCTCTTAGCAAATCACCGCCACAAATGACCGAATGATTGACGCAAATGACTGTCTTGCTGTTCATCCCCAGTTTTAAGTTTATGAACTTCATCAGCGATAGATTCCCAGCTAACTTGTTTCATATCTAAACGATACAAAAGGGGTTTGTATTCGTCAATCTTCTTTACAACAGAGCAGAGATCACGGTTTTGGTATTTCAGCAACCATCCTATTATGCAATCTGGAGCCTGCACAATAGCACACAAGAGGGAAAAGAGAGTCTCTAGACTGTGGTAATACTCTGTACGCAAAGCGATTGCGGCATATTGGCGCTGTTCACTATTCAAAGAATTTGCGTGTACCGTTGCCATATGTGAGAAGTAACTTGCATCTATACTGTTAATAAATTCTATGTTTCTCTGTCGAATATCTGTGTCCCAAAAGCAGTAGGGTGTATCATTCACTACAAAAGGCAGATATTGTATCTCTATTTCCGGCATATTCGTACCCCTCAGAACTTGTGCGTGTTTCTTATTACTTTATTAATCAATTTTTAACAAAAAAGACCCTACCGTTTTGGCAGAGTCTTTTGAGTGTATTGGCCCGAGGCTAGATGCAGCTCCCTGAAATCGCACAGCGCGGCTGTGGTATGATCCTCATCGGAAGCCCCCCCGCTGAATCGCCCGAGACGTGTCGAGCCTTCATTTATATTATGGCATTTTATCTGAGAAAATAAACTACTATTCGAAAAAATCTTGTTCAACAGATCACCGAGTACGGCGCTTGTATAAAGTGACTAATGCCAACTTCTTTTTGCCACGTCGGACTTCGAAGACGCAGTAAAGCGTGTAACCTAAAACATTCTTCGAGACCTCAACCCGAACCGCTCCGAACCGACCCACAGAAGCAAGGGAAATAGAATCGGGGTCATTCATTACTAATCGCAGGCTGAGGAAATCTTGTTTGACAATAGGGATTTGTCCGTGCAAAAGTTCGTTTCTACCGCTGTGACGTTTGTGAGCATGACGAATACCGTCGGCCTCTAAGTAGGGCATCATAAGTCTTTGCGGAAGTTTTGGCAGGTTCTGTCAGACTGTTCACCGAGAAAAACATATTTGGCTCTGCAAGAACTTCTGATGCGTTACTTAGAGCGTGTTGAAAAAGTCGAAATTTCCAATGCTGGGCTGGAATTTGCTCGTCTGAAATCGGGCATGGCTTCTAAAACGCCAGCCTCCATTGATACAAAAAAACGTCGTTAGACACCAGAAAGCCGACTTTTTCAACACCCTCTTAGGACATACGAAAAATCGCTTACATCAATATCTGTAGCCGAAAGAAATTCTGAGACCACCGCATTTGTGAGCGCGAGATTACCGCCATTCGCTTTGCCGGGTTTAGAAAGTGCAAGGTCATAAAGGCGCGAGACTTCTTCTTCCCATTTTGAGGCAACGTTGACCTCTTCATCAAAGGTCATATGTTTGTCTGGCTGTCCTTACGCGGCCTCTCCACCTTCTTGCCCCCTCTGGTTGGGTCCGCTGCTTGTAGGCATCCTGGTTGGAGCGGGCGATAATTTTACGGCAACCCTGCTACTATCCTATAAATCCGCTTCCATACAGCACCAGCCGTGGTCCCGCAGGACTTTGGTAAACCGTTTCCCGGAGACCGTTTTCAACGCCTGTTCCTCACGCCGCAAGTTCCAGCGTTCGGACGCGGGGGTGGGGCGTAGGCGACACCCCTTTTTCACGGAGGGACTGCGGAGTTTGGACACTCAGCCAGCCTTCGATGGCGTCATTCAGGTTTTCGACAATCTCATCCAGAGTCTCACCCTGTGTCAGACAGCCGGGCAGGGCAGGCACTTCCGCCCAGTATCCGCCTTCTTCGGCGGCATGAACGCAGGCCGACAGGCCATCGACTTCAATGCTGACGTAGTTTTCTTGCAGCTCTTTGTCCATAAGAATAAGATACCAAAAAAGGGGGCTGTTGTCAACACCGGGCGGGAAGAGCGGGGGCCGCTTCTCCTGCCCGGCGCGGAACGGGACAACATTAAAACTAACCCAAGTTGCTACCTTGCTGCTCACCGATGAGTTTTGGCGAAAAACGGTGAATTTCCGCCTTGAACCGTCGCTAAAATGCCTTATAAAGCGGTTTAGAGCTTTGAAAGCGGCTGTCGATAGTGAAAAACTCATAAGGTAGCAACTTGGGTTAAAACTAAGCCGCCGGGGCGGGGGCTAATTCGACGCTGACGGAGTTGATACAATAGCGCTGGCCGGTGGGGGCGGGGCCGTCCTCGAAGAGATGGCCGAGGTGGGAGCCGCAGCGGTGGCAGGTGGCTTCGGTGCGGCGCATTCCGAACGAGCGGTCTTCGTGCAGGTCCACCGTGCCGGGTTTGGCGTCGTAGAAGCTCGGCCAGCCGCAGTGGGAGTCGAACTTGGTGCCGGACTCGAATAGCTCCAGGCCGCAGGCGGCACAGACGTAGGTGCCGCCGGTTTTGGTGTCCACATACTTGCCGGTGAAAGCCCGCTCGGTGCCTTTTTCGCGCAGGACGCGGTACTGCTCGGGGGTCAACTGCTCGCGCCATTCGGCTTCGGTTTTGGTGATTGTGTCGGTCATAACAGGTCTCGCTTTCGGTGTTGGGTGCTGCTCTTTAAACACACGGGGGCGTCAAAGAGTTCACGATTTGGAGGCGGACCAGACGGCCATGAGGCCCGGATCGCGGTTCGCCCAGGCGTAGTAGGGGATGGCGGTCACCGGCGCGGGGGCGCTGCCGTGCAGGACGGTGACGCCGTTCAGCAAGTCAGGGACGAACTCGGGCGCGAAGTCTAAAGCGGCGGGCAGGCGGAGGTCGCGGAGGTCGAAGCCCGGATTGTCGGCGGCCTCGAAGCAGTAGACGAGCGGGCCGCGTCCAAGCGCCGCCTGACCGCGCTGAGACGTGGCGCGGGGGTGCGCGACTTCCCGGCGCACCGGCAGGGGCAGGGTGAGGGTCACGATATCGCCAGCGGCCCAGTCGCGCTCGATGTGGGCATACGTGCCGGGGGTGGGGGCGCTCTGAGCTTCGCCGTTGACAGCCAGTGCCGCGCCGTTCGCCCAGCCGGGGACACGCAAGTTGAGGGCGAGAGGGCCAGCCGTGCCGACGGTAAGGGTGATTGTGCCGTCCCAGGGGTAATTGGCGGACTGTGTCAGCGACACGGTGCGGCCATCGGGCAGGGGCAGGGCGGCGCGGCTGTCGGCGTAGAGGTGGACATAGACGGCCCCGGCGGCGTCGGTGCCGTAGAAGTAGCCGGGGAGCTGTGCCAGCAGGCGGGCGACATTGGGCGGGCAGCAGGCACAGCCAAACCACGCCTCACGGCGGTGCCGCCCATCGTCGGCCATCGGGTTTTGATAGAAATACTCGGTTCCGGGCAGCGACAAGCCGGACAGGAAGCCATTGAACAGGATGCGCTCCATCAGGTCCGCATACTTCGCGCCGCCGTCCACAAGCAGCATCCGGGCATTCCACATCAGGCTGCCGATAGACGCGCAGGTCTCGGCGTAGGCACGGGCGGGCTGCTCGTAGTCCGCCCCAAACGCCTCATTGTCCCAGCGCGAGCCGATGCCGCCGGTGACATACATCTGCGCCTCCGTCATGTTATCCCAAAGCCTATCCAGCGTGTCTTTCAGGGCCGCTTCGCCGGTTTCGGAGTAAATATCGGTCGCCCCGGCGGCCAGATACACGCCGCAAACGGCATGGCCTTCCATGCGGGCATACTCGCGGAAGTGCAGAAACGGATAAACCGCGTCGTTCATACGCCCCATGCCGAGGCGCGAGTCAAGCTGATGCTGCGCTTCGCCCAGGTACCGTTTGTTTCCCGTGATGCGAGACAGCTCCACCAGCGGCATTTCGATTTCGGGGTGACCGTCTACCCCGTGAAGCTGCTCCGCGCCCGGCCCGAATGTGTCGCAGATCAAATCGGCAAAGCGCGTTGCTACGTCTAATAGCTGCGTGGAGCCGGTGACGCGGTGGTGCGCGACGGCGGCCTGAAACAGATGCCCGGCGCAGTACAGCTCGTGCTGATTGTTGAAGCCTAAATTGAGCGTCGTCCACCGCTCCGGGACACGCTCAAACATGAAGTAGCTATTTAAGTAGCCATCGGGCTGCTGCGCTGCCTCGATTTCATCGACCGCCGTGTCCACCAGCGCCTCCAGCACCGGGGAGTCGCCCGACGCCAGTGCCCACGACGCCCCTTCCAGCCATTTGTAGACATCCGAGTCGCTGAACCACATTCCCTGAAACTCCAGCCCCGTTTTGTGGCCCGACGCCCGCCGGAAATTGTCCAACGCCCCGGTGTCTTCCAGATGCTTGAACTGCGAGGGCAGGGTGGTCTCGCGGTTGGTTTTGAGGCGCGGCTCCCAGAACGAATCGGTCAGCGTCACCGCGCTGACAGGCATCTGCCGCAGGCGGGCGGCGGGGCTGTGGCGGGTGTCTAAAATCACGGCATTGGGTAGGGTGGTCATGGGGGTTATATTCCTTGAAGGGGGCACTGTGCAAGCTCAATTAGTTTACCAGCAAGGGACGGGGGTTTGCAAGAGGAATGCAGGGTACAATAGCAGCATGGACACTCCTTCCCCTGCTTCAACTCCTGCTGACGCTCTGATCTTGTTTTCCCACGGCTCCCTGCTCTGCGGCGCGGGGGAAGCCCTCGAAGCGCACGCGGGACGGCTGCGGCACACCGGGCAATGGCCGGTGGTCAAAGTCGGTTACATGAACTACTCGGAGCCGACGTTTGCTCAGGCCGTCGACGATTGCGCGGACGCGGGTGCGAAGCATATTCTGGTGCTGCCGTTCTTTCTCATCCCCGGCTACTTCGTCACCAAAACCCTGCCGGAGCACCTGGAAACCGCCCAGGCGGCCCATCCCGACATCACGTTCACCGTCGCTAAAGCCCTCGGCTACGACCCCAGCCTCGCCGACGCCCTGATTGCCAGCGCCGAAGAGCCGCTCGGACCGGACCAGTGGCGCGATGACCTGACCGCCGCCGCACGCGGCTGCCGCGCCCGCCCGGACTGCCCGCTGTATGCGACGCCCAACTGCCCCCGCGTGCCCGCGCCAAACACGCCCGCACGGCCTTTTGTAGAGTAGATTTTAGAAGAGAGACACCGATGAAGACTGCCCTGCTTGTGATGGTTCACGGCTCGCCGCGCCCCATCGCCAATACCGATATGTTCCGGGTCGTGGAAGACGTCAAAGCGCGAAACGTCTTCGACCATGTCGCCGTCGGCTTCATGGAATGCAACGAGCCGACTATCGCCGACTCGGCGGATGCCTGCGCCGCCGCCGGAGCCGAGCGCATTGTCGCCGTGCCGTACTTCCTGCACACCGGCACGCACGTTGCCGACGACCTGCCGACACTGCTCGATGAAGCCCAGGCGCGTCACCCGCACATCCAGTTCCAAATGGGCCGGTATTTAGGCACCTCTCCCGTTGTCACCGCCCTGCTCGCCGCCCGCGCCGAAGCCGCACTGACGGCTGTTTGAGAAAGGCCCTGCCGCTTATGCTCTCTCGTCCTCTTGCCTTCGCCGCCCTGTGTGGCCTGCTACTCACCCCAAGCCTTCACGCGCAGTCGCCGGTTCCCGGACACGGGGTGGATGTGTCCACGATTGACCCGAGCGTGTCGCCCTGCTCGGACTTTTACCAGTATGCCAACGGCAAGTGGCTGGCCGATAACCCTATCCCTGCCGACAAGACAAGCTGGGGCGGGTTTTCGGAGATTTCCGAGCGCAACACCGCCGTCCTGCACACGATTTTGGACAGCCTCGTCGCCGCGCCGCCCGCTGCACCAAGCAGCGTCACCCGCAAAGTCACCGATTTCTACAAGTCCGGCATGGACACGGCGCGGATTGAGCGGCAGGGGGACAAGCCGCTGGCGTCCGAGATGGCGCGGATAAATACCGTGCGCGATGTGCCGACACTGGAAACCGAAATCGCGCACCTGCACTCGCTCGGCATCGGCACAAGCTGGGGCTTCGGGGTGGGAGCCGACGACAAGGACAGCACTCAAAATATCGCCCAATTAGAGCAGGGCGGGCTGGGGCTGCCGGACCGGGACTACTACCTGCTGACCGATTCCAAATCGCAGGCGACCCGCGCCGACTATGCCGCACATATCGCCCGGATGTTTGTCCTGCTCGGTGATGCCCCCGCCGACGCCGCCCGCGAGTCGGGCGTGGTTATTGGGATAGAAACGCGGCTGGCGCGGGCCTCCATGACCCGTGTGGAGCGGCGGGACCCGAACGCGACCTACCATAAAATGACGCTGGCGGCGTTGGATAAAACAACGCCGGTCGTCTCGTGGAAGCCGTACTTTGCCGCACTCGGCGTCCCGAACCCCGGCCCGCTGCTGGTGGGGCAGCCCGTATTCTTTGCCGAAGCCGGGCGAATGCTGAGAGCCGTGCCTCTGACCTATTGGAAAACCTACCTGCGCTGGGATTTGATTCACGGCACGGCGTCGTATTTGTCAAGTGACTTTGTGGGCGAGAGCTTTGCGTTTTACGGCACGAACCTGAGCGGGGCCAAAGAGCAGCGCCCGCGCTGGAAGCGGGTCTTAGGCGCGACCGACGGGGCGCTCGGCGAGGGGTTGGGGCAGATTTATGTCGCCCGAGCCTTCTCGCCCGAAGCGAAGGCACGCGCCCTGACGCTGGTGGAAAACGTCAAAGCCGCCCTGCGGGACCGGCTGGCGACGCTGGGATGGATTGGCCCGGACACCCGTCGTCAGGCGCTGAACAAGCTGGACCACATGAAAGTCAAAATTGGCTACCCGGACCACTGGCGCGACTATTCGGCGCTCAAAGTTAGCAGCCCGGATTATGTCACCAAGGCTCTCGCCGCGAACCATTTTGAGTTTGAGCGTGATCTGGGTCATCTGGGGCAGCCCGTAGACCGCTCCGAATGGGGCATGACGCCGCCGACGGTGAACGCCTACTACCGGCCCTCGTTCAACGAAATCGTGTTCCCCGCTGGCATTTTGCAGCCGCCGTTTTTCGACCCCGAGGCCGACGACGCCTCGAACTACGGCGCGATTGGCGCAATCATGGGCCACGAGATGACGCACGGCTTTGATGACCAGGGGCGGCAATTCGACGCGCAGGGAAACCTACGCGACTGGTGGACAGGCAGTGACCGCAAAAACTTTCAGGGCCGCGCCGATTTAATTGTGAAGCAGTTCGACGCCTATGTGCCTATCGACAACAAACATATCAACGGCCAGCTCACGCAGGGCGAGAACATTGCCGATTTAGGCGGCCTCAAAATCGCCTATCTGGCCTTTGAGAAAGCGGAGCAGGGCAAGCCTCGCGTTTTGATTGACGGTTTCACCCCCGAGCAGCGGTTTTTTCTGGCCTACGCGCAGGCCTGGCGGGCCAACATCCGCCCCGAGTCCCTGCGCCTGCGGCTGGCAACGGACCCGCATTCGCCCAACAAGTACCGCGTGCTTGGCCCCATTTCCAACCTGCCCGAGTTCGCCGCCGCGTTCCCCTGCCCGCCAGGTATGGCCGACAAGGCCGCAGCGGCGGCGCGGGTGAGCATTTGGTAGGACCTACCTTCCTTGCTTCGCGGGGTCCTTCCTAAAGGAAGGATATAGACAAACACGCAGGCCATTTGCCTAACGTCCTAATCCTCCCTTTAGGGAGGACCCTGCGAAGCAAGGAAGGTAGGTCTCTTAGTCCGCCTGGTATCATCCCGGAACCCAGCGGGTATACTGCGGTGTTAAACTTTTAGAAACAGGCTTGGGCGGGCTTCCGCCGAGGCCCTTTGGCACGTCAGACATATACAGAAAGATCACTTATGGAACTGCGCGAACTGCCGGAACTCGCGGAAGACTACCCGGCCTATCAAGCCCTCAAGGCGGCGGTGACCGGGGGCGGCATCACTCAGTTGGAGGGCCTGCCAGTGCCCGCGAAGGGCTGGCTGCTGGCACAACTGGGATCGGATTTAGGGCGGCCTCTCGTGGTGGTCACCTACAACGATGAGCAGGCGAGCCGGATTGCATCGGATTTGGGGCGCTACGGCGTCGCCGAGGGCGATTTGACACATCTGGTGTCTTCTACTGAAACGCTGATTTTTGCCGAGGGCGCTCCCGATTTAGCACAGACCGGGCGGCGGGTCGCGGCCCTGCAAAGTCTGGCGAGTGGGCAGACGCGCATTGCGGTCGGCTCGGTCGGGGCCTGGCTTCAGCGAACGGTGCGCCCTGAGCTGCTGGCCGGGCGCGTGGCGACGCTGGCCGTGGGCGAGACGGTGGACATCAGCGACCTAGAGAAAACGCTGACCGAGTTTGGCTATGAGCGCGTCGAAGCCGTCGAGCAGGCCGGGCAGTGGACCCGGCGTGGGGGCATTCTGGATGTGTTCCCGGCGTCCGAGGCGCGGCCCCTGCGGATAGACTTCTTCGGCGACGACGTGGAAAGCATCCGGCCCTTTGATGTGGAAACGCAGCGGTCTGTGGGCACGTCGCAGGCGCTGACGCTGGCCCCGGTGCGCGAAATCTCGTACGAGGACGAGGCGGTAAAAATAGCCACGGCGCGGCTGCTGAAAGAGCTGCCTGCCCGCGCCAACGCCCTGCGAAAAGCCAACGAAGAGAACCGGGGCGGCGAACACGCGGAGCATTTGGAGGAGCGAGTCGAGGGCGATGTCGCGCAGATGCGGGCCGGGGCGTACTTCGACGACATGGAGTATTACCTGCCGTATCTGTATCCCGATGCTGTCTGTGCGATGGATTATTTAGACGACGGCAGCCTGCTGATTTTGGACGAGCCGAGTCAAGCCGCCGCCCGGTGGGAGCAGCGCGAAGGGGAAATCGCCGAAATCATGGCGGCGCGGGCGGCGCGGGGCGCGTATCTGACCCCCGAAATGCCGCACGCCTGCGGCTTTGGCACTGTGACAACGCGGGCGAACGCCGCCGGGGCGCTTCTGCTCGCCCTGCTCGGGCGCGGGCTGGAAGGCGTCAAAGTCACGACCGAGATTGGGACGCAATCGGGCGCGATGGAAAGCTTTGCCGGGCGGATGCCCGCGTTCTTTGAGGCGCTCGAGGGCTGGCTCGGCACGGGCTTCCGGTGCGTTCTCGTGTCCGAGCAGCCGGAGCGGATGCGGCAGGTGCTGTCCGAGCGCAAAATGCCCGTGTCCCCCTCGGACCGGCTGGACACCGGCGGCGAGGCGGGCGTGTTTGTCATCCCCGGCACACTGACCGGCGGCTTCAAGCTGCCGGAAGCGCGGCTGATGCTGGCGACCGACACAGACATCTTCGGTCATCGGGTCCATGTCAAGCCGCCGCGCCGGGCCTTCAAAGAGGGCCTGAAGATTACGTCGTACCTGGAGCTGCGCGAAGGCGACTTTGTAGTGCATATCCACCACGGCATTGGGCGCTACGGGGGCATTTCGCGCCTGAAAGGCACCGACGGGGCCGAGCGGGATTATTTATTGCTTGAGTACGACGGCGGCGACAAAGTCTATGTGCCGACGGACCAGGTAGACCGCGTTCAGAAATACATCGGCTCCGCCGACTCGCCGCCGCAGGTGACCCGCCTCAACAGCGGCGACTGGGCACGGGCCACCAAAAAGGCCAAAAAGCAGGTGCAGGAGATGGCGGGCGAGCTGATCAAGCTTTATGCCGCCCGCAAAACCGCGCAGGGCCATTCGATTGCCCCGGACACCCCCTGGCAGCAGGAAATGGAGGAAGCGTTCCCCTATCAGGAGACTCCCGATCAGCTTGCCGCGATTGAAGACATCAAAAAAGACCTGGAAGACGACAAGCCGATGGACCGGCTCATCTGCGGTGATGTCGGCTACGGCAAAACCGAAGTCGCCATCCGCGCCGCGTTCAAAGTCGCCAGCGCGAACCGGCAGGTGGCCGTTCTCTGCCCCACCACCATTCTGGCACAGCAGCACTTGAAGACGTTCCGGGACCGCCTCGCCGCCTACCCCGTGCGGGTAGAGATGCTGTCCCGGTTCGTCTCCAAAGCCGAGGCCGCGCAGACTTTGAAGGGCCTGGAAGACGGCACGGTAGATATCGTCATAGGCACGCACAAGCTGCTTGGCGCGAGTGTCAAGTTTAATCGCCTGGGATTATTGGTTGTCGACGAAGAGCAGCGGTTCGGCGTCACCCACAAAGAGCGCATCAAGCAGATGAAAAAGTCGGTGGATGTGCTGACCCTGACGGCGACACCGATCCCGCGCACGCTCCATATGTCCCTGTCCGGCATCCGCGATATGTCGCTGATTGACGACCCGCCGGAGGGCCGAATGCCGATTAAAACCTACGTCAAAGAATACGACGACGAGCTTGTCCGCGAAGTCGTCCTGCGGGAGCTTGACCGGGGCGGACAGATTTACTTCCTGCACAACCGGATCGAAAGCATCTCGCACGTCGCCGAGAAAATCCGGCGTTTAGTGCCCACGGCGCGGGTGCAAATCGCTCACGGCCAGATGCATGAAGACGATCTGGAAGACGTGATGCTCGGCTTCGCTGCCCGCGATTTTGACGTGCTGGTCTGCACCACGATTGTGGAAAGCGGCCTGGACATCGGTAATGTCAACACCATCATCGTGGACAACGCAGACCGTTTGGGGCTGGCACAGCTTTATCAGCTCCGGGGCCGCGTAGGCCGCTCCCGCCGTCAGGGCTATGCCTACCTGCTGTACCGCAAAGACAAGCAGCTCACCGAAGTCGCCGAAAAGCGGCTGGGCGCATTGCGTGAGTTCCAGGAATTAGGAAGCGGCTACAAAGTTGCCCTGCGCGATTTAGAGATACGCGGCGCGGGCAATATCTTAGGAGCCGCGCAATCGGGAACCGTCGCCACCGTCGGCTTCGATTTGTATACACAACTGCTGTCGCAAGCCATCAATGAGATGAAGGGCGATCCAGTCGAAATGGAGTTTGAGCTGCCGAACGTCACCCTGCCACTCGACGCCCTCATCCCCACGGTCTACGTGCCGAGCGAGGCCGAGCGGATTTTGATGTACAAGAAGCTGACGGCGGTACGCAAGAGCGACGACGTGCAACGCATTCAGGAGGAGTTCGAGGACCGCTACGGCGACCCGCCGCGCCCGGTCTGGAGCTTGCTGTCCCTGCTGCGCCTGCGCCTGCGCTGCAAGGAAGTCGGCATCAGCGCCGTCACCGCCGAAAAACGCCGCGTCGCCGTCCGCTTTACGGGCACACACTTGACGCAGGACTCGATTCGAAAGCTGTCCCGAACTTATATGCAGCACCAATTCCTGCCCGATGTAGCGTTTCTAGCGACCCCAGATACGCCCGCCCGGATGCTGACGCAGGTGGAGGAAATGGTGGAAGTGCTGGCAAAAGCCCTGCCGCCGAAGCTGGAAGAAATCAAGCGCCCGGTCCCGCGCCCCCAAATCCGTGCCGAGCGCGAGCAGGCCGCCGCCCCGCCGCCTGCCGACACGCCAAAACCCGCACGGCCCAAACCGCCGACACCAAGCGAAGCGGAAGACTCCAAATCGCGGAACCTGGTCACCAATCAGATTTCGTCGCGCCGACGCGGGACCTACACACGCGGGCGCAAGTAACACGAAAAGCCCTCCCGGAACCGGGAGGGCTTTGGCTTGAGACTGCCGACGACGATGTCAGCGCAGGACGGATGAAATCAGCGTGACTGCGCCAGTGGTGGCACACATCAGCATCAGGGTCAGCAGGGCATAGTTGAACCATTTTCCCGCCGGGTCTCCGTAGATGTTCTTCCTTGCCGCCTGAAAGACAGGCGCGGGTGCTTCGGGCGCTTCCGTGACGGGAGATGCAAAGCGCAGAGGCTTTCCGTCAATCGTCGGCAGGGCGGGCAGGGCGGACGGCTGGGTGAGCAGGTCGGGCGTGACCGCTTCCTCGGAAGCGATCTGTTCTTCAGGAGCGAGGGTTTTGTTGAGTGTGCGTGCCATTGCGGTCTCCATAGGTAGTAGTCTGGCACCGCGAGAGTGGGGGAAAACCTCGGGCGGCACAACGCTGTGTCTTGCGCTAATGAGTGTGACACACAACTCTGAAAATAGTTGCCTGTCTCACAAATTATTTTTGCGAGTGGATCAGTACCGTCCGCATAGGTCAGAGTCATTTCCTTAATCAAATTGTGCTGACTAGGGTGACTTACAACGCCGGGCCGGGCGCGGTGCGGAAATACCACGGCGTCCTGCCCTACCGCGAAACGCAGCGCTACATCGCGCGGGTTGAAAATCTGTAAATTAGATATGCGGCGACACAGCGCAGTTGGCGTCAGCGAAATCATGCAAAGCGCGACAAAGCTATGCGGCACTTCAAACGACCATCTCGTGCATATTTACCTTGTTTGCCGCCTCCGCCAACGCCGCCACAAATAAACAGGAGTAGTTCCCATCAGCGAGAGTACACCGTAGCACAGACACATACCCAAAAAATCTAGCCACCCATAATCTTGAGCTATGTAAGAGTGCTCCAGTTTCATTCTCAGCATATCGACGCTGCTGTATACGATGGCGAAAAGTATTCCAGCAAGAATTTCTATTCGAGTGGCAATCATCACAATCAAGAAACACGCCAGGGGCATACCAATTAACAAGAAAAATGCTGCTGAAGAGGTTGCATTCGACGGAGTACACACTAGGATCAAGGCGAGGGAAACGAACACGGCGACAATGTTACGCATCCATGCAACAATTTTAGCTGGGATAATGATATTTATGAACATTTTCAATCTCACTGCTCTGATACTAGCATACTGACATTTCTGCCGATTTTTTAGCGGCGCAATTTGGTGGCCCGCCAGCGCCCGCACAAATCAGCCGCCGCTTCGGGCCAATCCGGGTACGCAAACGTGAACCCGGCGTCCAACAGGCGGCCCGGCACGACGCGGCGGCTTTTCAGCACCAGCTCCGTTTCGGTTCGCAGGACCCGTGCGCCCAGTTCCAGCATTTCGCGGGTCGCGGGCAGGCCAAACTTGATGCCCGAGGCGCGGCGCAGGCCGCGCATCAAGTCGGCATAAGGCAGCGGGTGCGGGGCGCACAGATTGACCGGCCCGGCAAAGCGGTCGTCGGCCATCAGCAGGCGCACCGCACTCACAAAATCCTCCCCATGTATCCAGGACACGTACTGCCGCCCGCCCGCCACCGGGCCGCCGAGGCCGTGCCGCACCAAACCAAGCAGCACATCAAAAATGCCGCCGTCTCCGAGGCTCATCGTCATCGCCGAGCGCAGTATCACTTTGCGCGTGTCCGGCGTTTGGGCCGCGTTCAGCGCGGCTTCCCACGCTTTTGCCACGCCGATACTGAACCGCCAGGTATCCGGCGCGTCCGGCTCGTCCCCGCCAAGAATGCCCGTCGCCTCCTCGTTCGGGGCGTCCAGACGGTGCGCGTAGATGGTCGCTGTCCCGGCCTGAAGCCACACCGGCGGCGGGCGCTGGGCCTGCCCAATCGCCTCCCCCACCACCCGCGTCGAGTCCACCCGCGAGTCCAGAATGGCCTTGCGGTTGGCGGGCGTGTACCGGCAGTTGACACTGCGCCCGGCTAAGTTAATCACGGCATCCGCACCGTCGATTTCGGACGCCCACGTGCCGAGCGCCTTACCGTCCCACTGCGCCGTGCGCCAGGGCTTTTCTGCCGCCGTTCGGCTGAGAACGACGACATCGTGCCCCTCCGCCTGAAACGCCTGTGCCAGCAGTGTTCCCACCTGCCCGCTGCCGCCGGGGATGACTAGTTTCATCGTAGATATTTCTTCCATTCTTCCGATTCAGCGAGGCGCTTGATGTCCCCGGCGCGGGCTTCATCCACAGCCTTCATACGCCCGCGCAGGACCACGCGGTCCACAAGAGCGCCGAGCAGGCCAAGCGGGCTTTGGAACGAGAACGTATCGGTGAAGCGCGTCTGCCCGCCGCCGATGTCCTCAAACGTATAGACATGGCCGAAGTGCGTGAATAGCCCTGAGCGCAGGGTGTCCGAAAAGCTGTTTGGAGTATCAAACTCGCTAATCTCGGTAGTCAGCCGAAAGCGCAGTCCGAAAAAGCGAGCCGACCATGTCGTCCAATCACCTAATGCAGACAACCCGAACACGCGCCCGGCGACGGCTTTGCCGCTGATCGTCCGGGCCGTCAGCGTATGGACATTCACGCTACGGGCGAGGTCAAAGCACCGCTCTTTTGGCGCGTTGATGATGACTTGCGTATGCAGATTGATCACCGGGCAGCCCTCCCTTGTTGGTTTCCCGCAGGCCGTGGTACGTCCATTCGTAGCGCCCACTGCGGGTCCGAAAGGCGCTGTCCAGAACCGCGCCCCCCGCCTGCCACTGCGTCAGAAGCGGGCTTTCCAGCGCCAGCAGCGTCCCGACCTGCCCACTCCCACCGGGGATGATAATTTTAATGGTGATCTTTCTGAACGGCGTCAACAACTAACTGTCGGCTTTGACTTCTTCGAGGCAAGTGCTGATCCCCGCACCGTGCCAGCCAGCATCGCTAAGGCGGCTACGACAACCGTTAGCCAGTCGACAACTCCGTAGTAGACGCCAAAGATGTAACATCCGCCGATGTGTATAAACGGAAAGAAACCGGCTCCGAATGGGAAGGCGTTTAGAAGATACAGCAGTGGATGTACGAAGAAAACGACAAAGCAAAGTGCCAAAACCGCATAACACATCGGCTTCCAACTGCGCTTCCAGAAGCATACCAGCAAAATCAATGTGAGGGTTGTGCTTCCCGCAAAAATCAACTGATACAAAGCCTCTGAGGTCTGCGAAAAGAGTACAAACAAAAACACAGCATTTCTCCTTCGAGAAAATCGCATTCTCTAGCTCTAGACAAAGTCTAGGGGATTAATATGCGTCAGGCCCCTACTCCGTTGCCCAGCGGGCCGGTGATGAGAAAGTAAATAAAGACGGGCAGGCAGTTGAGCACTAAGCCGACGGCGACAAGGGCGACTCGCCCCCAACTTTGGTACGTGCTCCGGCGGCTCAAGTCAACCAGGCAGTACACAAAGCCGATGATCTGGAGGATACCAAGAACTAACCATACAACAAGGTTGAGAATAACAAGAAACAAGAAGAAATCTTGTTTGATGCGGTCGGGCAGAAACCAGAACAAGGAGCAGACAAAGGCGATGGCATTGCCAATCAGCCCTAGGGTAAAGCCGTAGCCCATTTCAAGCAGTGCTGTGAATCGGGACGCAAGCCACGGCTCTTTGTCTTCACGGTCAACAATGTACATAGTGAGCCTCATCTGGGACAGATACGATAGGCCGAGTGTGGAAGCCCTCCCCCAATAGGGAGGAAATCTTCCATCATAAGCCTCACTGGAACGGTGTGTAGCCAGAAGACGCCGGGTATTCGCCGGCGGGCTGCGGGCGGCGGCTTGCCAGCGCGGTATGGCGGATGCGGGCGAAGACGAGCAGGTTCAGGAAATGCATCCCGCCCAGCACCAGCAGCACCAGACCCATCTTGCCCGCCAGGACCTCAATCGCCTGCCGGGTGTCGGTCACCGGGGCCGTGGTTTTCAAGGCGAGGCTGACAAAGCCCAGAATAATTAGATAAAAGCCGACGACCAGCAGACGGTTGACTGCTTTGGCAAGGGCTTCGTCTCCGGCAAAGACATCGATCAGAAAGACGCTCCCGTTCTGGAACAGCGTCCGGGCCACCCAGACGGTGAGACCGATGCTGAGAATCAGATACGCGGCGTAAGTAACGACAATCTCAGTTTGCATAACAATTTTCTCCTTCGTGCGGGTATAATGAACGTGTTCATTCATCTGTTACAGGCAATATACCACAAATTTTCGGAAAATACACGTTTTTATGAACGTGTTCATAAATTATTTTTTGGAGACACTTATGGCGACCGAAACCGAAGAAAGACCAAGCAAAGCGCAAAAGACACGCGAGCATATCCTGGGCACGGCCCTGACCCTGTTCTCCCGTGACGGCTACGACCAGACCACGATGCGGGACATCGCACGGGAAGCAGACTGCTCGCTGGGACTGGCCTATCGCTATTTTGCGCGTAAAGAGGAAATGGTGCTGGCGCTGTATGAGCAGTGTACGGTGGAATTAGAAGAGGAAGTTTTCGCCCTGCCATCCGGCCCACTGGCTAAACGGTTTGCGGCGGCAATGGAGGCAGACCTGCGGCACAAGACTCTGCACCGGGAAACGATGGGGGCGCTGTTTTCGGCGGGCCTGGCCCCGAACTCGGAGGTCGCAGTGCTGGGAGACGGTGTGGGGCATATCCGAAACCGCGTGTGGGGGATTTTCCGGCAGGTGGCTGTCGGAGCCTCAGACGCGCCGAAGCCTAAACAAATCGATGATCTGGCGACGCTTTTTTATGCCGCGCACCTGCTGATGGTTTTGTTCTGGCTTCAGGACCGCAGCCCCGGTCAGACTAAGACACGGGAGCTGCTGACCTTCGCCGAAGAGATGATTGGCCGCCTGCGTCCCGTGCTGGGTCTGGGTCCAGTCGCCAAGCCCCTGGCACGCCTGGCAGGCATTGTCGGCCCGATGTTCGGACCGTCTGCGCCCCCCTCTGCCTAAACCTGCAAATGATGCGGGAAGTGTGCCAAGTGCGGGAAATGGGCGCGGTGCAAATGCAGGCTCAGGTGCGGGCGGTGCAGGGCCGTGTGTGCCAGAGTCTTCTCCAGCGGAGCCAGCCCCAGCACGAGCAGCGCCGTGACGGCGAACACCTGCCGCCCACGAGGCGTCAGCAGGCCCAGCGGGCGCGGCCCTGTGCCGGGCGTCGGGGGAGTCGTCAGGTGCGCCTGCAAGACTGCCGCCGAGGCCGCCGCGAGGCCGACGCCGGGGCGATGCACCAGGTAGCGCGGCTCCCAATGGGTCGCAAACTTGGATTTAAACGTATGCAGGCCCGCGAAGTTGTAGACCCGACCCATCCGCGCATACAGAAACCGGCGCGTCAGCGCCGCCGCCCGCGCTTCGCCCGGCTCATCCGCCCCGGCCAGCGGGGACAGGCCGAGGCTCAGGGTCCGTGCCCCTTCCACCGCGAACTGCCGGGCCGCCGAAATAATCAGAAAGTCCATGACCCCGTGCAGGGCATCCGAACGGCGGCGCATCAGGTCCAGAGTCCAGTTCTGTGTGCTGTCCGTGCCGAACGCAGGCACGAACGTCGTAAACGCCAGCATCCGGCCTGTCTCGGTGTCTCGGGCCACAAAATAGCGGCTTTCGGCGAACAGGGCGCTTGACGAGTCAAACGCCCCCATCGCAAACGCGCCTTCTTTGGCATGACACGCTTTGCGCCAGGCCGCTGAAATGGCCTCCATCTCCGCCGTCACGGCGTCCGGCGGGGGCGCGTCCGGTCCGTACACTTCCAGCACGACCCCGGCCTTTTCAATCCGCCGCAGGTCGTTGCGGACATTCTTGAAGCGTTTTCCGGCCAGGTCGTAGCCGACTAAATCAATCTGTGCATCTTCGCCGACTTTGACGGCTCGGAAGTCGGCGGCTTTGTAGGAGTCTAAATGCTCCGGCGTCACCTGATAGAACGCAGGCGTGCGGCCTTTGCTCCGGCAGAAGGTGCAGAACGCGGCAATCGCGTCCGGCGCGGCGTCTGGGCTGCCCAGCGGATCGCCGAGCGCGAGGGCGTGCCGTCCGAGCGTCCGGTAGGCGACGGCCCAGCGGGGCGTTTTGGCGCTGTCTACAAGATAGCGTTTGTCGGGCAACAGGCTGAAAAACAGCAGCGGGGCCGCGCCCCACTGTTCCAGCAGCCGCCGGGCGGCTTCGCGCCCGTCTTCTGTGTCACGTCCGGCAATCCTCGTTGATGTGCTGTTCATACCGACAGTGTACCACGGATTTGGGGATTTAGGGCAGGGGCAAGCCCTACCGGGTGGAGGCCGATTGGGCGGGGGCCGTGTCGCCGCACATCTGCTTGTAGAGTCTGGTGATCCGTGCAATGTAACGCTGCGTCTCGCGGTAGGGGGGGACGCCGTGGTACTTTCGCACCGCGCCCGGCCCGGCATTGTACGCCGCCATTGTCAGCGCGATCTGGTTCAGAGGAATGACGCCCCCGGCGGCAGGAGCGCCGCCGTATTTGTCCAGATGCCCACGCAGCAGATGCACAGCGGCTCCGATGTTCTGGATGGGGTCGTAGGCATCGGTGACGCCGAGGCTGTGAGCTTCATCAGGCATGATTTGCGCCAGACCCATCGCCCCGGCATGGGACGTGGAGTGAACGTCAAAGTCCGATTCTGCAATAATCGTTGCCACCACGAGGCGAGGGTCCACGTTGTTTTTGTCGCTGAAATACAAAATGCTGGTCGTGATCTTGTCCACGTCATTTTCGGACAAGCGCCGGTTCCAGCGGCGGACCAGCGCACGGTACGGGCTATAAATGGACAGCGCCCGCGCCGACAGAGCGCCCACGGGATGCCCGGCGGATACTGCCGGAGCAGACGCCCCGCCGAAGCTGACAGTTGCTGCGCCGCGCCGCGCAGGGGCGGGGCGGGAAACGGCGGCAATGCGGGCAGCCTGCTGTGCGAGAGCGCGGTCGGCGTTCATGGCCTCGCCTTCGGGCACAGCAGCGAGGAGCGCGACACCGGACGGCAAAGACGGGTCTGCCGGGGCGACCCGCAGCAGGACACGCACCCGCGCCCCGCCGTCGAGCCACGCCGCCCCGCGCAGGGCCTGAGGAACGGGAAGCGTCACCGTCGCGCCATCTACCGACAGCAGGGCGGTTTTGTCGTCGCCCGCCGCGACAATGCCGCTGACCAGTGCCGAGGCTTCCATCGTGCGCCCGGTATAAGCATCGGGATGGCGCAGAATATCACCTGCCGACGACGCGCCGAGCAGGGGCGTCTTGACGGCCTGACGTGCCGCTACAAAGTCCGCCAGCGGGTCAGCCTGTGTGCGCGTCGCTGTCAGGAGAAGCAGGCCACAGCAGAAGAGCCAGGCGGTATGTGTCAATAGCGTTTTCACAGTGTTCATAATAACATAGCCCGCCGTGTCTGTCAAGTTTGACGAAGGGCAGTGAAGTTTATTTTCAGCGTTTGTTGACAACGGCTGACAATTGAGATATACTGAGGCATATTACGCCCCCCGCGTCCCTGAAACCGCCTCCCGGCGGCCCCGGCACGCGGCGCGATGAGAGAGAGAACACGCAACGGATGGAGTCCGAATCCCGCGATTTGCTGACCGTCGAACAGGCAGCGGCCTACTTGCAGCTCAGTCAGTCCAGCATCCGCTCCTACATTCGGCAGGGCAAGCTGAATGCCTTTCGGATTGCCGGCAAGCGCAAGGTGCTGATCCCCCGCACCGAGCTGCTCAAGCTGCTGGAACCCGCCCGCGCCCAGGATGTAGAAGCCGATGCGGCAGCCACCGCCGAAGGCAGCGACGAGACCGAGTAATCGGGGGAACCGCTACCCATGACCGTGATTGAGGCTCGCACCGGCAGCCCTGGCCTCTTCGCCGAGGTGCGCGAGCTGTGGCGCTACCGGCATTTGATACGCATTCTAGCCGAGCGCGACCTGCGCGTCCGCTACAAAAACTCCGTCCTCGGCATCGGCTGGACACTGGTGAACCCGCTGATTCAGGTGTTCGTGCTGACCATTGCCCTGCGGTATATTCTCGGTACCGGCCCCGGAAACCTCAGTGCGTACATCTTCTGCGCGACCATTCCCTGGACTTTTTTTCAAACCTCCGTGCTGGATGCCTCCACCTCGGTGCTGGTCAAGATGCCACTGCTGAAAAAAGTTTACTTCCCGCGTGAAATCCCCCTGATTGCCACCGTCTGCCAGAACTTTGTGCAGTTTTTGATCTCCCTGGCCCTTTTTGTCGTCTACCGCTGGGGGGTCACTACCCTGCTGTTTCACTGGCCCGGCCTGCCCCCCCGCGAGCTGTGGCTGCTGCCCTGGCTGATTGTCATTTTGTTCCTGCTGACCCTGGGCACGTCGTTTTTCGTCGCCGCCGCCAATGTGTTTTATGAGGACATCAAGTTTATTCTCGGCCTGCTGATGGGCTTTTTGTTTTACTTGATGCCGATTATCTACTTCGCCGAGAACATCATTTATTCCAAGAGCATTCACAGCGAGAGCGTCCGCTGGTGGGCCTATCACCTGTATCTGGCGAACCCGATGGCGTGGCTGCTGACGGCCTTCAAGCAGGTCTTTTTTGGCCGGGCGATTATTTCCAATGTCGGCGCGATCCCTATCCTGCACAGCGCCCCGTTTGACTGGCGGTTTCTGCTTTTAACGACGTTCACGTCGCTGCTGGTCTGCTGGGGCGGGTACACGTTCTTTAACTCCTGCAAATGGAAGTTCACGGAGCAGCCCTGATGCCGTCCCCTCTGCCTGCGGCGCTGGAAGTCAGCGGCATCACCAAAGAGTTCCGGGTGTATCACCGCACCTATGCGTCGCTGAAAAGCCATGCCGCCGCGCTGGCGAAAACCCTCGTGCGGCGCGGCCCGGCGGCGGGCTATGAAACGCGGCGGGCGCTTTCAGGCGTCTCGTTCACCGTGCCGCCGGGCGAGGCCGTCGCGCTCATCGGGCGCAACGGCTCCGGCAAAAGCACGCTGCTGTCTATTCTGAGCCGTATCTACCTGCCGACCTCCGGCACGGCGCGGCTGCGCGGGCGCATGGTCAGCCTGCTGGAGCTGGGCGCGGGCTTCGACCCGGAGCTGACGGGGGCGCAGAACGTTTTTTTCAGCGGGACCATTCTCGGCCTGACCGAAGATCAGGTGGCGAAGCGCTACGATGCGATTTTAGACTTCGCCGAGCTGGACCGGCAGGCGATGGACCTGCCGGTGCGGATGTTTTCGTCGGGAATGCAGCTCCGTTTAGGCTTTGCCATCGCCGTGCATCTCGACGCCGATTTGCTTTTAGTCGACGAAGGGCTGGCCGTGGGCGACGAAGGCTTTCAGGAGAAATGCTTCCGCAAGATGGAAGACTTCAAGGTCGAAGGCCGAACGATACTCATGGTCACGCACGAATTAGACCATGTGGAGCGCCTCGCCGACCGCGTTCTCTGGCTCGACGGCGGCATCATCCGCCGCGACGGCCCCGTGGCCGACGTTCTGGCCGAGTACCGGAAAGAGTTTGATTCTTATGTCTAATAATGCTGCGGCGTTCCACTATGCCGAGAAAGACGCCGACTACTACGACTCCACCCGCGAGGAAGCGACGACGCTGGTGGACCCGCAGGGCCTGCGCGTGCTGGATGTCGGATGCGGCAGTGGCGTGGTCGGCGCGAGCCTGAAACGGGCCGGGGCACGCGAGGTGGTCGGCATTGAGTATGCCCCGGACGCCGCCCGGCGGGCGGCGCTGGTGCTGGACCGCGTGCTGACCGGCGATGTGGATACCCTGCCGCTGGACTTCGCGCCCGGCTCGTTTGATTTGATGCTCTGCCTGGACGTTTTGGAGCATCTGCCCTACCCGGAGGCGACTTTGAATCGGCTGCTGCCGTTTCTCAGCGCCCACGGCACACTGCTGGTCTCGCTGCCGAATATGCGCTATGCGGGGACGCTCAAAAAGCTGATTTTTGAGGCGGACTGGCCGCGCCTGCCGTCGGGCATTTTCGACGGGACGCACCTGCGCTGGTTCACCGACAAATCCGCCCGGCGGATGTTTGCCGAAGCGGGTCTGGAAGTGGTCACCCGCCGCCGCGTTCCCCTGGGCGGCCTGAACGGCCTGCTGCGCCGCGCCCCCTTCCTGCGCCCCCTGCTGTCGGACTGGGTGACGGTGCAGCTCATTTATGTGACCCGGTTAAAGAGGGAGGGGCAATCGTGAGTGCCGCGCCGCCGGATTTTTCCGTGTCCATTGTTTCCTACAACACCTGCGGCCTGCTGCGGGCCTGTCTTCAGTCGCTTTTGGACCGGCAGGCGGACGGGGAAGCGTCGCTGGAAATCACCGTCGCCGACAACGGCTCCGACGACGACAGCGTGGCAATGGTTCGCGCCGAGTTCCCCGGCGTGCGCGTGCTGGAAATGGGTGGAAACGTCGGCTTTGGGCGGGCCAACAACGCGGCGCTGGCCTCGGCGCGGGGGCGTTTCTTTTGCCTGGTCAATTCCGATGCGGAGGCGCTGCCCGGTTCGCTGTCGCAGGCGCGGGAGTATCTGGAAGCGCATCCGAACGCCGGGGCGGTCGGCGGGCAGTTGCAATGGCCGGATGGACGCAAGCAGCCGTCTTGGAGCCGGGACCCGACGCCGGGGAGCGTGCTGGCCGAGCAGCTTTTCCTGTCCCCGCAGCCTCTACCGCCGCTGTCCCCCACAGGCGGCGATGTGCCGCAGATTTGCGGGGCGTTTATGGTCATTCGCGCCGATGCCTGGCGGGCTGTCGGCGGCTTTGACCGGGGGTATTTTATGTATAATGAAGATGTTGACCTGAGTCTGCGCCTGCGCCATGCTGGATGGCGGGTCATCTTCCTGCCCTCAATTCGTATCACGCACCATCTCGGCGCAAGCAGCCGGGCGGACTGGCAGACCCGCGCCCGCATGGTCTCGGCATACAATGCCAGCCGCGTGTACTATTTTTCCCGGCATCGCGGCCCGGCCACGGCCCGGCGTGTGGCGTGGTTCTGCCTGCTTGGAACGGCCATTCGGCTGGTCGGCTGGAGCCTGATTGCCGTGGCTCGCCCGGCGGTGCGGGACAAAGTCCGGCTGTTCCGCGAAGTCTGGCGGCAGACAGTGCGGCAGTTATGAAAATTGGCAGTTATGAAAATCGGCATTGATGCGCGGGCGCTGTCGGGGCGCATGACCGGGGACCGGACGTACTGGCGAGGGCTTCTCAGTGGCCTGTCCACCATAGACGCCGAGAATAAGTACGTTCTTTACACGCGCCGCCCGGTCGACGGCGAGCCTCCGATGCTTGGGCCAAACTTCCGGTGGCGCACCCTGCCGTCGCCCCGTCAGGACGCCCTCTGGATGCTGGGCGCCTTCCCGCTGGCCCTGCGAGCCGACAAAGTAGACGTGGCGCACACGCAGTACAATATCCCCCTGCTCGGCTGTCCGTGCCCGGTAGTGACCACGGTGCATGATGTGTCGTTTCGGGTACACCCGGAGTTTTTCCTGCCCCGCGACCGCTGGATTTTGAACACGCTGGTTCCGCGTTCCATGCGCCGGGCCGCCCGCGTTGTTACCGACTCGGACAGCACGCGCCGGGACATCGGGCGGTTCTGCCCCGGCGTCCCGAAAGACCGGGTGCAGGTGATTTTATTGGCCGCCGACGCCCATTTCGCGCCCCCCAAAGGCGGGCAGGAAACGGCGCGGCTCACGGTGAATAACACGCTGAAACTGGACAATCGCCCATATCTGTGCGCCGTGGGCGTCTTGCAGCCGCGTAAAAACCTGGCCCTGCTGCTGGATGCGTTCGCCCTGCTGAAGCTCGGCCCGCACCCGCCGCCGCACCGGCTGCTGATTGTGGGTAAAACGGGCTGGATGAATGAGACACAGGCGCAGATTGCCGCCCTGCCGCCGGACGCGGCGCGGGACATCGTGCTGACCGGCTACCTGGCCGACGATTTTTTGCCGACGCTTTACGGCGGCGCGGACGCCCTCTGCTACCCATCGCGCTACGAGGGCTTCGGCCTGCCGCCCCTGGAAGCGATGGCCTGCGCCTGCCCCGTTTTGGTTAGCCGGTCGTCGTCGCTGCCCGAAGTGGTCGGCGATGCGGGTATCCTGTTGCCGCCGGAGAACTCACACGCCTGGGCGCACGCTCTGGAAATACTGCTCGGCTCCCCTGCCGTGCAGGCAAGGTGGCGCGAGCGCGGCCCGCCCCGCGCCGCCCTGTTTTCGTGGGAGCGCACCGCCCGCGAAACGCTGGAAGTTTATAAGGAGTGCTTGAAATGACGCTAATGATCGCCCAAAGAGAGGCCGTCGAGGAGGCCGCCCGGAAGATGGCGGCGGCGAATGTCGAGGCCGCCCCGGAAACGGAAGCGGTTTACTTGTTCCCGGGCGAAAAAGAAATACGGCTCATTGAAACCGATCCAACGACCCTGCCGAGCACCAAAATCGTTCCCTATTACTTCGGGGCGGCTCCGCAAATCGGCGTTCCTTACCGCTCCTCGGTCGCCTTGATTCGGCCCGATGAAGCGTTCAGCCTCGCCCCGCCGCCGGGGTGGGGAACCTGGAAAGACGCCGTTCAGCTCTGGCCGTAAAGAAACCTCACCCCAGCCCTCTCCTTCAGCAAGGAGAGGGGGTCAGAGAAGAGCAAGAGACGTAGGGGCGGGGTCCCCTCACCCTTCTTGGCCCGCTCTATACTTGTCCGGTTCCCCCATTATTGGGGGCTAGGGGGTCCTACTCCTAACTTTCCGGCTCCCCAGAATTGGGGCGGGGGGGCTTGCCTTCCGCCCATTTTAAGAAAGAACCGTATTGCTATGCCGTTAGACCCAAAGTTTCTGGCCGTGCTGGCCTGCCCCGCCGATGACAACCGCCCGCCGCTGCGGCAGGTGGGCGAAACGCTCGTCTGCGACCAGTGCGGGCGCATCTATCCCATTCAGGACGGCATTCCCATCCTGCTGCCGGAAGAAGCACTCAACGCTCATTCTTAACCAACATTTAGAAAGACCCAAATTTAACCCGGAGACCCACTCGTGCAGCTCACCCGAACCGGCCCTATTCGTATCTCACTCATTCACGGCCCCAATCTCAACCTGCTCGGCATCCGCGACCCCGACACCTACGGCAAAGATACGTTTGAATCGGTCAACCGCAAAATCGAGGCTCACGCCAAGTATCTGGGGATTGAAGTCCAAATCCAGCAGTCCAATTCCGAAGGTGCTCTGGTAGACTTCGTGCAGGACGCAATGGGCTGGGCCAATGCCATCGTCATCAACCCCGGCGCATACACGCATTACTCGTATGCCATCCGCGACGCCATTGCTGACTCGCGCCTGCCGACCGTGGAAGTGCATCTGTCCAATGTGCAGGCCCGCGAAGAGTTCCGCCGCCATTCGGTCATCTCGCCCGTCTCCACCGGCCAGATCGTCGGCTTCGGCCCCTACGGCTACCTGATGGCCCTGAGCGCTGCGAAGAACCTGATTGAAGAAAGCCACCGGTGAAGAAAGCCCGGCACTGGAAGTGCCGGTCTATTCGCAAACGGAGAAAGTCGCTCCGCGACTCCAGATTAGCACGGCAGGCTGTTCTGTCTGCTCTTGAGTCGCGGAGCGACTTTCTCGGCTTACTATTAGCCCGGCACTTCCAGTGCCGGTTTCCTATCCCCGTCAAAAATCTCCGTCCCATCCCGCGCCGGGCGCGGGAACCCCGCCCCGCAGTGCGGGCACACGTCCCGGTCCACAGCGCGGGGCCGCCCGCAGCTCGGGCACGGCACGCGCACCGGCCATGGACGCAGGGCCAGCAGCATCAGCACGCCGAACAGCCCCAGCGGCAGGCCCGCCACGGCCCAACCCATCTGCGCCCGCCGCGTGTCCCCGCCCCGGCGGCTGATAAGTGCCATCAGCCCCGCGCTGATAATCCCCGACAGCAAAGACATCGCCAATGCCAGATGCCAGCCCGGCACACTCGCAGCCTCTTCGTAAAGCACTTTATGAAAAATACGGTCGGCAGTCAGGGTTGCCAGCGGCGGCGCGAGCAGGCCAAAGAAACCAAACCGAACGTCGGGCGGCGTAGAGGGGCGGGCGGGCAGCGGCGGCAAGGTGTAGCGATGAGTCACCGCGCCCGTTTTGGTTGTCTCTGTGATGTATTGGGGTAGTTGCCCACCGACTGCCTTCTGGGCTTTGCCCGAAGGGCTGTACCAAAAGAAGTATTTCTGGCCGTCCGGCGTCACAGTCAGGCTAATGTTGGTGTATCGGGTCGGGTCATGTTCACGGGGCAGTGCAAAGAGACGCTGACCGTCGGACGTGTAGACAAAAAATTGCCCTGCCGCTGCCACAGCAGCCAGAGAAGCATTGGGCGAACGCTTGCCGCGTGGGTCCAGTATTCCCAGAACCTGGCTGGCCCCGACAATCTCGCCCGGCGCATGCGCCTGATACAGCGTTATGAGAGTGGGAACGGGGCGGGCGGCAATATCCAGCCAGTATACTGCATCGGGATAGCGCAGCAAGGATCGTTCGTACCCGTAAACGGCATCGTTTGTTGGAGCCGGGTAGGGAGCCTCAAAACGCGGCGCATCTGGTCGAGACACCGGCGAAAATCCGGTCGGCCCGACATAGCCAAACACCTGCCGCGTCTTCTGTACATAGCCAACAATCTGCCGCTCAGGAGCGAAGGAGTACCAGAGCGTGACGTGCCCCCCACTCATGACAACGCCTCGGTAGTTATTCAGCAACGGAGTAATCAGCCGCGAGGATTCGGTGTAGAATGTGTCTACACGCTGACCGCCGTAAGGATAGGTGTTTGGACTCAACCCGTAAGATAGCTGCCCATCAAAGTCCACGCCGTTTCCCGAAGTCCCTTTACGCAGCGTTACGGGATGCCCTTGTAGGTCAGTCGCACTACCGCTTTCTCCCATTGAACTGTGACCAATCAGCACCCGTCCATGTCCGTCAATCACGTAAAACGTTTGCTCTTCCTGCCGGCTCGGCTGAGTTGTCAGGTTGGACATAACGGCTGCAGTCAGCCCTACCAGCGTCATCAGCACGACGCCGGAACCGGCGTACAGGGTCACGCCCAGACCCGCACGGGCCGGACGGGGGAGGCCGACATACTCGCCCTTGGTTGCAAAACACCCCCAGGCGGCAAGGCACAGCCCGGCCCCGAAAACGAGCGCGACCAGTGCGGCCATCCAGAACTCAGGCAGGATGCGGGTCCACACCGACGCGAGGACGGCGGCGGCCAGCGGCAGGAGGCGGCTGCCATACCAGCGGGCGGGACGCAGGGCCAGCAGCATTCCGGCGAAGTAGAATGGGATAATGGTGAGGAGCGCGGCGACGCCCGGCAGGAGCAAGTGGATGTCAAACGGCGCGGCGACATCCCCCGGCAGGGCCGCCCACAGGCCGAGCAGGCCCAGCGGCAGGGCGGTCGCGCCGAGGGCCAGCAGCATACCCGTCACCGCCTTGCCCCAGAACAAAGTCGTGCGCGGCACGGGCCGATGCACCAGAAACGCCCATTGGTCCCGTCTTAGTTCGGGCATCACCTGCGCGAAGCCAAGCGCGGCCCCGAGCAGCGGACAGCCGAACAGAAACACCGGCGCGATGCCGTTCCACAAGGCCCCCGCCGGGTCTGACGACGTATTCAGCCCGGCGGCATAAAGTTGATAGCCCAGCGCGAGAGCCAGTGCAATCAAAGCCAGCACGGCCCAGCGGACGTTTTCCCGCCATTCTTTCCAGATCATCACTTTCATCGAACCGCCTCCGCTTCTTCGCCCAACTCTTCCAGAAAGCCTTTTGTCTCGCCCCGGTCACTCAAATACGACACAAACGCCTCTTCCAGACCCAGCGGCACGGGGTCAATCCGCGAGGCTCCTAGCGACGCCATATGGCTCTCTGTGTCGGCGTCGGTTACGAGCGTCAGCGTCAGCTCGCGCCCGGCCCGGAACGTCTGCAAAAGCCCCGGCCAGGGCGGCAGGGCGGGGGCGGGGCCGGGGAACGTCAGCACGTACTGCCGGACACGGGCGCGGAAGGTTTCTAATGCACAGTCTGCCCGCAGGAGCGATCCGTCCAGCACGGCAATCCGGTCGGCGACGCGCTCCACATCGGACAGAATGTGCGACGAGAAAAAGACGGTCTGCTCGGCATTGCGGGTCAGATATACCAGCGCCTGCAAAAGCCCGCGCCGGGCCACAGGGTCCAGCCCAAGCGCGGGGTCATCCAGAATCAAAAGCTCCGGCTGCGGGGCCAGCGTCAGGGCAAGGCACAGGCCCGCCCGCTCGCCGCGTGACAGGTCCCCGGCTTTGGCGTTTGCTTTGAGGCCGAAATGCGACACGACGGACTTGAACACGCGGTCGTTCCAGCGCGGGAAAAACGCCGACTGAAAGCGCCCGCACTCGGCCACGCTCATCCAGCCGTAGACATGATGCCCCTCGGCCAGATACCCGATACGGGCGCGAACCTCCGGCGGCAGGGCGCGGCAGTCATAGCCCAGCACACGGGCCGTACCACGTGTCGGCTCGACAAGGCCCAGCAGCATCCGAATCGTGGTGCTTTTCCCGGCCCCGTTGCGGCCCAGAAAGCCGAACACCGAGCCGCGCGGCACGCTTAAATCGAGCGCGTCCACCACGCACCGCGCCCCGTAATAGCGGGTCAGCCCCTGCGTTTCAATCACCAGGTCAGCCATTTTCCGTCTCCTCCGGGATAAGTTTCGTCAGCTTCTCCGTCAAGCGCCGCACAATTTCGTCGCGCCCATAGTCCAGAAACAGGGTCGCCCGCACGGCTTCGTCCAAAGCGGCCTCTAACTGCCGCTCCCGCTCGCCCCCCGACAGCCGCTGACGGCGCGGGGCCACAGTCAGCCCTTTGCCGGGCTGCGTGAGCGCGTGCCCTTCGCGCACCAGGTCGGCATAGGCCCGCGCCACAGTGTTGGGGTTCACCACCAGACGCTCGGCCACTGCCCGCACACTCGGCAGCGGGTCGCCCGGCAGGAGGTCGCCGCGCAGGATCGCCAGCCCCACCTGATCCACAATCTGCCGATAAATCGGCACACTGCTTCCGGGGACAATTTGCAGTTCTAAAGGCAAGTGTTTTTGTCCTGTTACTGAGCCAGACGCTTCAATGCTCGGGCGGCATGCTCTCTCACTTGCCTCTCCTGGTCGCCCCGCATATTTTGTAAATATGGTCTTGCGCGAGCATCCCCAATCTCACCCAGAGTGGTTGCTGCCATTCCCCTGACATACGGGTCTTTGTCCAATGCCAGCGGCACAACAGCCGTGAAGAACTCGCTCTTCTGAGAATGTGTCAATGAGCGTATTCCTGTTAAATACAGATGGACGGCTCGGTGCAAGCTATTCTCGTTTTTCTGGCTCTCCACCAGTGGCCTAGAATGCAGCAGCGAAATTGCCCACTGGAGATCGGCATCAGTGATCTTCCCCGTCCGAAAAACATTTGTCTGAATGCTTGCAAGCCGCTGATAGTTCTCTGCACTCATGACTCCATTGCTGCTGTATCTTCGCGCCACTCGATTTACAACGGTGTTTGATTGGAAGTGGCGGTAAATCCCAAATAACGAGGCGGATAAAGCCGCTACAGCCACGATGACTGCTACCAAAGCGATAGTTCGGTTTTTCATAGGGTGTTAAGCAAATCAGTTTTTATTACTGTACTAGTTAAGTTAGTACAGTTTAGCACGGGTTTAGGAAATTGTCAAGGGGGCGGTAAAACGGCAGAGAAGCACGACGGCATGAATGCCCTCACTGGGGGGCGCAGACGCCCTGAACCCGCCTGCGCGGGTAAGGAATAGGAAAGGAGCAGAACCGGCCTCGGTATGCTGTCTTGTCCTAATTTGCCTTAATCTTCACCCGCGCAGGCGGGTTCCAGGCGTCTGCGCCCCCCAGCGAGGGGGTTCAGCCCCTCGAAGCCTTGAGAACAGGAGAAGAAGGGCAGGGGCAAGCCCTGCCCCTACGTGATTTGCTCTGGTTCCCCCAGGATTGGAAGCTAGGGGGCCGCCTCTCCCGAAGGCGCAACAATCTCGGTGTCCAAGCCGAGCGGGCGGCCAAAGTCGGGGAGGCCGTCTGCGGTCCAGCTAAAAGGCTGGGCGCGGGCGGAGCGGTTCTCATAGGTGTATTCGGCGGTCGTCTTGGCGTGGTAGGCAATCCAGTCCTGCGCGTTGTCGGGAGAGCGGAAAAAGAAGCAGTGGCCGGGGCCGTAGACGCCCGCGTCGTCGTTTCGCGTGAAAACCGGGGCGGGGTGCTGGGTCCAGACAGACGGGTCGGTGAGGTCAGCGGCGGCATCGGCGACAAGCAGGGCGAGCTTGTAGTCCGGCTTGCCGGTGTCGCAGACAGAGTAGATGAGAAAGACGCGGCCATTTCTGAGCAGGGTCACCGGCCCTTCGCGGACTTCGTCGCAGCCGAAGCCGTCGGCGTCCAAAAAGGTGCGCTCGCCGGTCAGCGTCCATGGATTTGCCATGCGCGAGACATACAGACCCTGCCCGGTGGGGCTGGGCTTGCCGCACCAGAAAAAGTACAGGTCGCCATTGTCCAGCCGCAGCACGGAGCCGTCGATAGCATAAAAAGCGTCGTCGGGATCGGTCTGAAGCTGGGATTTGAACGTATACGGGCCGCGCAGGTCGCCGCCTGCGCTTTCGCAGACAAACATCCGGTGGCCGGGGTCGGTCCGGTCGGAGGCGGTGTAGTAGAGATACCAGCGGGGGCCGTTTCCAGAGTCCAGGCGATGAAACTCCGGTGCCCAGAGCTGCACGGAGCGGCCCGGCGTCTCGTCCTGCCAGACCACTTCTTCGGGGGCCTCTTTGAGGTCCGCCAGCCGTCTAGCCCGGCGCAGGCTGATATGGCTGCCCCGCGTCGCCGACAGAAAGTACCAGCCGTCATGCCAGGTCAGAAACGGGTCTGCGCCCTGCGGGCAGAGCGGGTTGCGGAATGTCATGGGTGTCTTCTCCTATGTCTCTACTTCGGGGCGGCAGGCGCGGTATAATAGGCGCATTCTACCCGCCGGAAAGGCCCCCGTCCATGCCAGACCAAATACCAGACCCCATCCAGACCCGCCTTGAAAACGTCCGCCGCGCCCTTGCCGCTCTGCCGGAGCCGCCCGATGCCCTGCTGATCACCGCTATTGACAATCTGGGCTATGTGACCGGCTTCACCGGCTCCACGGCGCAGGCCGTCGTCACGGCCAATGAGGCCGTGCTGATTACCGACTCGCGCTATACCCTGCGGGCGCAGGCGGAGTGCAAAACGTTCAAAATCGTGGAAACCCCGCAGGGCAGTGGCGGCTACGGGGAAGCCCTGCAGAACGTTCTGAAAGAGATGCCTGGTGTCAAGCGGCTTGGCTTTGAGGCGGGCCATGTCACCGTAGCCGCATGGGACAAGCTCAAGGAGCTCCTGCCCGAACTCGCGTGGACGGGAACGACGGAGTTAGTGGAAACCCTGCGGCTCGTCAAAGACGCAGGCGAGATTACGGCCATCCGAAACGCGATTCAAGTGGCTGAAGAAGCGTTCCTGTCGGTCAAGCACCTGCTGAAACCCGGCACGCGGGAACAGGATTTTGCGCTGGAATTGGAGTTTGCCATGCGGCGCGGCGGGGCTACAGGCACCGCCTTTGATACCATTGTGGCCTCGGGCGGGATGGGCGCACACCCGCACCATCAGGCCGGGCCGCGCCCCTTTGCGGTGGGCGATTTCGTGACGATTGACTGGGGCGCGACCGTCGGTGGCTACAACTCAGACATCACGCGCACCTATGTCCTCGGGGCTGCAACGGACCGGCAGCGGGAAGTCTATGCCGTCGTTCTGGAAGCGCAGCGCCGGGCCATCGCCGCCATTCGTCCGGGCCGCACGGGGCAGGAGATTGACACCATTGCCCGCGACTACATCACCGAACACGGCCTCGGCGATGCGTTCGGGCACTCGCTCGGGCACTCGCTCGGGCGCGATGTTCACGACGGGCCGGGCTTTTCCGTCCGCTCCGAATCGCTGGTGCTGACGCCAGGCATGGTGATGACCGTGGAGCCGGGAGTATATTTAGAAAACTGGGGCGGCCTGCGCGTCGAAGAAGACATCCTCGTCACCGAAACCGGCTGCGAGGTCCTGACGCACCTGCCGAACGCGCTGGAAGTGCTGTGAAAACCCTTTCCGCCAGTAAAAAGCGCGGCGGCTTTGGGAGGACGTAAAAAATGATATTGAAGGACTTCAACGAGACTTTCGCTTATGAACTCCGGGACCCGGAGTTTGCTTTAAGCTACCTGAAATCGTGTCTGGAATATGAAAATGCAGAGAATTTTCTAATTGCTTTGAAAGAAGTCGTCCAGGCAAACGGCGGCATGACGAAACTGGCAGAAACGACCAATCTGGGGCGGGAAAGCCTATATAAGTCTCTGTCGGCGTAGGGAAACCCCGAGTTCAAAACGCTGGAAGCTGTTTTGGATGCTCTGGGAATGCGCTTTTCGATTGTTCGTGCCGAAGCGATACAAGAAGAACCTATCCCGCATGAAACGGCGCAGGACGTTCCTCGAAAATCCCTGCAAGCCGCCTAGAGTGTGTTTTCCAAAGGTCACTTAAGCCAGAGCCTTATACTTGCTAAAGTCACGAATGCTTCGTAGCTTGCTTTGGTCTTATCGTAGCGGGTCGCCACCCGCCGGGACTGCTTCAGGCGCAAAAACGTCCGTTCCACAACGTTTCGCTCTT
>JAABUK010002588.1_pt1 | contig 32252 bp, 44 predicted proteins | sample 5559141 | NCBI WGS metagenome assembly JAABUK01 (sample SAMN10711869, study PRJNA513367) | rock metagenome | isolation source: Antarctica rocks | place: Antarctica: Victoria Land, Pudding Butte nord | collected 2016-01-03 | reverse complement strand
TGACGCCGCAGACCTGTCCTGGCTTGGTCCAAGTATGGTGCCTGAGATGGCATTGCAGGTTGATTGCCTGCCACAGCACCTGAGACGGGCTGCTGTGGACTGGTGTAGTCTGAGAGACAATCAGCCTGCAATGCCATCACAGGTATCAGTCTTGGAGCCAGATCGGGCACACACAGACACTTCTGCCATCTGCTATGCCAGAACAGAACTTGCTCTGGTCTTGATCACGTCTAGACTGCTGTATCATGTGCAGGCCTTTGACTTGGAGACAGGACTGCCAAAACGGTGTGTCAAGATAGTAATCTGCATCTGCTATGCCAGAACAGAATTTGCTCTGACTTTGATCATGTCTAAACAGCAGTGCTGTATCATGTGCAGGCCTTTGACTTTGAGACAGGATTACCTAAACGGTGTGTCAAGATGGTGTCATGGCCTCTCATGCACCGCCTTTCCCGCCCCTTCTGGGACCACCTAGGTAGAGCAGCCTTGGAGTCATTTGTACCCACCAAGACTACAGAGGGCTTCCTTGTCATGTTTGACAGGTCTGAGTCACCCTCATCACGCAAATTTATCGTTAGTATTGTTATTATTACTTCTATTATTAGTATTGTTATTAGTAGTAGTAGTAGTAGTAGTAGTAGTATTAGTAGTAGTAGTAGTAGTAGTAATATTGTTGGTAATAATAATAATATTATTATTATTATTTATTATTATTGTTGTTGTTATTGTTGTTATTTAGACTACAGATGGCTTCCTTGTCATATCTAACAGCTCTGAGTTGCCCTCACCATGATCTTTTTCTTGGAAGATTCAATCCAAGCGAGCCTGGTCTTAGAGTGTTAGTCAATGTGTTGATGATAGATTATGACAGCAGAGCTTGATTTTGGCACGGCTGTGCCAATGTGACACCTGATAAGGCTAGTCTTGATATTCATGCAGGAACCAGAAAAATATGTTTGTTGCAAGTGTAGTGCTGAGACTGGATATGTTTTCTCAGCATGTACACGACTTGCGCATTTGTTGCGGGCAATGGTGGGTTGCATAATGGCCCAAGCCAGGCGGTGTTGACACAACGCAGGTTTTACAACATAATCATATTTGCTTCAAGCTTTGTGTATAGTATGTGTTGCATTAGCATGGAATTAGGCACCTCAACATGCAGTACACCTGCTGCTCACATTGCCTTTGCATACAAACAGGCTGATATCAGGTCCAGTGACATGTTTTACTTCGTAAATGATGCTTTCTTCATGTGCGGTTAAACACAAACTCCAAACCTTAGCGTGTGATTCAACCTCAAACTCTAGTGTGCCACCTCATTCTGGGTCATCAACATAATTTGCAATGCCCTTGAAGAAATATGACTTCAATGTACAGGGTCATCTAAGGGCCTGTGACAACACCTCCCTGTGAACTTGTTCTGTACAACCTAGTTGGTTGGCTGAGGATGTAAAACCCTCTCCTTGTTGCAGGGACGCTATGGTGGAAGCCAGAATACAGTGCTTGCCAGACTACATAGAAGCCCAACAGGCCTTCCCGGATAGGCAAGACTCCCTAGACTTCCTCACCCACAACCTGTTTGATGGGGCAGATTGGTTTGATGATGACGACATTGGTGCCTTGAATGACGATCATGGCAATTTGTCAATGGATGAAGCTGCCACAGAAGCTGAGATTGACAGTGGGGCTGAAGATGGTACAGCCCTCAAGGCACAGCGGAAGTCGGATAGAAGGCGGGCAAGCATGCATGTATACTGAAGTGCAGCAGCGCTACAGACACTGAGTCATCAGCAGGGGCGATATCCATATTGTCCCTGCTCTATTTACCATAGAGTTTCGGTCGGTCGTTGTAACAACAGTTGTGATCTGTGCATGAAATAAAGTCTGATCTGTACAACAGCTGGATTTGCTGCAAACGCAATTAGTTACTTCCAGATCCAAAGTGTTTTAGGGCACTGCTATGTCGAGTTGCTGCTGGATCACTTAGTGTATTGGCACAATACAGCTGTATATTTTATGATAGAATCCATGCTGGTCAAGTGCAAGCCAGCTGCAGCATATCTTTTGTGCCTTAGATTGCGTTGCTGCAAAATAATGCCAGTGAGTTTACACAAGCCTGGCATGCACACCTTCTAATGCTCATGACAATAGCAAGACCCGTATATGTCGACTTGCTTTCATTACAGTAAACAAGTGTCAGTGCATTCAAAGCTGATAGAGCTGTGCACATACCACAAAGTGTACAACATCAGGTTAGCCCCACACATGCTGCAGCAGAGAAGGTATCGATGCCTGCAGCTTACATGCCTGTAAATTCTTATTATGTCACCTCGATGTCAAATCGTCCTGAAAAATTCCTGTTGCCCCTGCTAGTTCTATTGCCAATGCTGTATATAAGCACATGCATACAGACACAGAAACTGCTTGAAATGTAGCTCAGCTCAGGAACAGCATGAGCACAGGGACACACCAGTGCACAATCAAAGCACTGCCTTTGTCTGATCATCCACAGAACTGCCACCTTCTGCATGACTGACTCCAGTAGTCTGAATCACTCCTGACCCTAGGCAGATTCCGTCCTGATAAAACACAGCATATTGCCCACTGGCAAGACCTTGATCATTGCACTCAAGCCTCACAGCCACACCACTCTGGTCAGCATTGGTGAAAGAAACATCACAGTTGTATATAACTGGGCCATGCCTCACTTTGCACAGCACTTGGGAGGCTAAATCTGGTGGCCTTGCGATCCAGTTGATGCTTTCACAGGTGAACAGATTCCTCTCCTTGTCTACACTGTAGTAATTGCGGGATACATAGACTGTGTTGGTGTGCACGTCCTTTTGCGTCACATACCTGCACAATCAATGACAGCACATTAGGATATCTTATGGTATCTATTAAAATCGAATTTCAGGTCTGGTCTAACGGCTCAGCGAAATGCATTCAGGTCGCCCGCAATGTGCAAGAAATTCAGATAATTAAGGAATGCAGCGTCATACATGTTATGCCTAGGGCTGTGGCTAGCATGGATGATGCATCTGGAAGATGTAACAGCAAGCAGCCAATGGCTAAAGCTCCTATGGTTGAAATAATTGTTTATTCTCCCAACAGGTGTAGGTGTGTGCGCACATTGCAGGTCAAACACAAGCACTAAATGCAAATGCATCACACTTGCCACTAGCATGTCATGCAATCAGCTTGAGATGAGTATCGTGGCTTACCATGGACCCCCATTCAGTGGTATGCCTCTTCTTTGACCAACTGTATGGAACCAGAATCCCTGGTGATACCCCAGCACCTCCCCAGTCTCCTCCTCTATCATGCACCCTGGCCACACCCCCAAGTGCTGCTCCACAAACTCGCTGAACTTGACTTTGCCCAGAAAGCAGATTCCTTGGCTGTCCCGGCGAGCCTGATTAGGCAAGCCTGCTGCCTTGGCTAGTGCCCTTACCTCTCCCTACATGAGTGGCCACCATGTGTTGGCATGTTCATGGCACCACGCTAGGTATGCTAAGCCTGCTGAAGACACAGTGTGATGCACATGCAGCTGTACAGTCAGGGTTGCCTGTTCTGGCTTGTCAGGCAAGAACTTGCCACTGTGGGACTGGTTTGGTCAACCGAAGGCTTGAAATTCAGAAGGCCACACTGATCATTTGGAAACAACAATGTTCCTGCAATTGCTTTCACAGCACAGCACAGCACAGCACAGCACAGCACAGCGCAGCGCAGCGCAGCGCAGCACAGCACACCTTGTTGAGGCTGCCAAGAGGGAACATGACCCTGGACAACTGAGCTTGAGTCAAATGCGCTAAGAAGTATGTCTGGTCTTTCACAGCATCTGGAGCCAGGGCTAATCTGACTGGCTCATCAGGATCATCTCCTCTGATGATCCTGGCATAATGCCCAGAGGCAATCCTGTCAAACTTGTGGTCTGGGTGACTGGCTAAGTATTCGTAGAATGCACCAAACTTGATCCTGCAGAAAAGCAGACCAAAAGGGCTTATGTTCCATGCGCAAAGTTGCTCCACAATTCAAGGCCACAACTGCACTGCTTGGCACAAAGCCTATGGTGATCTAACAAGCATTGGCGCTTTGCCCTTCTTCATGCAATGCTTTCCTGACAATGCTTGAACAGACCACGCATGACCCAAGCACACATTGACTGGTTGTATACATCTCAATCTGGTGGCAAACACGCATTGATCCCTATCGGCATGCAAGACACACCGGGAATTGCACAGGATGTCTGGGTTGGGGGTTCGACCCGCCTTGATCTCTGCAATGCTGTGAGCCACCACTCGGTCCCAGTACTCGTCTGTCAGTGGCACAACATGCAGCTCCACGCCTGCATCCTTGCATACCTGCATCAGCCATTGCACATTCATTCAGAGGAACGCTCAACAAAACAATTTGCTCCAGAAACTTGGCTGGCAATGTCTATCAGCTTCACAGCACCAGATGTGTTGTTTGCGTCTAAAGCTGGATGTTAACGCCAGCAAGACTGTAGATACGGGCCATGAAGCTGCAAATCCTGCCTAGTTGTGGTCAGATTGTAAGCATGTGAGGACTCTGCTTCAGAAATTAGGCATTTGCAACTGACTCAGGTGGAACTGACAGATGACGCATGTGAATCTTGTCTAGCTCTGGTTGCCTGCAAATTGAAAAGGAGCAACATGAGGCAGCATGACCTGTTGGCAGTAGCTCAGGTCCTCTTCCCAAGGGCAAGAGTCCCAGTAGTTTCGGAAGTCTTCTTGAAACCAGATTTGAAGGTAGAAGGCTTGCACATTGTGTCCAGCACGTTTCAGAAGATGCAAAGCAAAGCTGCTGTCTACACCTCCACTCAGCAGGACGGCAACATTGAGAGGAGCACGCACAGACTCGCAGCTGCAGTACACACATAAAGCTGGGCTTGTATGGGTTGGCTGCTGGGTGAGGCTTGTGTGCCTTTGACGCACCCTTGCAAAATTTGCCGGTCGTCAGGCAGTTGTGACGGGTGTTCTAAAGTATTCTCAGATGCACAGTCAACGAAGCTCCTTAGCTCTGTGCGGTCTGAGCTTAGATCGGTCAAGGTTGCTGCCTTGACTTCGACTTTTGATGCTCTGCGGCTGGCTTTTTTGCTGGCTGGCTTGACAGCAACAGGGTGAGCGCAGAATGTTCTGCAAACCGGTAATTGGCCAGCGACAACTCGAGTGCGTGTATGCATGCCAATTCTCAGCGGTGAAACTCAGAGTTGCCACCTGCCACTGAGTGTCTTCGAACAGACAGATCCTGCACAAGAAGTTACTCCTTGTCACACCGCAAGCCAATACCAACGACAGGTCACTGCTGCAACGGCAACGGCCTTGACTTGCAAAGGCATGATATATGAGTCACAGCCATTAGTCAACTCTCTGCACCTCACAACCTGCCTGGTCCACGATGCCTGTTGGACTCTGGACCTCCGCAGCCCCCGATTTGCGCTGACCATCGGCGATTGAGGGTCTAATTTGGCACCAAAAGCTTCAGCATACAAGGAGATGATTGCCCGCCTTCCCGATCCGGCGTCCCGGCATATGGGATCGTAGACCTGTTCTGATCAGGTGCGCTGACAAGTCTGGTCACCGTTTTTGCCGAGATTCTGTTCGTCAAATGCTCTACAAACAACTGCAATGTTTGCGCACAGCAACATGAGCCGTGGCACTCCTGTTGAATGAAGCACTCATGATTGTTGTACTCTGGCTCGTGCATCACTCGATCTGACGCCACATTTGCGTATTTATGTTGCAAAGGTTTAGTTCGTGTGCATGAATGGCCTCTTGTCAACAGAAGCAGTTTTTGGCAGGGAGGCTTTGGAGATAGCGTTGAACGCAGCGTCCTGCTGAACATCAGGGCCACACAAACCAATAGCTATGGTCAGCAAGTGGTTGTGTTGCACTTCACGGACGGAAGATGACAAACACCAACCAGGTATATGCTTGCAATGCTGATGCTTCTTACATGTGACATCAGATCGAAAGGTAGGAACCCAACATGCAGGTATTGAGAAGCCCAGTCGAGGCCGCGGTTACTCATCCTTCTCCATCACTCAGGACTTGGCAGCCAGCGATGCAACAGCTTACGGCACAGTTTCCATATCCCCATTGGGCCCGACTGCAGAAGCCAGCGGTAGCAGCAATGCAAGCATGCATGTGAGTAACTAGCATGCCACTCACAGGTGCAAGTGCAGATTTGAAACTGCTGCATTGGCTGTGTATCATTGCGATGTTGCAGGCAGCGTCATGGAGTCTGTTCACAGCACCCACAAGTGCACTTTGTGCTGCATTACACACAATCATTGCACACAATGACTTTACAATGATTCATAATGATTTCACAATGATATCATCTTTGATTGCCCCAGTAATGATTGTGTGCACCCCTGTCCATTCTGCTTTACCATATAAGTTCTATACCCCAATAACCTGCAGGCTCAGCTGGCTCCTCAGATGCAAATCAACCCATACCGACGCAGCGACACCGCATGGGCGCCTTACATTTCAACCGGTGTTCTCTTCCCTCCAACCAGCCAGTCCAGTCAGCATCATGCCGCATTACTCACACCCAACTCTCAGCCTCAGCAGCTATACAGCCAGGAGTCCACTGCCTCTGCAATCCATACTGGTGAGACAACCAGCAGACAGCTGCACTCAAGGCGCAGCATGTCAAAGCAGAGCAAACGGGGTCCGGATGTCAGTGGCAGCAAGCAGGCATCCACGCGTGCTCTGCGCTCTGGTGATAGCAGATTGCACCCAGAGCTGAATGCAGATGTGCTTAGCAAGCACAGTGCTCTGTACTCAGGACACAGCGCGTACTCAGCTGCCCTGCAACCTGGTCAAGGGTATGCAGACCCTATACTTGACTCTCATCAACGTGTGGCAGCTATGCTACGCACTGGTGATAGCACTGTGCACCCTATTCTCAAGTCAGTGCCTGTTCAGCAGCCCAACACAAGCTTTGGACAGCAAGGCTCAGGCGAAAGGCAGCACACCACAGGCGATAGGCAGCTCGACAGGCAGCCGCAAAGTTCCTCTTCCTTGTACACTGGCGACAGCAGTATGCAGCCAGGCGTTACCTCTGAGCAGCAAACACATCACCCCCAGATGAGTACTCATCAGGCCTCACAGTCTCCCATGTACACAAGCAATGACAAAGCTCACCAGGAGACAAGCTACTCAAAGGTGCCCAACCACGTTAAGGATGATCGTGCACATGCTATGCTGAGCTCATCAACACCAGATCGAATGGAAGAGCCAACACTTGGGCGTCAGTCATCAGCCTCGTCTGGCTCAAATGATCAGGCAGAACAGAGAAGTGCCCGGGGGCCTGCCCCAACCGGCCCTCCCAGTACTGTGTCACGCAGCGGGCGCATTGTGCATCGGGCAGCAAAGGTATGTTGTACTTTCACTGTGCAATTCACTGCACAGTATGCCTCAAGATGCCATGTGCCAGGCCTGTCTGACTTCATGCACAGAGGGCTTGCTCATCATACACAGCTCATCAGATTCAAGTATAATTTGTCTACCTTGCATCCCCAAAAATATGGACTGTTGTCTTCTTGAAAGCTTTGCATTCATCATGGACCTGGTCTCATCATCATTAGCTTGCACTTCAAATGAGAAATACCCAGAAACAATACTGCAACAATCTCGGCAGGTGACGGAAAAGGAAGCAAAAGGAACTTCCATGCCTTTCTGGCCATCACGACAGGATCCTACTGAGGCAGTATTTAGGAATGCCATGCAACTGAGCACGGCTTTTGATGTAGGGAATCTATCTCACGCTTGAGCGGCAGGCTGATGGCAGAAACAAGCTGTTACGCATACGCTTCAACCGTAACCTGTACAGTAAAAAGGATGCTGAAGCCTGGTGGAGCAAGAGCAAGCAAGCATTGGCACAGACGCACAACCTCACATCTGGTATGATCAATCTGCTCAATAGCAAATATGTACACACGCTGTGGCCGTTCTTCTTGCGTCCTGCTGTGACCACATTTGCTGGACAGCAGAGCAAAGTTGCTTGCCATATCTTACATGCATTCACAGCTACTGCATCACACAAGTGCTGCTGCTGCTGCTGCTGCTGCTGCTGCTGCTGCTGCTGCGCAATGTTGCCCTGGTCACGATTTTGCGCACACCAACACAGATATTGGTGTTATGACACGCCTTGTCCATTTTGCTCCACAGAGAGTTCCTCCAAGTTTACTTTTATTTTACCATTCCTTTGTGTCAAGTTGCATTTTTGCTTGAAACCATTTGCATCCCCTATTGTCATCATGGGGTCTGGTCTTGTTCTCAGCAGGGGTGATGTCAGCCGGAGACCAGCCTCAATACACCGTAAAACCCTAAACTCCAAAACCCTACATATGATAAAACCATAACCCCTGGTCTTGTTCTCAACAGGGGTGATGTCAGCTGGAGAACAGCCGGGCCGTGTCTTTGTTGGTGAGGCCCCAGCACCGCAGCATCGTAGGCAGGACAGCATCAACGTGGATCAGCGAATCTCAACCTACATCTTTGATGTGACTGATGGCAGAAACAATGCTCCTGTGGCTGTCATCAGACAAGCTGATCTGTTACGCAAGGTACACATCCCTCTTTGTGAGAGAATTAGCTTTGTTGGGAAAATTCGACAGCGAGTGATGCATTCGTTGTGAACAGCATAGCGTGAGTACATATATGTTGTTCTCTGGGCACAGACCAAACTTGGTATCTTCAGCAGGCTGCATGCTGCAAAAGGTGAATGTGGTCTTTTGAGTGACCAAGATGGAGATTCCTTTTGGCCTAATGCAGCACACTTTTGCTTGCAATCACCGCTCTGAAGGTTTCCTTCTGTTGCTGTAGGGTCTGAAATACGCGCAGGCAGCAATCTACTGCCAGTACAACTCTCAGCAGCTGGTGCTGTGTGCCTGTCATGCTTTGCACGCTGTGTCGACTGCGGTCTGCCATTCAAACGCACCAGACCGGTTCTCAGATCAGCTGACAGAGTTACTCACAGAGGTGGCAGAGACAACGGCAGTGTTCAGTGAGCCTGGCTGGCTACTGAGACTGGAAGGGCACATTGAAGACTTAGCACAGATCACTCAGCTTCATGCTGCGCTGACAAGCCTAGCAGCCGCAGCAGGCGCAGCAGGGCCTTCGAATTCAAATTTGGTTGAGTCAGCAGGCTTCAACACAGCCAGCCCAGCAGGTGCTGACCCATTTGATCTTGAGGAGCAGTCTGGCGCCTTCATAGCACGCCCAGCAGGCGATCGAAATCAAATTCAAACGCTGGCCAAGCCTGACTGGAGTGATGACAGCGATGCTTTGAGGGGGCGCTTGCTTGAACTGGGAGGTGTTGCAGGCCTACAGACGGACACTGACTGCCTTCTGCTGAAGGACCTGTGCAGACCAGGGCTGGAGGACACTGCCTTTCTAGACCTGATTGATCTTGAGCTGCAGGTTTGCCAGCACATCAAGTCACATGTGTCGGACTGCCTTGCCCACATATGCTGCATCATACACCTTGAAAGAAAGAGAAGAAATGTTTATGCTTTTCAGCCATCATAGCGGGAGTCTCCTAAGGCAGCAGCCCAGAGATCATACACCTTGCATTTGTGCCGCAGCCACCTGTTTTGTTGCAGCTGCTGCTCCCGCTACTGTTATGCAAAATTTCATTTAAGTGAACCTGAAGTGGGCAGGCAAAGGACATACTGCAAATCCCCTCACTATCCCAACAAATGTCACCCACTCAAGCATCAAGTTATGATAGAAGTTGTGCTGCCATTTCTAATGGTTTTTGAATGTTCACAGAATACCTCCTGAGTGATACAGGAACACCATGCAAGTGAGGTGAGAGGTGCGCATGAGGTCATTCGTCACACCAGCATGCGGCTATTCTGGGGCAGGGCAGCAGGGCCCCATGAGGAACTGCCCTGGGGCAAGTTCTGGGATCTGTTCCCTTCCACCTTGCATGGAGCTGACACAACTACAATGATGCGCCAAGCGTTGGCTGTCATTGACAACAGGTACAGTTTGTCAGGCTCCTTTTCCGACATTGTTCCTCTTCCGGCCTTACCCAGTATGGTTCCAACATGTATTCATGTATGAGTATTCCCGTATCCTGCCTCTTGTGATGTAACAGTATTGTCTGCTACTAGATAGATGATTTGTAATGTAGCGAGTGGACTGCTGCGCTGTGCATGGTCCTAATATCACCATTGTTGCTGTTGATGTTGCACATGGCATAAGTGTCACTGTTTTTGTTACGACTGTAATGCTTGGTGTCCTCGGGAATGGCAGCATTGAAATGATGCTGATTCCTCTGTGCTGCCCCTGCAGGAGATTGTTCCAAGCTGCACTGTCAGGCATGTCATGTGACTATGTCACTGCTGGTGATGTTGACAAAGCATTTCCCCCAGGGCAGGGCATCCCAGACTCATTCCAAAGGTGCCCTCTCTCATACATGCTGCTGTAACAGTGTGCTGAAACAGTCTGTAACAGTGTGCTGTAACAGTGTGCTGTAACATTGTACTGCAACAGTGTGCTGCATCATGCTCTGCTGGCATGCAGATTGTATCTGTCCTTCACAGTGATGGTGCACCGCAGTAGCAGACCTACGCAAGCCACAAAAGTTGAGTTGGCACTTTTGGTGTTAAGGGCTGCTGCATTTGCCACCAGAAGCTTGAACAGGTTGCAGAGGTTGATGCAATGTGCTGTTGCATACTTTACGACATGCAGTCAACACATCATGTACATATTGCTAATGCATATAGCATGAATATCAGTACAATTGTGAAACTTGAGATTGCAAAACCATGTGACGCAATCTGAGTACATTACAAATATACATGATTATATTCTCACAGTATGGTCATACATTCAGTCCTTGGGTATGGCAAGTTACGCACGCCTCACAAGGCTGGCAATCAGTATAGCAGAAGCTGCTGACCAAGTCGTAAGTCAGCCTTCGTGAACTCCACCCAAATGATGAGTCAGCAAATTAAGTGCAAGCATTGATTCCGCTGTCAACAGTCTGCAAGCTGTATTCCATCCAATGATGTTACATTACGTGATTGTCAAAATTATCATATCAGTAGGCCTTATAGGGGTGCACAAGACTTGTCCTGCACGTGCCTAGCTCATCATGCGCTGAAAATCATTTTTACTATTTTTACCACTTTCATTTATTGTTATTGTTATCATTGTCATTGTTATCATCATTAGCATTAGCATTAGCATTGGCATTGGCATTGGCATTGGCATTGGCATTGGCATTGGCATTGGCATTGGCATTGGCATTGGCATTGGCATTGGCATTGGCATTGGCATTGGCATTGGCATTGGCATTAGCATTACCATTATCTTTATCTTTATCTTTATCACTATCTTTATTATTATCATTATCATCATTACTATCGTTATTATTATTATTATTGTTATTATGATTATTCAGCTGCATTCTGCCATGCAGGTTGATGCAGGTTGCACAGCTGCAAAAGGTGCGCATCAGCAGCAAGCTTGCACAGCAGCACCTCCTAGAATCAGGGGTGGACATCCTTGACACAATGGCAGACCAGGACGTACTCAGTGACAGACAGGCTGCAAGTGTAGATGCCCAACTGTATGCTGCTGGTGAGACAAGTTGCATGTGACCATGCAGAGCTGTTGCGGCGTGATAGGGCCCTAATGCAACCCATACTTGCTTGCACCAGCAGCTTGTGCCAGAGCGGCAGAGCATGGAAGAGATGGCATGCATAAGCATTGTAATGTACCGATGAATTCACTGCACCGGTAGGCCGCTGATAGTCAACCCATTGGCCGTACGTAATTGACACCAAAGGGGGGCACCTGTCTAGCAAGTAAGCAAACTGGTCTCACCAATTTTGGCACTGTCATCAAACTCACGTGCTTGCATACTCCATGCTATGCATGACTGTACAGCTGTCACCAGGTGTGGCTGCTGCTGCTCATACATCATGCACTGAGTGAATGAAGTGCACTCAACTTGAAGGTTGTTTGGTGAAGGTTTTTGGCGGCATGAGCAAGATGCACTTCTGGCAAGCTATCAAGATAGCATCTCTGGTCTGACATTCAAGCTGTCACAAGCCAACAGGGGAGTCTACAGCACACAGCAGGTATCACTGAGGGCTGATGGGAGTGAGGGCTGTTCTGGGGCTGCCCTGCTGGGCTCGCAGGGCAGTGATGCCGGGCTGTTGGCCTTTGGCCTTGCCCGGCAGATGCTCCTCACTGGCAGGTGAGTCATTGCTGACACGACATGACATTGAGTTTCGGTAGACTGTCTAGCTTGACAACACAATCTTGTTCCTGTTTGGTATAGCAGATATTTGGAGCGCAAGAAGAAGACTATGCTGTCTAGCTGATTGCGTGGGGTGTATTGCCTTCTTCAAGATTTAGCCCTTACAGAGTCCTTCCTCCTTTCAGGATTTAGCCCTTACATGTCCTTCCACCTTCAATCACCCTTCAGGATTTTGTCTTAACACAGTCCTTCCTTCCCTAAGGATTTAGCCCTTATATGCTGCTCAAACAATGCACAAGGAAGGCTTGAATGCTGCACTCTCCCCACAATGTTGCTCCATGCAATGCAAAGGGTCCACTCTCATGTTGTAAGGCCTTGCATGCAGTAGCTACGTTTTGTCATGGGCCAATGATTTGTCATGGGCTGAAGTGGGTTATATGTCATGCGTTCAAGCCTTGGTCTGGGGATTGCACACAAAAGGTCTGGACCTTTCAATAAAGAACAAAAATTTCAAGTGTCAAATAGATCATATACAACATGGGTACTCTCTACTTTGGTGATGCCACAGTATGGGGGCAAATTCTTCGGGATCAACATGATCCCCTGAAAACATGTTCAGAGCAAAATCAACATGAATTTGCTGATTGTACCTCAAAAGTCATGCTCCTATCATAGCGTGTCGAACCATATATTATCTTAAGGTTTTATATGTTTGATTGCAGGTGGACTCACGTGGGGTATGCAGAGATGGGTGGGGTAGGCAATGAAGAAGAAGCTGCTGCCAGGATGTCAGCAGCCCTAGGGTTGCCATCCTACCCTCTGCCGGTCAGTGAAACCCTGCGCTTGTGCACATGGCTCAAAAGCCGGCCTGCCTCATCAGGATATCTTGGTAAGCAAACTTCTTTGAAGCTAAACTTGACTTCACAGTACATGCTCACGTATCACAATTTTTGGGTACAGCTAAAAGTCATGTATATGTACATACATGTACACTTGAGCTTCAAATGAGCCTGTATGGGTATGTACATATGTGTGTATATTTATATGTATAGATCAGGGAGCTCTGCATGATCTGGTGCACATGCTCACCATTGCAACTCAAGCTGTGAGTCATGCTTGTTGCAATTTGCGTCATGGCTGTTGTTCCATCTCGCATCTCCCTGACTGGCTGGCAAGTGCCTATCTGATCTGCAGGATTGCAGGACTAACTCGACACTGTATGCCGTGTTTGAGTAGACAGTTGGGTACACAGTCAGGTGGACCACCAGGATCTGCAAGCTCACACAGTTTCAAGTGACACTGCTGCAATTGCAGGCTTGGTCGTGGACGCAAGCAACGGTTTCAAATGGCCAGAAGATGTGACCTTCATCACAGCCATGCTGTCTACCATTCTGGGAGACACTGCCAACATACAGATCGTGATTCTGCTGCCTGAGGCGTGCACTCTGCCAAGCGGCCCTTGGACTGTTGACACACCCCCACGCATGACCGGGTGAGCTTGAGTGCATTTGCAAGAGCCCTGTCATGCTCTACCCTGCCCTATGCCCTGCCCTATGCCCTGTCATGCCCTGCCCTATGCCCTGTCCTGCCCTGCCCCAGGCAGGGTGTGCTATACTCTCAACAACATTCTGCTTTCGTGTTTAGCCCATTGTCACCATGAAGCATAAATGATTGCTGTCGATGGTGCTTGTGTCATGTTTCTGTTGTTTTGGTATCAAGATCCTTGATTGCTGTGCACAGGCATACGCTCATGTGACTAGTCCTGTACAGCGATAAGTCAAATTTGACAGGGCAAAAAGCAGTTGTGCCTAGAGACAAGATGGCCCTCACATTCTGATTTTTTTTCAGGGCTGTCGGGGTCGCTGTTTTGCAAAGCAATCTGGGCCATTCCCAGATCCGGTTTTCACAGCTGGGGCAGCTGGTGGAGGGCTGCCAGCAGCAGCCCTGCCTGGTGCGCATTGCTGGGAGAGCCCTGGCTGAAGGCTGTGTGAATCCCCAAGCTATTGTCAGTCAACCCTCAGGTAACCTGTCAAACCCCTTCATGGTAAAATACATGCGACCACATGTGTAGCTACCTTTCATTGCAGGTTACATTAAGTGTTTATGCAGCAAACTTTCGTCAGGTTCACAAATTGGCCCAATCTCATGCTTCGTGACAAGCTCGTTATGCATTTGCAGTGCTGCTGCTCTAGCAGAAGTGGCCGGTAATGCAAATGATGCATGCACGTACTGTCGTGTGTGAGAAGCATGTGGCTAAAGTTGACATGCTATTGATTTCTCCAGGGCCTCTGAGACAGAACAGTGATGCAGGCCTCTTCCAAGGCATGCTTAGTCACACTGCAGCAGAGGAAGCAGGACAGCTTCCTCACTGGCTTCTGCAAGTGCTGAGTCAGGATGAGCGCACAGGGCTGCTGCGCTTATCCATCTTTCCCCTGGCTTTCACTTTGGATATGGCAACAAGCGTCCTTCCTTCTATATGTAAGGTCAAAATATTTGAGTCATTGCTGCATGCTGTTTCCCAGCTGTTTGTCAGATAATGCAGGGAAGCAGGGACTCATGAATTTCGTGCCATAATTTTTAGGCCAATTTTTCTCATGGCATATGTTTAATGCCATATTTTTCATGCCATACTGCACTGCATGGCAGCAACGTGTGTGTGAGATGTTGCAGAAATGCAAGAACAGCTTCTATGATGGTGCAACAAGCTTTGTTGTACAGCAATGCAGCATGACTGTGACTGATGCCTGATTCGTGATCGATGCACCATTTTGTTAAGACAAAGAAAATCATAAACACAAAAGTAGAAGCAGGCAAAAATCCCCCAGAAACAGACCAAGCAAAAAAGCAATCAGAGGCTCCAACATGACAAGCTCAGAATCAGGAGAAGACATTCACAAGCCCGACAGGTTTGAACAAGCCAGCGGAAAAGAAAAAGGAAAGACTACGCCTTTCAGCGTCAATGTAATCAGAAGCCAAGTATGATACCAGGCTGCCCAGGGGACAAGCCAGCGCTTGTCTGTGACTATTAGTCATTCATGTTGCAGGGGAACAGACTCAGATTCAGTCCCTCATCCAGAAGCTTCACCGCCTAGGGTTTGTCAAGCACAACCCTGCCCACAAGACCTACCAGACAGAACCCTACCTGAGGCCGCACCTCGCAGCCCTGGCTCTGCAACAGCCAGATACCCTGTACAGCCCTAGCCTGCTGGGATGGTCCCAAGCCTGCCTGCAGACTTGCATCCTTGCTACAGCCCTTTTCCATTCACATGCACAGGTATGCACTGGCTCTTGCTGCAATGTCAGCTGCTACAGCAGGTGCTATAGCAGGTGCTACAGCAGGTGCTACAGCAGGTGCTACAGCAGGGCCCATACAGGGAGAGGGATCTACTCACGCCTTCAAAATTCTTACCCTTGGTGGAGATACATCTTTGATGCATGAGTGAGCAAGTGGATGGGTGGGTGGGGGTGGGGAGGAGGGATGGGGGTTTGGGTGGATGGGTGAGTTGGTGAGCAACTGCATGTGTGAGCAAATGGGTGGGTGTCAGTGTGTGGGTGGGTGGGTGATGAGTGAGCGAACGAAATATTGCATGCAGCAGATGCATGCAGAGAGCAAAGCTTTTGAGGTGGTAGGCATGGTTCCGATGCATACATCACCATCGCCAAAAGCCATGAGCACATCAAGCAACTGCTGTGTTGTTGCTGCATTACTTTGTAGCAATTGCACAGAGGACAGTGTCCACCAAAAAAAATAGCAAATCGGTTCTTGCATGGCAAATGCTTTTACAAGGCAGCAATGAGGACTACGCCGCACACACAGATTGTGTTTGTCTTTACAATCCCTTAAACAAAGTCAGTGTCTGCACAAAACCCTAGACAAAGTCAGTGTCCACTGCTGTATAGGTGAGTGCACTGAGAGTGATAGACAGGGACAGAGGGCAGATTGATGGCCTGCTGAATGCCCTGGCGCATGACCTGCCCGCAAAAGCCCTGCCTGTGGTCATTGAGATCATCTCCAAGCACATGGAGCCACTGAGTCATAGGTAATGAAGTCTCCTGCTGAGCTATGCTGACTGTGCAGCAAGAGGCATGCATAGCATCTCACCTGGAGGGTTTCTAACAAAAACAGCAACTATTTTGTTGTTAGAAACAGGCGTTCCAGCTAATCCTTCTTGCCAGGTATGTACTAGATGTACCTAAACCCTAGTCCTGTGAGCCAACATGCACTAACATGAGACACTAAATTGCACCCAAGGGGTGTGCGCTGCCAGGGCGACGCATTTGCTTATGGCTTCCTGCAACCTTGCTTTCTGCCATCCCTTCAGATGCCATCCTTGAGTCTTTTTACCAGCAAGTATCAATAGAGGGGAAAGGTTACAAATGTTGGAACAGCTTCAGTTACAAACAATGCAAACATGCTGCGTGGTGATGCTGTGTATCTTCATGCACTTGCTTCTCATTTGTTGACGGGCCCTTCATGCCTGATCCCATATTTTGACTGTTTACTAGTAAAGGCGGCCTTGCGACAGCTTGAAAGTCACTATGGCTTTACACTTACCAACCAATTGTTGTTGTCCACAAACACAAGCACTGGCAGAGAAGCTGCCACTAGCTTATATCGCCAACCAGATCCAGTAGTACTTCTTTCCACCACACTTTACTGCAGTTTATTTTGTTGTATTCTGTAGATCCTCAATCATTCATTTCTGTTTGGTTTTGCTATTGGGGCTGTTCCAGCAGTACGGTTGTGCAAATGCAGGTTGAGTTTAGGGCAGAAGCAGCAGCTGTGCAACAACGTGGGTCATGCTGCTGAGGAGACAGGAGATCTTCTGGGAGAGGTGACACACCACCCACCTCAGTCTGAGGCTTGTTGGCCTATGCACCTTTGTTTGCAAGGGCTGTAGCAGTTTCACTAGCAGGATCAGTGTATGAGCGTACCACATGCAATGTGAATCACTCAACCGGCATCAACAGAAGCTCTGTGATGACTACAGGATTTTGAACTGGCTCATTCCACCTCTCGTGATTGACCTCTCATGACTGTTACACATGTTACCTGGTCTCGACACATCATCTGTGCCTCATCCCTCTTGACTGCTGCATGTTGCAAGTAGCAGTCACGGTCAGTCATGCCTGAAGTTGTTATGACTCGTCACTTATAACTGGTGCACAGATGATTGCACATTGCATGTCGTCATGGTCTGTTGAGACCAAGGTTGTCGTGACTCATCTCTCATGACTGATGCACAGATGCTCATTTTGTGGGTCAGAAGTGTATCCCGCATATACCTAGCTTATCATGAGCTGGAAAGCAGATTGGTTTATTGTTCTTGTTTCATCATTTTATTTTTTATCATTTTTTATTATTATTATTATTATTATTACTATTTTTATTATCATCATCATCAATAGAAGTGTATGGGGCTGGTGCAGGTGGAGTGTGCAGTGCAGCTGGCTGAGCAGGGCTGTATGGACGAAGCCCATGCAGTACAGGGCCTTGCCGGCAGCATGCACCTGGTGGAAAGAGCCCTAGGGCCAGACCATCCCCTCCTGGCCCACATTCTTCTTCATCGAGCCCGCCTGCTCAGGCAGCGCCAGCAGTACCATCAGGTAACAGTACTCTTACCCCATTACGCTACAGTAGGCCTAGGCTTACCTACACCACTTGTACTGTCAACCTGATTGTCAAGCGTGCGTGTGTGCAGGCCAATGAGGCGCTGCAGTCCTGTTTGTCCATCCAAGAGACTGCGCTAGGGCTCGACCACCCAGAAGTGGCAGACACCCTTCAAGAGATGGCTTTCACCTTGCAAGCTCAGGGGCTACAAGATCGTGCTGAGCCTGTGCTCAGGCAGTGCTTGGCTATCAGGAGTCATGCCCTTGGGATGCAGCACCCAGATACAGCGGCTGTGCTGCATGCTCTTGCTTGCTGCCTGCTCAGTGTTGACAGGTGAGGTGCATGCGTGATGTGTCGGTATTTTATGATGTACATAATGATATGGTACACTCAAGGGTTGTCACTTGTACATATATCCACATGCTACACTTGATATAAGTATCATTCAGCGCCCCACTGTTCATGTCACATGTGACACCCGAAGGCTTGCTCATGCCTGCCCACAATTGGCACCCACAGAACAGCTTCAAGCATCCATGTTCTGGCTGTTGTTTGAGCTCGTCACCTGCCTGTCACTCAATCTGTTCCCGACCAACCCTGGTTTCACAGCAAGGAAGCTGTCACAATGAAACTCAGACAGACATGGCACAGACACACATCACAGCCTTACCCATAGTTACCCACAGCTCTTACACAATCTGCACAGCCTTGTCCACCGTCACTCTCAACAAGGCTATCTGAAAGTCTCAGAACAAAGTTGCTGACTTTGACTGTGATGCTCTAGGTGTACAGATGCTGAAATGATGTTTGGGCAGGCATGGCGCACAACAAAGCAGTGCTTGGGCCATGTCCACCCAAAGCTGGCACAGCTTTTAGTAGACTTGGCTGCCCTGAAGGCCCGGCAGAAGCGCCCCACTGAAGCCCAGCATTTGCTGAGGAGGAGCATTGCCATGTGGCGCCACATGGGGGCTGGTTGCCATCCTGCCCTGCTGTCTGCCCTGGAAACCCTAGCCAATTTGTGTAGGGTGCACGGTGGGTTGCTCCCCTTTGCATCCAAGTGTTGGGTGTGCTTTTGACTCTTCTGTCTACCAACTGATTTCAGACTTTAGGACGCTCATGATTGACAATGTCAATCAGGAGCGTCACGTTATCACCTGCTTATCATGAGCAATCACGATGACATCATGTCTTGGCATGTGATGAAGCAGCAAGGCAATTGCATCTCACCTTCAGCAACTCATCGTAACCATGGCATCATAAACCACCCTGAGATATTTGTCCAACCCTGTGATATTTCTCCAACCCTACAAATTGGATTCAGTGAACATGGCAGCCTTCCAGTTGTTGGAAGGCATCATATATCATCAGATATCACCTGTTCAACTTACATAAACAGATAGACCAGATATCACCTGTCTACACTAGTGGTGGGTTCTGACAGAAGTTAGCAATGTATCAACATACATGCAGGTAGCCAAGAAGAGGAGCACAGGTTGCGGCAGGAATGCACCTGCATTCACAGCCTACTAGTGACATCATCAGGAAGTGAAGAGCATCACATGGCCTGTGCTCAACTGAGCTCATTACAGGTCAGCAATCTGTGATTACCATGTGACAAGTTACAATCACTGATGGTGTGCAGTCAATGTTGGTGTGACTTGAAAAAGGTGTGTGTCTGCTCTATGCAAACATTTTGGAGCTTTCAAGCATCCTGTCTGTCTGTTCGAGCAGGCTGTTGAATCATCCATCTTGCATTGAGGCAACAATATGGCATTCTGTTTTTTGAAACGTTGCCAATTTTGATTATTGGTTTCAAACATTTTTGAACAAGCAACTCTTGAGCAAATACTGCTGACTTGCAGGTGATTGCAAGCTTGCCACGTGGACCAGCCAGAAGGCTGTACACTGCACCGCACAGTCTGCTGGACACCTTCCCCTCCCAGCACCCCACACGCTCCCCCTCCCACCCCCCTAAGCAGCTACTGCAGAAACACCCTACCTCTTCTTCAGCGTTCCCCATGGCAGTACCATCCACTTACCAAGTGCCAGGACAGATACCTTACCATTCAGCTGAGTCAGCTTCTGCTGATGTGCAAAAGCTAAGCCGTAGGTCATTCAGCGCCATCTTGCCTGTTGAGGCAGCAGCTGCCTCAGAAGCTGCAGCAGCAGCTGCCTCAGAAGCTGCAGCAGCAGCTGACTCAGCCCCCAGCAGAAGTTATCAATCCTTGCATGGCATGAGAAACTCACATCAAGGCCCAGCTTCTGTGACAGCTTCTTCCCAGGGTGTCTTGCAGGACCACAGGCAGCAACATCAGCACAAAGGCGTCAGCCTCGATCATCCAAACCAGCATCATCTGGATCTGCAGATCTCAAATCGTGATCCTCGTCAGCACGCGGGAGATCATGATCAGTGGACTCATCATGCTGATGATCAAGCTCAACTCAATCATCCAGCATCGGGTCAAAGCGAGGTTCAAACTCAATCTCAGATTCAGAGTCAGGTCCAGCCTGAGTACGAGTCAGCTTGGTCACCTCAACCACTGCTGAGTGTTGGTACCACCGCAGCTCCAGCTGCATCATATGGACGTGACTCATTGGCAAGATACACAAATGCAAGCCCCTCAACAGTCAAGCCCACTGTTGCTCAGAGTTCAGACAGCTTATCAGGCTCAGGACCAGCTAGTCAGCTTTTGAACCCACATGCGCTCTCCAGCACCCCCCTGCTTTCCTCTAGTGATCAGAAACAGACAGTAGCCAGGGCAGGGCAGCCTCCATCCAGCCCTTTGGGCCCTGCCACTCCTCCCGAGGCTCAGGTGGGCTCAGCTGAACTCTGCTCTGTGAGTCCAACGCTCAGCGCTCAGCCTCTGAGTTCTTCTGGAGTCCAAGAAGCAGCAGAAGAGGAAGAGGACAGCATGAGGCAGCTGTCTGTCAGAGAAAGAGCCCTGCGCTCTCTCAGCAGCAAAGGCATCCAGCTTGGTCGCTCAGCTTCTAACAAAGCTTCCAGGTTTGGTCATGCAAAACTGGAATCTGGCTCTGAGACTGCTGGTAGATCTGTCCAAGGTTCACGGCAGCAATTGCAAGATGGGGACAGTACTGACATTACGGGCAGTAATCTGGACAAAGACAGTGATGGAATGGATGGTGCGGCAGAAAATAGTCAGGGGCTTTCTCAAAGGGCTGAAGCTGTCAGGGCATTGTCTTTGCGTCTGGACATGGGCAATAAAACACAGCTGTGAGTCATGGTTTAGAGTCTTGATACATGCCGTTTTTGCAAGTATGTGTCAGGAGTGCCGTGATAGGTAGGAGCTGGCGCATTCAGTGTCACAATAGAATCACAATCAGTTTGCTAGGGTACATCCTTGACATGAAAGTCATGGCATGTTTGGCGCATATATGTTTACGTTTCACGCTGCAAGATGTTCTGCAATGTCTTTCGCGGTCATCTGGCATCAGGCTGTGCCATAAAGAGGCAAGTTTATTTTTTTTGGCACGTGTGTGCAAGACTTGTCTGCCTAACGTTCTGTGCCTAGGGTTTCAATACATGCTGCTGTCCAAGTCATTGCTGTGTTAATAGGTGCATTTCAGATACACACTTCTGAGGGCATCCATTGATCAAGTCATTATGTGTTGTCATTCTGTGATAATGCAGAGGACACGAATGATGCCTGGTTGATCGACCAAGCGATGCGGTTGACTACTGTAGAAGCATGCTGCGCAGCATTGTCCTGCAAGCTTAAGCGTTTTAATGGGCTAGAGTATGTCAAATTTGAAGCAGCTTGCTGACGTCAATGTCAACATGGTCAAGGTTTCTTTAAGTGCTTGTCTTGAAGGGTTTGCGGATGATCTTCACGGCATTGCATTGGTCGCCTACTCTTCTGCACCATAATGTAAACGTTGTCCTTCAGCTGGAAGCCTCATTGCTGTTTGTATCATTCATATTATACTGTGACAGTGACGTGTACATGGTGTAACAGTTTTGCAATGGTCAGCGCCACAAGAGCGAATCTTCAGGGTACATTCGACTGACGTAAAGTACAATGCATATACATGTAGTTAGGTGCAGACCTGGGGGCCGAGTCTGCCCTTCCTGGGGGCGACAGGGTGGGGTCATTGGGGGCGTTCAGGTTGATCATCAGAAGCTGATGACGTGATACATCTTCTAATCTTGACGCTTTGCTCGAATCCTGGAGCCAGCGCTGCACAGGCCTTGTTAGGCGGGCTGAACAAGCGACAACTCCGTCAGATAGCTGCCTGCGGACCTGTACAAGTACATCCTCTGTTGCTGTTGGTATCGAGCAAGACGTTGTTGCACAGGCGCTGGCGTGCAGCTGATGCCACGAGCTAATTAGCTTATAAATGGCACAGCACAAAAACGTTTGAAGATCGCAAGTGTGTAGTCAAATTGCTTCCACAGCTTGGGTGCTCCTGTATCTTGACGGCGCATAGCACCCAACATCAACGTTGCAGCGTACTCGAGCTGTCCGACAAGACTGTACGATCACGGCTAAGCCTGCGCAGGCGCGACCAACAGTGCCCCATGACAAGAAAGATGTTGCACGCTGCTGATACTGGTAGCGAGGATCCAACCCGGCTTTGGGACCCTACACCGAGCGCACCTGACCACTTTAGGAACAGGCTGTTCTTGACCCTAGCTAACGAACCTGAGGAAGCTTCACTGGGCACTACTGCTGTGTCCAACCTGCTGCGACTGACAGACGTTGACTTGGGTTGCTCTCAAGCTCCGGCAAACGCAGACGCGGTCAGCGCAGCTAAAACCCGTATATATGGACGAAAGCAGGAGCAAAATCGCCAGGCTCAGAAGCGATTCAGGTCACGCAAGAAGGTACATTTTTTGTCCCAAAATTCGTCTCGCTTCGTTAGTTTCCTTGCAAGCGCTTCATCTACAGCTTGACTTGTTACAGGAGCGTGAGCAAGCTCTAGAAAACCAGCTTGCTAATACAATACAAGAACTACAACAGCTGAAGGTGCAGCAACAGCATTTAAAGGCAAAATGGAGCTTGCTGGAGACAGTGAATGCAAGTGAGCAGCAGACCAGCAACCCAGCTACAACTCTGGCAAGTCAAGTTTTGCATAGCAGAAGAGCGCCTGTATTGCTGGCCATTGTGCAGCCTGACTGCCCTTCTTTGTAAAGGTTCACCAACAGTCTGTGCCTGGACTTGATGACTTGTAATATACACAGGATGGTCTTCTGCAGTCGACCTTCTGCTACGAGGTTGACAGCACAGATCATGGCCCTGGAATTGAGCTGACACTTCACGGCAAGCAGCGCATCATGACAGTCACAGAGATCAGTCAGCTCTCTGGAGATGAGTTCAGCGCCATGTGGTCGGTATGCCACTCTGTCACTCACCTGGCACATGTCATCAGTCTCATCTGAGTCAAACTTGTTGCATGCACAAAGTTGCAGTGGCTAAGACATCAGCCCTGCTCATACACTGCTTCACAAGGTGTTCACACCTTGTGATTCATGAATGCCCATTGCACACAGGTGAAATGTGTCCTGCATCGAGCTGCAGGGTATGCCATTGCTGAGTCATGCATCTCTTGAGTCACGCATCTGTTCCACCACGCATGTGCTGAGTCATGCATGTGCTAAGTCATGCATGTGCTGAGTCTTGACAATGACATGCATACAAATGCCACACCAAGCAACTGAGTCACTTGGTTGCACATGTGTCACAGGAGCTCATCCGAGAGTTGGCAGGCGTACTGTTGCATTTGGGTGACAAAACTAACACCGCTGTTGATGACTCACTGCGGCGATTGACCATAGACACCAGTACTCTCATGGGCTGCATGAAGCAATTCAACGTTCCTGTCTACAAGGCTGCACTGCAAGGCAGACTAGACCAGCACTTGCACCCAGCAACTGAAAAGACACTAGATGCAGCTTGGTTCAGCTCTCTTCCAGTGGGTCCCTTGCTCATACACTGCTGCTTGATCATGATTGCTGACTGACTGCTGTATTGTTAGTGTTCACGCATTGACAAACAGGTGCCCAGACACAGGTCTACCAAATCGTATGTTATGTTTGCAAGCTCATGGCTCATGCATGATCTCATGAAAGTTGTGCTTTCCACATTGACGTCACGTCAGGAGGGTCTTTGAGCTGTGAGCTCCGGGCTGCCACCTTAGGAGGCTTCCATCATCATTGCTGAAAAGCGTAAAGTTTCTTTCTTTCTTTCTTTCTTTGAGCTGTGGTCTGTCAAAACCAGCTTGATGCGGACCTTGCAAAATAGTGTCACAGCACAACAACCACAATGCACTGACACTGCAGCGGTAGCTGACCTTCCTTGTGTCGTGCAGAGTCTTGTGGACCTATCACGTGAACAGCTAGATGACGTCCTGTATGTACGGCAGCTATACCTGACCAAGCGTGGACTACTAGCTGAAGTGCGAAATGCACTGGTAGCTGAAATCCATGCTGTATCTGGCTCTATTCTGACTGCTGGAGATTCTGCCACCAAGCTGTCTAGCCTGACTTGCAAGCTTCAGCAAAATGCAATGCAGGATTATCTGATCTACATCAAAGTCTGTGCTGCTGTGCGTCGAGGGGTGAGTTTACTACTCAGTGTATATATGTACATATGATGTGTGCACTACAAAAGGTGTGATGGAAAGTTTGCACACATCTTTGCTTAACAGCACTAGCTGGCAGTAGAGTAGCCCAGCAACACACCATGCAACAAAAGCAAGCAAATGGCAGCTTTGTGCTTCACGTTGTGACCCAACAACTGTGGTTGAAAATTCCACGCACAACTCTGCATCTCACCCTCATCAGCATGAGGCCTCACCCTACAGCATGTAACGTCCAGCTTGTTTCATGTGCCAAGTCTGCACTCTTGGGACTTAAGCGCAAGGCGCATAGCCGATAGCAAAGTCAGGCTTGACTTGATTCTCCTCTTCAGCATGCAGCTTTTGTGATGCTCCAGGTGTTCACCACAGAGCAATGGGCAACAATGATAGTCCACTGTTACCCTTTCTACCCCTCGCTGGAGTCAGTCTTTGATGCCCTTGCAGCCGCGTGTTTAGAGCCTACTGTTCAGGAAATCTTGGCGTCAGCATCCATGATCCCGATGACAGAAGAGATGAAGCTTTTCGATGACTATATTGTTTACATTACTGACTGGTATTACCATGAGTATGTACCTGTCCCCAGAGTTGAGTCAAGCTCAAAGTCTGCTTTCCCGGGTCCGTCCAAATCTGCTGCAAGCTTACCGGACGTTTGGCTGTACTAAAGTCACTGCCAACAACATGCACAGCTCCTTGTGCAGCGCACTTGGCTGCTGTGCCTGTTTCAGCGATGACTCAAGTTTGTTGTGGCGGCTGTTGAACATCACTGTGACATTTGCAGACAGATTCTACAAAGTTTAGCTCGCCAGCACAATTTGGCACATATGACTATGTCTGAAGTTGGGCTGTCCAAGAACCTTCTGTGCTGTCAAGTTGATAGTCATAGCCGGCAAGTTTGACTTGAACCTGTCTCATCTGAAGTAGATCACATTTACACACTTGATTTTTGGTACGCTGATTTTCAGAACTAGGTTGATATACAGGAAGCAACTAGAAGCTGTATGTACATGACTCTACCTGCTCAGTGATCTGTCTGTTCAATTTGATGTGTTCAGACTTAAAGGTTGTGTGGCATGCTTTGTATTTTATATGTAGTTTAGTGAGGTGTACAGGGCGCACTGCAATGGTGCTTTGTATTGATGCCACACATACCTGCATAGGGTTTGTGTAGCAACACTACAGAAACAGACTTTTCAGTCCCCGCAGGAGTTTTCAACGCATGTTATAATCTCTGTGACACATCAGGTCGGCAAATCATGCTGGCCGGGGGCTCCACTTCACGAGCAGAAAGTTTCAAACATTTATAATAGTTTCAGGCGTGTAATATTGGTTTATATGGTACTTTATTAGTATCGTCATACCCTGTTCTGTTCTGGTCAGTGATATTAGACCTTCGAAGGCCTGACTTATGAGTTAGTCTCCTTTGTGGTTTATCAACCACTGCTAGTTTCGTTGGCCATAAGACACCTGACAGTGCATGCAGCACTGTCTAAGGATCTTGATGAACTCGAAAATGCTAGGTAGAAACCATCTTTAGGCTGGACATTGTCACAACGATTGTGTAGCGTGAGTTGCCTACATGTGCACTGAGCGTCTCAATTTCTGCTAGTAGCTTTTGAATGCGGAAGTGGCGTCGCACATACGGATTACTCGATCCGTTTCTCACAATAAGCATGCTTCAACTCCTGCAAATTTGAGTGATTACACTTGTAGGGCCACACAATGCCATGCAAGTTATGGTGCAAGATCAGCAGCCACACCAGCTACGCATGCAGACTACACCCATGTAAAAGCTGTGCTTGAAGTGTTACAATCTTTCTGTGAGTCTTGAAAATACGACAACCAAGGCTGACCACATGTATCTGTTTGATGTTTGGCTGCGTGGGTGAGAGCTTGCAAGCACTATAACTGTTGCTTGTTGCAGTGATTGCACATAATCAGCTCATGGTCTCTGTACAACCTTGTTCTATAGTTTGCAGACCACCGGCCCGCTCCGACAGTCTTGCTCCAAGAACCACCCCAAATGGTCAAATCTGTCGCTTCCAAAGAGCATGATCTCTGATGATACTCCAGACTCATTTGTCTTGTTAACGACCATATATGGAAGACCAAAGGCCCCTTTGTCAAGGGCTTCTTGGGTGGTTTGCATCAGGGCTTGTTTCCCCTCTGGCGACTTGGACCTTGTCAGAATTTCTTGAAACTCTGTTTCAGAGAATGAAGCAGGCAGAGAAGCTCGGAGAGATGATACGTCGCAAGGATTGACACATGGGTCAGTCCAGTATTTGTCAAATAGCCGTCCAATAGCATGAATTAAGGCATTTTGACCACATGTTTTTCCAACCTCAAGCAGGAATCTGTTGGGTCCCAAAGTGGTGATGGGAAAGGGACTTGGCCAGGTGCTTGTGAAAGGTACTTGCCACATCATAGCTGCACGAGGGATGTCTTGGTGCAGCCATTCCTTCCGCACAAGGTTTTGACCGGGTGGGCTATTACTGGCGCTCTGATTCATGATTCAACACAAGGTCAGTAACGCTGCTCTGAAGTTATCAAGAGGATGTAGAGAGGCTCACCTTCATGATAGCACCCAGAGAGGCAGGGTAGTAGAGGATCTGAACATTTTTCCAAAGCTTGGCATACTGCTGTAGCTTGTGAAACGCCAGATATGAGTAGGGGGATGTCAGGTCGAAGTAGAAGCGGATTGAGCCTTCACTGATCATTGTGAGGCGCCGAAACCAAGCTTCGGCGGTCAAATGTTTTGACTTAGAGAGGCCTGCAAACCTCAGGGATGCTTCTGCAGCCTAAATAGGCTTCGAAGCTTTCTGACAGTTGTTGCTCCTCGACTCTGCCCTGAAGCGCTCCATGCTGAACTCGCCCGCGACGTGACATGCACGACCTGTCTCATTGTGCATTCCGCACCCGTAGCGCGATCTGGGCGACAACAAACGCGAGTGCGTAGCTTACGGGCACAAAGGCATTACGCGTTGATCGCGCTACTGACTGCAAGCCCGAACGTTGCCATCTCCAGCTTGAATTCTGAGCACTGCTTGTCAGTGAAACTCGTGACTTTTCCATGCCATCTTTGCTCGGCTGCCTCTTTTTGCCGATTGCTGTCGGGATCTGGCAAGCAATTGGTGCAGATGCAGTGCCCTTGGTGAGCTGAGGTACCTTCTCGATGACCTGTAGTTTCCGAGATCAGAGAGAAGGAGTTTGCTGTTGTAGGTCACCTGTGGCAGCGTTGTTAAGCTGCAGCACGCGAACACCGGGGTCAACCTGCACTCCCACGAGATCAGCTATGGCTCCGGCAGCGGTCAGCAGTCAGTGACAGGTTATACTGGAGGCGATGATGCGAATGACTACTGGGCTGTCAGAGGCAGTGAGGTAAGGCAATACGCTTGTGCCGTGCCTAACCAGCATAATATGTCAGTGTTGCTGTGTGTCTTGGGCATTACTCTGCACGCAGCTTGCACAGCCACTGACTGCAAACTGCCTGTAGGTGGACAGCTGTCCTCAAGGTACTCCACTAAGCAGCGGAAGCAAGATCAAGCTATATCACAGCAGCACTCAAAAGTGGCTTCATAGTCATCTCTTCCCTTCGCCTCTCACCAACAACCAAGAGGTAAGATTGGGCAGAGTGTAGTGCTTGGTTGTGAGCTGCATTGTGCCAAGAATGAATAGGAACACATGCAGTGGTGTACAGGTCAGTGCTTTTGGGAGTGCTGACAGCTCAGATACTGGGGACATTTGGATTCTGGAATGGGACAAATCAGTACCAACATGGCAGCAAGACCAACCTGTCAAGCTGAAGCATGCAGATACAGGCACATACTTGTCATCACATAGCAAAAAGTTCAACAGGGCAATCACAGGCCAGCAGGAAATATGTGCGAAGGCAAAGTCCAAAGATGCAAACTGGTTGGCTACTGAAGGTGTATACTTTCCTGCGCAACCTCAGTAAACAAATCAGCTTTGCTCTACTGGACAAGTGCTTTACGTGCACATGTTTGATAGATTGTCTTGTTTGATCATGCATCGTACCTGCCTTGTGACCTTTGTAATGTTGACCAAACACACTGCACACGACCATTGATGCATGTTATACTTGCCATGCAGCATTCTTGGTCAAGTGATTAAAATGTTTGTACACCAAGTAAAACTGCAGAAATGTCACTGCCAAGCTGACATGTATTTCAAGTCGAGCACAATAACATGCATGGTAAAGGCTTCTTTTGCTTCACTGAGTTGCATCTTCAAAACGGCAATAATCCTAACGCATTACAGCAACCTTGCAGGCATGGCTGTATTTGAAATTCTGCTTTGTTGTGGCAGAGTCAAGCATGAACTCTAGCTGAACTATGGTTCTAACGTTCTTCACTGCAGCAAGAGTGCACAGGTAACAGTCTCGTTGACACACAACACGAAACATATCATGTCTGAGTTTGGCATATATGGCTTCTTCAGGAGGTAACAAGCATTGGCTATGCGTGCCTTTGCCTTTGAGCAGCCAACATGATTTGCAGCTATGGAGCATCTTGGCAACATGCTAGACGAAGTTGCTGTTTGCCCTGTACGCTGCTCATATTTCAGCTGTTGAAACCTTCTAGCTTTTGATTCCGCTCAGCTCTTTTGGCAAGCATGCCCTCCAGCTCCTTTGCTGTTCTGTTCTCGTACTCAACTATCTTGTTGCCAACCCACGCTCCGCCACCAATGGCAATGACATGTTCCCAGGGTTGTCTCATCAGGGGTACCTTCCGCAGAGCGTTGCTATACAAGTTGATGCCCAAACCGATGCATGCCCCGAAAAACGCTCCCGACACCATAACGTGCTCCAAACAACGAAGCCCGCCGAACGCGCAGACAACACAAGGGTGATCTCAAATCGCGAAGCGACCACTCCCAAGTGAAAGCCTTTATTGGTGTCAAGCGATCAGCTGAGCATTATTGAAACCAAAACCCCGAGTTTGCCTTCCATAGTTTTTGAACCCTAATTAAGCACGAGCTATAGCTACGTGAAGCTCGTCTGGGCGTTCATCCGAACTGGATCAGCTTTGAGAGGCCACATTCAACATCTTGACTTCACGCAATGTATCCCCATAATCAAGCGCCTTGGGCGCAATCTGGCCCTGGGACTCAGATGCCACAAGGTCCTCGACCTGGATCAACACAACAGGCCTGGGGACAGCAGCAGCAGCAGCCTCAGCCAAACATGCAAAACAAAAATCAGTTCCCCGGCTTCAACAGTGGACCCTCTGGTCAGCAGCCGTGGAACGGAGGTCAACAAAATCATCAGCCACTCAATCAGGCTCCTGGACAGCCATGGCTAGCTCAAAACCAGGGCGGACCCGGAAAACAGCCTCAAAACTTTCCACCTTACTATCAGCAGCAGGCGCAGCAAGCGCAGCAGCAGCCGCAGCAGGCTGGTCCGCCTCAGCTTCCTCACCAGCAGCAAGGCCAGCAACAGTTCTCCAGCCAGCAGCAGAGCATGGCATCCAGCGCAGCCCCATGGGGAGCAGGTCAGCAGAATCAGCCATGGCAGCAGCAGCAGCAGCAGCAGGCCCCGCCACAGCAACAGCAGATGCTACAACAGCAGATGTCTGCTCCTCAGGGCATGCCAGTTCCTCAAGGCATGCCAGGTCCCAAGGTGATCACTGCTCAGTTTGCCCTTCAAGCATGTCGCATCTCCTTTCATGGCATTGTAGTCATGCGTCTATGAATCAAATGTTGAGCTTTGTTCTGTGGGTTGCACAGAGCTGGGTTGGGACAGTCACCGAGCTCATTCCACCAAACTATGGTATTGTTGATGGTGAAGCCTTCTTCGTGAACCAGATTGTCATCGGCAATCTTCCTCAGGTGACTGAAGGCACACTTGCATTTGTTCCGCACATCCGCATACGATTTGAGCGTTTTTGCATCTCAGGCTACTGCTGTTACTGCTGCTGGTGTTCTAGCCATGCAACTCTGGATCAATGCTCTAGGTCGGGGAGAAGGTCAGCTGTGATGCCATTGTCAACACTGATGGTGGCAGATACCAGTACCGCTGTACCCGTGTCCAAGTTGCGGCTTCCATGGTATGCACCCTGGTTTTGTAGCGTTCTTGGGTCAAATGAAGCTTGCTTCATCTCCTGCATTTGTTGATTCGGTTTTTGGGCAAGCACGGGTGACGCACAATGTGATGGTTGGCTCAACATGTGCTGGCATGTGTTATCCAGAGCATTGCACATCTTGCCTTGATTCTGCTGCACATATCAATCTCGCCTTGCAATGTTTCAATATATTGCATGTCACCAGTATCTCCTGCCAACACAAACAACCAAGCTACCATGCCATCAAGTGAGGGTCAGGTTCTTGGGAACCTGACCCAAGTTAGTCAGTGCTGTTAGTAACTCTTGAAGCAGTCACCATTGCTGCATGCTCTGAGAAGCCCATTTGACCTGTAGCCAGGTCCAATGCAAGCTTCAAACAGCGGCATGGGAGGCTTCATGGGGGGCGGGGCAAGGCCCATGCTGCCAAGTGACTACAAGCTTGCGCCACCCCCCACCAATGCATACCAGACAGATCTTGCATTGGCTGCTGCTGCCAACTCCATGGCGCCAATGCCCATGGTCAGCTTCTCTCTCAGCTTCTCTCTCAGCTTCTCTCTCAGCTTGGTCACATCTAAGACTGAGGGTGTTGGTTCTTCCTCTGATCCACCTGCTGCTCAGCTAAACCATGTTTACCTTGTGTGTTAGCAGGTTGCCCTGTTGGGAAGATTGTGCATGCTGCTTACCTCCTTGGACCCTGTGTGTGCCTAGTGTGTACATGCTGATGGTCTACTGAACCCCAAATTCGTCCACAATCAGTATGTAGACAGGCTCTTCCTGTTGCTATGTTGTTGGCCACATTGCAACAGGAAGAGCCTGTCTACATACTGTCTGTGGACAAATTTGGGTCTTGTGGTCTTGTGATAGTGCTCCTGGCATATTTCGTGACCAAGAGCATGTCAATGGCAGAAAAGGTCTCTGCCATCTGCACTATTTGCTCTCTGCATTAGATTGCGTTAGATTGCGTTAGATTGCAAGGTACATAAACTACCTGCTTTTGAAATTTTTGGAAATCTTTGGAAAAGAAAGGAAGAGAAAACTGACTGTGCCGTTTGTGCAATGTCATTGTAGTTTGGTGAAATTGTGTGATCACTGCCCTCTTGGCCCATCTGTTGAATATTGACTTTTGTTTGATTTAGTAAGACTCCTCTGGTTCCAATGCAGCAACCAACAGTGATGCCGCCAAGAAGAGTCTTCACATCTGCGCCAAAGCTTGATGAAGAGGCACGCAGGCGCAGTGAAGCAGCCACACAGCAGCTGATGCAGAACTACAATGGACAGCCCAACGTTGGCATCAAGCTCATGTCCAAGATGGGCTATGGTGTCGCCGGTGAGCTGTGTACTGTGTGGCATGTTACCGTATACCACACGGTAACGTCACACCAACTTCCTGATGGGTCTGTTGCTCCGATCTCTGCACTAAGCATACCAGCATGCGTGCCCAGATTTGGGCTTTGGGCAAGCAGAACTGTGAGCAGAATACAGCACAGGCGTGTTGGACTATACAAACTCACGTCTCCAAAGCTTCAGAAGCACACCGGATTTATTGTCAACTCTGGAGATGGCTCTTGTCAGCTGTTTTGTGTGTGATAAACACTGACAATGACATGCAAACTTGCAGGCACAGGGCTAGGGGCAAAAGGGCAGGGCATTGCTGCTCCCGTGCAGCCTGTCTCCCTGGACGGCAGTTCAGGCTTGGGCTTCCAGATGCCACC
>JAABUK010002587.1_pt1 | contig 32253 bp, 16 predicted proteins | sample 5559141 | NCBI WGS metagenome assembly JAABUK01 (sample SAMN10711869, study PRJNA513367) | rock metagenome | isolation source: Antarctica rocks | place: Antarctica: Victoria Land, Pudding Butte nord | collected 2016-01-03 | reverse complement strand
AGAGCCTATCCAGAAAGTGATCGAGCGTATCTGAGTTTGCGGTAAATGATGAGGGAGGCCGCCAGTTGGACGAATCCGAGGTAGTTGGCGGCGCGCTTGTCCCATCGGATGAGGAGTCGTCGAAAGCGGTTGAACCAGGCATGGCTGACTTCGACCACCCAACGCCGAGGCGGATGCCGCTTTGGATCGCCTGGAGGCGGCAGCGGTTGCTGGGCGGTGGCTTTGGGCGGGATGTGCGGCGTGAAGCCGTGTTCCTGTGCCTGCTCACGGCACACTTTGTAGTCGTAGCCCCGATCCAGACACAGGTGCTTCTCCTGCGGCGTCTCTTCGGGCGTCTCTTCGGGCACCAGGGAAGCATCGAGCAACTCGCCCAGCTTCTTCATGTCCTGGCGATTGGCCCCTGTGACCACAACGGCCAGCGGCACACCGGCTCCATCGGTCAAGAGGTGGCGCTTGGTGCCGCACTTGCCGCGGTCGGTGGGGTTGCGCCCGGTGGCTTGCGCCTCTCCCTCGACCCCTTTTTTTGGCCGGGCGCCTTGATCAGGCACCCGTCCGCCGCCTGCCACTCCAACTGCAGCCCCACCTCGCCATCATACTGCCCCAGCAAGAGTGCCCAGGCCGCTTCCATCTTGCCGTGCGCGATCCACTCCTGGAAGCGCGCGTGCACCGTGGACTTGGGGCCAAAGCACGCGGGCAAGGTGCTCCACTGCGACCCGGTGCGAGCCAGCCAGATCAACCCGTTGAAGATGCGGCGATCATCAGCGCGCGGGCGGCCCGGCTTCAGGCGCGGCTTCTCGATCACAAGTAGAGGCGCCAACAACCCCCACAACTCATCATCCACTTCCCACACTGTGGGCAGCTCACCCACACGAGAACGTTCGCGTGCCTCAGACATACTTGTAGTCTCGCCCCTTCTGACACTTTCTGGATAGACTCTAAAGCGCCTCAACTCGTGAACAGCAGCGCGTTGAGCAGCAGGATGAACAGGCTCAGCCCGCACACGCCCAGCAGAGCGTAGCGCGCCTGCGTCTTCCCCGAGACAGCCAGCAGGCGCTCCAGGCCCCAGATCAAGCCGCCCACGGCCCCGGCCAGGCCCCAGGCGTAGGGCGCGCCGAAATCGGGGTTGAGCTTGAGGGCGCGCAGCAGGGGCGACCAGACGCCTTCGAGCGGGCGCAGCAGCCAGTCGCCCGCGCCCCAGAAAATCCAGTGCCCAAGCCACAGCAGAGGCCAGCCCAGCAGAGCGCCCAGCGTCGTCGCCAGCACGCCCGACTGCAGCCCCGAGCTCAAGCCCAGCCCCGAGCCGCTCCTGCGCAGCGGATTGTTAGAGGGGGCGCCCGCAGTACTTGCAGGCGCGCCCGCCTCGCGCGCCGTGCGGACCGTCTCGGCCAGCAGCCCGGCCAGAGCGCCCAGCACCATCGGCGCGCCATAGCCGGCCAAAATCGGCGTGCCCAGCGTGCCTCTCGAAAGCAGCCACTGCGAGGCGAAGGCCGGGTTCACCAGCGCGTAGCCCAGGCGCGCCACGCCCGCGCCCACCGCGCAGCCCAGCACGCGAGCCGCCACCATCGCCAGCGCGCGGCCCGGCGGCAGCACGATCTCGTAGGCAATCGGCAGCCTCAAGCGCCCGCCGTTGGTGTCAATGTAAAGCGCGCCCTCGTAGCGCCCGGCCAAGGCCTCGCGCCGCGCGGCGTCGATCTCGACTTCCCACGGCTCGTCCCCCTCCACACGAGCCGGAGCCACCACCGGCCCAACAGAGCGCGAAATCCACAGCGCGCCGCGCGCCGCTCCCTGCGACCCTTCGCGCACCTTGACCATCCTCACTTTGCGCGACAGCCGATCGCCCAGCGTGATGCGCCCCAGGTCGAGCCGCGCGGGTTCGAGCCGCAGCTCCAGCGCGCGCACCTGGCACTTCCACGGCAGGCGCGCGGCCAGCTCGCCGCTCTGCGCGTCCAGCCAGCGCAGCTCGCCTTCGTAGAATCCGTTGGGCAGCCTGGCGGTGTCCAGCTCAACCGAGAGCGACAGCTCGCCGCCGCGCTTGAGCTGCCAGCTTTTCTCGAAGCCAAAGGCCCTGCAAGTACTTGCAGCGTCCACGCCGGCGGGCGATTCGGTGGCCTGGCATTCGAGCGAGCCGAAGGCCAGCACGCCGTTTTCGAGCTTGAGCGCGAGCAGCCGCCCCGCCCGCTCGCCCGAATCCAGCACGCCCCAGTCGAGCACGTCGGGCGCGACCTTGAGGGCCACGCGCGCCTCGTCCGCGCGCCCCGAAGCGCGCAGCAGGACGCGGCGCATGGCTTCCACGAGGCGCTCGGGCTGGCTCTGGAAGGCAGCTTTGGCCGCGACGATGCCCGAGGCGGCCCCGGCGTGGCCCCCGGCCAGCAGCCACTGCTCGAACAGGCCGTTCCAGCCGTAGTTGAGCGCCTCATCCGCGTGCGTTTCGAGCAGCCGCGCCAGCTCCAGCGGCGTGCGCGCCCGCGTGCCGTCGGCGAAGGCAAAAGGAGCCACGCCGCCGCTTGCGGGCGAAATCAAGGGGCTGAGTTCTTCGAGCAGCTCGTCGATCGAGGCGTAGCGGCGGGCGCGGTCGGCCTGCGTCGCGCGCGCGATGATGGACTCAACCGCAGGCGAGGTGTGGGCGTTGAAAAAGCGCGGCGGCTGAGCGCGCATCTCGGCCAGCTGAGCCGGTTCCTGGGGGTCGCGCCCTGACACGAGGCGATAGAGCGCCATGCCCAGCGCGTAGATGTCGGAGCGGGCTTCGGGGCGCGCCAGCTCGCGCGGATCGGGCGGCGCGTAGCCCGGCGTGCCCATGTGCGTGGTGCCCGAGAGCCGCGCGGTTCCGTAGCCCGAAGCCTCCTCGGACTTGCGCGTCAGGCCGAAGTCGAGCAGCACGGCCATGTTGTCTTGCGAGCGGATTTTGATATTCTCGGGCTTCACGTCGCGGTGCACGATGCCCACGCGGTGCAGCGCGCGCAGGGCGTTGGCGATCTGCGCGATCCAGTTGAGCGCGGTCTCCTCGTCCAGCGGGCGGCCCTGGCTCTGCGCGCGCTGGGCGGCGACTTCTTCCAAAGTCGGGCCGTCCACGAAGTCCATCATCAAGTAGAAGCGCGAGTGGACGGGCAGCAGCGCGGCTCCGTGCTCGGGGCAAAAGCCCGCGCCGGGCCACGACAGGCCGCACAGCGGGCAGACGTGCCACGCGCCGTCGTCCTGCTCGAAGTAAGCCGAGGGGATGTGCGGGTGGCGCACGGTGGCCAGGTTGAGCGCCTCGCGCTTGAACCACTCCAGGGCCAGGCCGCGCTCGTCGCGAGCCGTGGCGGGGTCGTCCAGGACGTGCATCTCCTTGGCGGCCAGGTCCACGCCCACCGCCATGTCGCGCACGCGGTAAACCGTCCCGAACGAGCCGCCGCCCAGAGCCGAGAGAATTTGATAGCGGCTCTTGATCACCTCGCCCACGCGGTGGCGCAGCGAGCCGGCTGAGCCGTGAGCGGGCGCGTCGGGAGCCGCGTGAGCGGGAGCCGAAGGCAGGGGCGAAGGCTGAGGCGAAGGCGGAAGCGGCGGGTTGGGCGCTGGCATTTTCAAGGGCGAGGCGACGAATCAAAGCGGCTCAAGTGCCTTCGGATGCCTTCCGGGTGCCTGCAAACCGCCTCAAGTACTTGAGGCGCGCCTCACGGCTCGCGGCATCAAAACACTGGCGAGCGCGGCCAGCGCGCACAGCGAGAGGAACGCGCCGAGCCGGAAGCTCTGCGGCTGATACTTGCCCTCGCGCACGCCGGGCGAGAAATCCAGCCCGCTCTTCCTCACGCCCGCAGGCAGAGCGCGCGCCCACACGACGCAGCCATCGCCCTCGAAGGCTCGTGCGGCGCGCGGGATGTTCGTATCATCGCTCAGGGCCACCATGTAGCGCACGTTGAGCTCGTCGAAGCGCGAGTTGAAGGCGCCCGGCAAGGTCATGTTGCCGCTGAAAGGCGCTGCGACATCGCCGCCTTCGCCTTCGTTCAAGTAGTTGCGGTAAGCGGCGGGCGCCAGCGAATCGTAGCCGCCGACATCGTCCAGGCCATACACCATCGCTCCGTTGGGCGGCAGCACGCCGGGCGGGTGAGCGCGCCTCATTTTCTGCTGCAGCCACTCGATAGGCAGCCAGTCGTTGCGCGGCGTCACGAAGGCCACGCGCTGGCCCGGCTTGAGGTTCTGACGCAGCCAGTTCGTGAGCCTGGTGGCAGGATAAATTTCCTCGCGCGCAGCCGTCATACGATTAGCCCAGCCGCTCAGCCCAAGCTCCAGAATCATAACAGAGCACGCCAGCAGAGCGATAAGCTGAGCGCGCTGAGGCAAGCGCCGGCTCAGGGCATCGAGCCCGCAGGCGGCCAGCAGAGCCGCGCCCAAACTCCACAGCACGAGAGCCCGCCCGACCCCGGCGAGCTGAGCCGCTCCGGGCACCAGGAAGTAGGCCCAGCGCGCCGGAGGCCAGGCCAGCGCGGTTCCCAGGCCCAGGATTGCCAAACCAAGCGCGAAAGCCTGCGGCGAGCGCCAGCGGCGCACCGAAGCGGCTCCGGCCAGCGCGAGCAGCAGCACAGCCAAGCCGGTGTAAGGGAAATTTTCGTTGAACGAGCCGGTTGACATCGGCCAGCCGGGAGCGGCCAGCGCGAGCAACTCGCCAGGCTGCAGCGCGTGCGCCGCAATGCCGGCCCAGCCGCCTGCTGTTGGGACGCTTCCAGCCCGGTGCCCCAGCCGTGCCAGCTCCACAGTCGGCAGCAGCTGCAGCGCGCCCAGCACAGCGGCCCAAATTCCGGCGCCCACAAGTACTTGCAGCGACTTGAGCGGGGCTTCCAAGGTCAGCACGCGCCAGGCCAGAGCGAGGAGGAGGAAGGCGAAAATCTGCGCGTGCCCGGCCAGAAAAGAGCAGCAGAGTGTCAGGGAAAACAGCGCCAGACGCCCGGCCCGCGACTCAAGAGACTGCTGCCATCCGCTCTGTGCTGAAGGTATTGAAGTGTTGGGTTCGGGGGCGGCAAGAGCTTGCGGCGCTTGAGCCGCGCGCTCGAAGAGCCACAGCAGGAGCGGCAGCCAGGAGGCGGTGTGGGCCAAAGTCGGCAGCGCGCTCCACGAGGCGAGGTAGCCGCTCAAGCTCCAGGCCAGGGCCCCGAAGAGGCAGGCGAGCGAGCCGAGCTTCCAGCGGCGCAGGAGCGCGAAGGCTCCCGCAGCGGCCAGCAGCGAGTGCGCGAAGGCGGCGATTCCAAAGGCGCGCGCCGTGTCCAGAATCCAGAACGGAAGGCTGCCCGCGTAGAAGACGGCGCTCTGCCCGTTGGCCACGAAGGGCGCGCCGGCGAACTGGTGCGGGTTCCACAGCGGGATGCGGCCTTGCCTCAACTCGCTGGCGGCGAAGGCGCGCCACGGAAAATATTGCGCCAGCGCGTCCCACTGCAAGATGGCCCACGGCGCCTGCGCCTGGCCGCCAAAGGGAGCGAAGCCGCGCAGCATGGCTCCGGGCAGCAGCACGCGCCCGCCAAAAAGCACATCGCCCCAGAACAAAGCGCAGCTCAGCACAAGGATCGCGAGGCAGGCGCGGGTGCTCAGCCGCCGTTCCCACACCGGCCCCCGAAGCAGCGGCTCGTGAAGCGGCGACCCTTCCGTTGAGGGCGCGGCGGGGGCTGCGGGGGCTTGGGCTGTGGCCTTGCTCATGCGCTGGGCTTCCTCTTCATCTCGGCAAGTACTTCAACACATCAGCGCCCGGTTCGGTGCCCGGTTCGGCTGTGCGCGAGCGTTGGGGAAGTGCGGCGTGGCTCGCTTGAGTTAGAATAATTCCGCTCGCGGCGGCGCGAGCAGCCGCTCCGAGCGCAGCCGCACGACTTCATCCATGAGGGCAACTCAACCCAGCAAGAGCCACGAGGCTCACGGTCCCGAAGCCAACGGCGCTCACGGCTCGCCCGCCGCGCCTTCGCCTCAGCAGAGCGCGCAGCCGCCGCTGACTTTGCTGCGGCGGCCCGGCGTGCAGCAGCTGGCCAAGTTCTGCATCGTGGGCGCTTCGAGCACCTTGATCGACCAGGGCAGCAAGTACGCCATGCTCAAGGTGGGCGAGAAGTTGGCGCCCGCTGTGCCGTGGTGGTTGTGGGCCACGATTTCGTTCTGCCTGGGCGTGACCAACGGCTACTTCTGGAACCGGCGCTGGACTTTCCAGGCGACCTCGGAAGCGCACGGCTCGGCGCAGTCGCAGTATCAGCGTTTCGTGCTCACCAACGCCGTCGGGCTGGGCCTGAATCTGGGCTTCACCAATCTGTTCCTCATCCCCATCACCGGCCACCTGGTGCACGCGCAGCACCCCGACAAGCTGCACGTCATCTTCGCCTCGCTGTGCGCGGTGCCCATCGTCGTGGTGTGGAACTTCGGCGCCGCCAAGTTCTGGACTTTCAAGCCCGTCCAGTAGCTCAATCCAGCAGCCAGATGAGGCCAACTCAAGCCCCGCAAGTACTTGCGGCTCGGGGCTACTGCTGCAATGCTTGGGCATGGCTCAGCGGCAGCAGGATGCGCAGCAGGTGGCCGCGAATCGCCTCGGAGGGCAGCGGGCCGTTGGTGCGCGAGTCGTCCGAGTTGAAGCGGTTGTCGCCCATCACCCAGTATTGGCCCGGCCCCAGCTTGCGCGCAGCCGAGCTGAGCATCTCAGCCGAAGCGTCCGCAGGCGGCTTGTCCAGGTGCAGATACGGCTCGCCGGCGGGCGTTCCGTTGAGCACGACCGCGCCGCCGCGCACCTCGATGGTGTCGCCGGGCAGGGCGACCACGCGCTTGGCCAGCGTCTCGCCCTCGCCGCTCCAGCCCGCGGGCGCGTCGAAGAGAATCACGTCGCCGCGCGCCCAGGTTCCGGCCAGCGACGCGCGGTGATCGACCAGGATGCGGTCGCCGACGCGCAGCGTGGGCTCCATCGAGCCCGAGGTAATGATCGCCGTTTCGAGCCAGGCCAGCCGGATCAGCAGCACCAGCGCGATGCCCAGCGCCAGAACCCCAACCTCCAGGGCGCGGCTCAGCCACGGCGAAGGCACATCCGGGGCCGCTTTTGCCGCGCTCTTGCTCGGGTTGGGGTTCAAAGCCATAGTCGCGCGAGTTCAGCTAAACCCAACGAGGCACTGCAAGTACTTGAGGCTTCCGAGGCGGCTTCAGGCGCGCCTGAGCAGGGCGCAGAACATCCCGTCGCAGCCGTGGCGCGCGGGGCTGGTGGCGATGGCGCCGGGCAAATCTGCGGCGGCGCTTAAATCTTGCCACGCCTGCTCGCTCTTCCAGCGCGTCGAGGGCGCTTCGAGCCGCCAATCTTGGTGGCGGTGCAGGAAGTCTCGGATTTGAGCGGCGTTTTCTTCCTCTTCGAGCGAGCAGGTCGAGTAGCAGAGCAGGCCGCCCGCGCGCACGCAGGCCGCCGCGATTTCGAGCAGCTCGCGCTGCAGAGCCTGCATCTCGCGCAGGTTCGCGGGCGACTTGCGCCACTTGGCGTCGGGGCGGCGGCGCAGGGTGCCGCTGCCCGAGCACGGCGCGTCCAGCAGCACGCGGTCGAAGGGCTGGCGCTGGCCGCCTTCGATGCCTTCAAGTACTTGCAGCGCGTCGCCGACCACGAAATCCACGTTGCTCAGGCCCAGCCGCAGCACGTTCTCGCGCACTTTGGCGAGCCTCTCGCCCGAGCGATCCGCCGCCACGATGCGCGTTTTGCCGCCCGCGAGCTGCGCCAGGTGCGTGGCCTTGCCGCCAGGAGCCGAGGCCACGTCCAGAATGTGCTCGCCCGTGCCCGCGTCCAGACACAGCGCGACGAGCTGAGCCGCCTCGTCCTGAGCCAGCAGCCAGCCATCTTTCCACTCGGCCCAGCGCCACGGCGAAGCCAATTCAGCGCGCGCCGCGTCGCCTTCCTCAGCGGCTTCGGGGCCTTCGGCTCGGTTCACTTCGGCTCGATTCGCTTCGGCTCGGGGCTTGTGGGCGCGGGCGATGCGGATGTTGTGCGGCGAGAGCGGGGTGCTCTGGGCCGCGACGCCGCGCGCCTGAAGGCCCGCAAGTACTTGCTCGGGGGTGGCGCGCAGCGTGTTCACGCGCAGGTCGAGCGGCGCGATCTGGTTGTTGGCGCGGCACAGCTCGGCGGCGGCCTCGAAGCCCAGCCGCTCGATCCAGCGCGCGGCCATCCACTCGGGGTGCGCGGTTTCGAGGGCCAGAAAGCGGGCCTCATTCTTCTCGCGCGCGGGCGAAGGGCGCCAGGCATCGGGCAGGCGGCGCGCGATGGCGTTGACGAAGCCGACCGCCGACTTGAGCCGCGCCTCGCGCATCAGCCCGGCGTATTCGTTGGCCACGGCGCGCGCGGGCGTTTCGAGCACGACGCGCTCGTACAGCGCGAGCCGCAGGGCCGCGCGCACCGGAGCATCCAGCTTTTCGAGGGGCTTTTGCAGCAGCGGAGCCAGCGTCCAGTCGAGCCGCGAGCGCCAGCGCGTGGCGCCCGAGGCCAGCTCGCGCGCGAAGCCCAGCGACTCAGCGCCCGCCTCCTGGCCTTCTAAAACGGCGTTCAGTGGACGCTCCGAGCCTTCGAGCAGAGCTAAGGAGCGCAGGGCCGCCAGCCGCGCGCGCGTGCGTGGATGCATGGTTTCAATCTTCTGACGCCGCAACCGCCCGGCTCACGCCCCAAGTACTTGCGCCCTTCAAGACGGCCTTCGAGACGGCTGCTTGAGCTCAGCTGAAGCGCGCGCCGTCCTCGATCCTCGCGCCGCGCGCCCACTCGACGGCCTTCATCTTCGGCTTGCCTGCCGCCTGCAGCGACTCGATCAGGAGCGAGCCCGCGCCGCATCCAACGCGGATCGCCTCGCCCGTCACCATGACCTCGCCCGGCTGCAGCGAAGTGGGCTGGCCCGCGTGTGCGCGCAGAATTTTGACATCCTCGCCTCGCCAGCGGCACCAGGCCGCGGGCCACGGCGAGAAGGCACGCACCGCGCAGTCCAGCTCTGATGCGCTGCGGCTCCAATCCAGCCGCGCCTCGTCGCGCTCAATCGAGGGCGCGATGGTCACGCCGGCCTCGTCCTGAGGCGTGCGAGGCGCGCGTTGGGATCCCAGCAGGCGCAGCGATTCGGCCAGCATCCGCGAGCCGATGGGCGTCAGCCGTTCGAGCAGCTGGCCTGAAGTTTCAGTTGGCAAGATGTCCACGGCTTCTTGAAGCAGCACGTCTCCGGCGTCCAGCTTCATGGCCATCCACTGCACCGTGACGCCTGTCTGCGCGTCGCCGTGCTGGATGGCGCGCTGGACGGGAGCCGCGCCGCGCCAGCGCGGGAGCAGCGAGAAGTGCACGTTCAGGCAGCTGCCGCCAGCGAAGTTCTCGGCTGGGATGTCGAGCAGCGACTGCGGCAGAATCTGGCCGTAGGCCACCACCGCAATCGCTTCGGGCTTGAGCTCGCGGATTTGCTGCACGAACTCAGGGTCGCGCGCCTTTTCGGGCTGCAGGATCGGGAGGTACATCTCCAGAGCCTTGAGCTTGACCGGCGAGGGCTTGGGCTGCAGCTGGCGCCCCACGCGCGCCATCTTGTCGGGCTGGGTGACGACGGCAAGTACTTGGTGCTCGTTCGCGACGGCTTCGAGGTGCGGCGCGGCCAGGGCGGGCGTGCCCATGAAGATCACTCTCATCGCGCCCAGTGTAGCCGCGCGAGGCCGCAAGTACTTGGCGAAGGGCGCAAGGGAAGGGCGCTCAGGCGTCGAGCGGGGAGCGCACGCCCAGGCCCGCGCGGTTCATGGTGTGGAGGTAGACCTGTGTTGTGCGCACATCCTTGTGCCCCAGCAGGTCCTGCACGGTGCGGATGTCGTAGCCGCCTTCGAGCAGGTGGGTGGCGAACGAGTGGCGCAGCGAGTGCGGCGTGGCGTTCTTGCCCAGCCCGATGTGCTCAGCGGCCTGCCGGATCGCCTTCTGCAGCGTGTCCTCCAGGAAGTGGTGGCGCTTCACGTGGCCGTCCTGGGAATCCAGCGCGGGCTTACGCGCGGCGAAGACGTATTGCCAGCGCCACTCGAGGGGCGCGCGGGTACTTGCGGGCCAGAGCGTGCGATAGTGAAGCCGGCGTCGGAGCGGCCTGCTGAGCTTGCCTCCATTCCTCGCTCCACCCCTGCAAGTGGGCGCGCAACCGCTCGGTGAGGCTCTGGGGCAGCATGGAGACGCGATCTTTGTCGCCCTTGGCCTCGTAGATGAGCAGCAGGCCGCGGTCGAAGTCCACATCCTTCACGCGCAGGCGCTGTGCCTCGCTCACACGCAGCCCCGCACCATACATCAGCGAGGCAATCAACTGGTGAGTTCCCTCCATCGCGCCCAGCAGCCGCGTCACCTCGTCGCGCGACAGCACAACCGGAAGACGGTGGGGACGCCGCGCCCGCACCGCGCCCGAGATGTCAGGCAGATCCTGCTCCAAGACATGGCGGTAAAGAAACAAGATGGCGTTGAAGGCCACGTTTTGAGTCGAAGCCGCGACCCGCTTATCCACGGCGAGGTGCGTCAAATAATTGCGCACTTCGTTCGCTCCCATGTTCTCGGGACGCCTGCGACCATGAAATGCCACGTAGTTGCGGATGTAGAAGACGTAGGAAGTTTCGGTGTGACGACTCATGCGACGCAAGCGCATCACGTCCCGGCACCTCTGGAGCAACTCGGCTACGCTGCCTGCTGGGTATTGGTAAAATCCCGTCATGTACGGAATTATGCCGACTTTTTCGGCATAATTACAAGTTAGCCCGCTTGCGCGCAGCGTTGATGTGTGCCATCATTACAAACACGGGTGAAAATCAGATGACAATACAGAAAGGGCGTTTGGTCGGAACTGGTTTAGTAATGGCTTTGTGGTTCGGCATGGTTCATTGGGTGGGGCCGCTAATCGGTTTTTATCCACTCATAGCGGCACGCCTGAACATCATCTTGGTCGCCGGCACAGTTGCGTTCATGTTTTATTATCGCAGCAAAACGACTGACACAAATGAAAAGAAGTTGCTTGGCCGGATGCTGGCATACACGGCTGCGGGCATTGTGGTTGCTTTAGCGAGCAATTGGGCGCTTCATCAGGCGTAGCAATACGCCCGATACGTTTCAACAAGCGGGCTAACAAGGCGCTGCACCCGACCGCCTACAGCTCCGTTCGTTCCTCACTCCGCTTTCGGCGGCGGGTGAGCTTGGTCGTTGTGTGGCGGCGCGCGGCTTGGAGGCGCACTGTGGGTACCGATCCTCTGCGGAAGATTGTCACTTCGAGAGCGGGTAGTAGTAGCCCAGCCACTTCTCGACCTGCTGCAACTGGGCCAGGTTCATCTCGGCCCGCGAGCGCCCGAAGGTCTTGAGCACGCGCTTGTTGGTCTCGCCCCACTTGCGCTCGAAATACAGGACATCGGCCTGCTTGCAATAGGTCTGGAGGCGCTCCCTCAGCTCGGCTTCGAGCACGCTCGGCGGCGGGCCCGCAGGCTTGGGCGGAGCGGCGGGAACGCCCGAGCGCTTACCAACGCGGCTCCAGCGTCGCGTGCCTCCCATCGAGCCCACGGGCGTGATGGTGCGCCGCTCGCCCGGCTCGCGGCGCTCCTCGGGCGGCTCGTCGTCCTGCTGCTTCGACTTCTTGATCAATGCGATCTGCTCGGCTTGCATATGGCCGATGATGGCGGTCATATTCTTGTCGTCGGGCGTGTGCACGAAGGCTTCCTGGCCTTCCCACGGCCCGGCCTCGCGGTCGAAGCGCGTGGCCCGCGCGATCATCTGCTCGATCCACGGCTTGCTGCGGATGTGCGTCAGGCACGCGATGTGAGTCACCGCCGGCACATCCAGCCCTTCATACGCCATCGCCACCGTAACCAAACAGTCGAGCGAGCTCTTCTGGCCCACGCCGCGAAACTTCTCGATGTTGGCAGCGGCCAGCGCCGAGTCGTCCGAGGTCGCGATGGCGGCTTTGATGCCCTGACGCTTAACGTGCCCCAAGTACTTCTTGGCGTCCTCGATGTTGGCCGTCACCACGAGCAGCTTCGAGCGCGGATGCTGAACACGATACTGCATCCAGTGAGCCGAGCACTCGTCGAGCAGGTGCACCGCGAACTGGGTTTTCAAGGCGGTGTAGATTGCTTCGGGGGTGTTGGCGAGCGCGTTGGAAATCTGGGTTGAGTAGGTGACGCCGTCGCGCCCGATCCACTGCGCGGTGCCGTCCATCAGCTCGAAGTGGATGGGCAGGATGGCCTGGTCTTCGAGGGCATCGACGCGGGTGTATTGCAAGACGGCGGTGTCGGGCGTCTCGCGCAGGTCGATCAGCTCGCCGTCGGGCGTGTCGCGGTAGGGCAAAAACGCGATGCGCTTGCGGTTGCCGCGCTCCAGTGTTCCACTCATGTAGACCGTCAGGGCCGCGCGCTGAACTAAAGGCCGCAGAGCCGCTTCCCAGGCGCCTTCTTCCTCGACGTGGTGCGGCTCATCCAGAATCAAAATGTAGCGGTGGCGGCGGAATTCATCGACCAGGTGCGTGTTGGCGGTGCCAATGGCTTGATAGGTGGTGGCGAACCCGTGGTGGCCCCGGCAGGGATCGATTTCGTTGGTGGAGCGGCGGATCGAGAGCGAGTGGTTGAGGGCGGTGCGGAAGGCCGGCTTCTGGAACTCGGACTCGGCCTGCGACTGCAGCGAGCGGCGAGGCACCACCCAGGCGATGCGGTCGGCGACCTCGGGGATGAGCTGCGAGGCCGCGATGACCGGCAGCAGCGACTTGCCACCTCCCGGCGTGGTGGCGCACACGATGCGCTTGAGCTGAGGGCGGCTGCCATCGCGCAGGGCGGCGCACAGGAGCCCGAATTGATCTTGGTGGCGACGAAACATTGCTGCGGTGTGGGCTTCGGTGAAGGCTGGTGCTGCAAGTACTTGAGGCGTCTCTATGCGCCTCCAGGCGCGGCTTGGCGTTGGCGAGCGTGCCGCTGCGAGGAGCTGAGGCAAAGGCACAGCGCCAAGTTTAAGCGGTGCGCTGCTCAGCCCGGCGGCGCAAGTACTTGAGGCGCTTTGCCACCTCGCCGCGACTGCCCAACCTCGCCACCTGGCGGCTTAGCTCGGTAAAGTACTTGGAATGGCCTTGCTTTCCCTGCACGAAATTTCCTACGCCTTTGGCGAAACCGCTCTGCTCGACCGCGCCGGGCTGCACCTGCAGCCCGGCGAGCGGGCGGCTTTAGTTGGGCGCAACGGAGCCGGAAAATCCACGCTGCTCGCTCTCATCGCCGGCGAGCACACGCCCGACGCGGGCACCGTGGTCTGGCAAAGCGGCGCGCGCTGGGCGTTCCTGCCTCAAGATGTGCCCGCTCACCTCAGCGGAACCGTGCGCTCGATCGTTGAGGCCGGGGCGCGCGAGGCCGAGCAGTCGCACCACCAGGTTGAAGATCATCAAGTCGATGCCTCGCTGCACGGGCTCGGGCTCGATGGCGAGGCCGACTTCAAGACGCTCTCGGGCGGCAACCAGAGGCGCGTCTTGCTCGCGCGCGCCCTGGCTCAGGAACCCGACCTTCTTCTTCTTGATGAGCCGACCAACCACCTGGACATCGCGGCCATCGCCTGGCTCGAAGAGTACTTGCTGCGCCGCTCCAAAGCCGCGAGCATGGCCGTCTTGTTCGTGACGCACGACCGCGCGTTCTTGCAGAACCTGGCCACGCGCATCGTCGAGGTCGACAGGGGCAAGCTGTTTTCGCACGACTGTTCCTACGCGCAATTTCTGGAGCGCCAGGCGCAGCGGTTCGAGGTCGAGGCGAACCAGGCGGCTGAGTTCGACACCTTCCTGGCTCAGGAGGAAGTGTGGGTTCGCAAGGGCGTCAAGGCGCGCACCACGCGCAACGAGGGGCGCGTCAAGCGGCTCAAGGAGCTGCGCGAGGAGCGTTCGCAGCGGCGCAGCAAGAGCGGGCGCGCCCAGATGAGCCTGCAAACCGGCGAGAAATCGGGCCGCGACGTGGCCGAGGCCATCGCAGCTTCGTTCTGGTATTCGCCCGAGCAAGTACTTGTGGACGGGCTGAACATCCTGGTTTCGCGCGGCGACAAGCTCGCTTTGGTCGGCCCCAACGGAGGCGGCAAGAGCACCTTGATCAAGCTCCTGTTGGGCCAGCTCAAGCCAACCGATGGCGTGATCAAGCTGGGCACCAACCTGCAAATCGCCTACTTCGACCAGGCCAAAGCCGGGCTGGATGAGGGCAAGTCGCTGCGCTGGAACGTGGCCGGGGACAACGAGTTCGTGCTCGTGAACGGCGAGCGCCGCCACATCGTGAGCTATTTGGGCGAGTGGCTCTTCCCGCGCGACCGCATCAACCAGCCCGCGAAAATCCTCTCCGGCGGCGAGAAGAGCCGCCTGCTGCTCGCCAAACTGTGGACGCAGCCTGCCAATCTACTGGTGCTGGACGAGCCGACCAACGACCTCGACATCGAGACTCTGGAGCTGCTGGAGCTGCTGCTGGTTGAGTTCGAGGGCACGCTCCTGCTCGCCTCGCACGACCGCGCCTTCCTGAACAACGTGGCCACCAGCACGCTGTCGCCCGATGGCCGGGGCCGCTGGAGCGAGTTCATCGGCGGCTACGACGACATGGTTCGCCAGCGAGGAGCCGGCGCGCCGCAAGTACTTGCAGCGCCCGCCAAGCCCACAGCCCAGGCGTCCACAGCGCAAGGACAAGGGCAAGCTCCTAAGCCCAACGGAGGCGCGAGCCAGGGGCGGGCGCGGCGGATGTCGTGGCGGGAGAAGCAGGATTTGGAGGCCCTGCCCGCGCGCATCGAGGCTCTCGAAGCCGAGCACGCAAGCCTGGCCGCCAAGATGGGCGAGGCGGATTTTTACAAGCAGGAGGCGGCTCGAATCGCAGCCGCCAACGCCAAGTTAGCGCAGCTCGAACGCGATTTGGAAGCCGCTTTTGCGCGCTGGGAAGAGCTCGAAGCCATCGCCAACGCAGCGGCGGCAGCTTGAGCCCATGAGCCCAGCCAGCAGAAAGCGAAGCCATCGACTGCCGCGCGTCGTGGAGCAGGCGTCCAACCTGAGCAGCCAGCATCGTGAGCCGCTGTGCTCAGGCGGCCGCCCGATGCTCTCGAACCAGCCGCTCAACTTGATTCAGCTCATGGCTTCTGAAACCATGATTGAACGCCAACCGCACGGGATCAAGCCAGAATTTCGCCTCGCTCTCGGCTGCCTTGACGTGGATGTGAGCCGGCTCCTGATTTTCGTTGGAGAAAAAGGAGAAGCGAAAGCTCCCAACCCGCAGCACAGTTGGCAGACATCGGATTGTGGCGCACGGCGCGCAAGCCGCGCACGAATGAAGCAAGCCCGCTGCGATGAGCGGGCTTGTTTCGCGCAAGTACTTACCCCCTTCATCTGCCTCAGAATCTACTCCGGCAACGCCTTCTCCTCAGCTGCGTGCGCCACGCCATCGCTGCTTTCTCGAACGCCCATGCGCACCGTCACCACGTGCTCAGCGCCGTCATCGCGCAGCGGAATATCGTTCGATTCCAAGCGCGCGCCGTCCAGCTCAACATACAGCACGCCGCGCTCAGCGCCTTCGGGGTTCTCGACCTTGACCGCGTAGGTGCTGCTCTTGAACTTGTAGCGCAGGCCGAAGCTGCTCCACTCGCGGGCGACGTTGGGCTCGACGCGGAAGGAGTCGGCGCGCAGCTTGAAGCCCAGCACTTCCTCGACCCAGGCGCGGTACATCCAGCTTGCCGAGCCGGTGTACCAAGTCCAGCCGCCGCGCCCGACCTGGCCGGGCAGGTTGTAAACGTCGGCGCACACCACGTAAGGCTCGACCTTGTAGCGCGCCACATCCGCAGGCTCGCGCGCGTGCTCGACCGGGTTGAGCATCGTGAGCAGCTCGACGCCCTTCTCGCCCTCGCCGGCCCGCGCGTAGCTCATCGCGGCCCACACCGCAGCGTGCGTGTACTGGCCGCCGTTCTCGCGCACGCCGGGCAGGTAGCCCTTGATGTAGCCGGGGTCGGTTAATGTCTTGTCAAAGGGCGGGTCGAACAGGAGGATGATCTTCGAGTCGCGCTTAACGAGGCGCTGCTCCATCGAGCGCAGGGCGATCTCGCGGCGCGGGGGGTCGCCCGCGTCCGAAAGCACGCTCCAGGCTTGAGGCAGGGCGTCGATCTGCGCCTCGTCCGAGGTGTGCGAGCCCAACAGTTCGCCGTCGTCGAAGAAGGCGCGCAGATACCACTCGCCGTCCCAGCACGAGGCCTCGACAGCCTTGGCGTAATCCACCGCCAGCGCACGGTACTTGGCGGCCAGCCCGCTTTCCGAGCGCATCTCGCAGACCTCGGCGAACTGGTTGAGCACCTCGATGGCGAACCAGGCGAGCCAGACCGACTCGCCCTTGCCCTCGATTCCGACGCGGTTCATGCCGTCGTTCCAGTCGCCCGCTCCCATCAAGGGAATGCTGTGCGGGCCGTGCGTGCAGCCCTTCTCGATGGCGCGGCGGCAGTGCTCGAAGAGGCTCGCGCGCTCCTCGCACGGCTCGGGCGGCAGGTAAGTCTCGTGCTCGCTCGGCTCCAGCAAGCGCCCGCCCAGGAAGTTGGTCACTTCGTCCAGGATCGCGGCGTCGCCGGTGGTTCGGATGTAGTGAGCCGTTACGAAGGGCAGGAAGAGCAGGTCGTCCGTGATGCGGGTGCGCACGCCCGCGCCGCCCGGCGGGTGCCACCAGTGCTGCACGTCGCCCTCGGGGAACTGGTGCTGGCTGGCGCGGATGATCTGCTCGCGCGTCACGTCCGGCGCGGCGTACACGAGCGCCATCACGTCCTGCAGCTGGTCGCGGAAGCCGTAAGCGCCGCCCGATTGGTAGAAGGCCGAGCGGCCCCAGACACGGCAGCTCAAGGTCTGGTAAGCCAGCCACTTGTTGACCAGGAAGTTGACCGAGAGCACCGGCGTCTCGATTTGCAGCGTGTTGAGCTTGGCGTCCCACCACTCGCGCGTGCTCTGCAAGTACTTGCGCGGCGCGCCGGCGCGCCGCAGAGCTTCGACGTGCCCGCGAATCTGGCCGGCGCTCTCGCACTGGCCCAGCAAGAAGCTGACATCGCGCTCTTCGCCCGGCTCCAGCGTGACAAGCACCTGGATGGCGCCGCAGGCATCGAGCCCGGCTCCCACGCGCTCGCCCAGGCTGCGGCGGCGCAGGGCATCGGGGCTCGAAGGGCTGCCGTTGCGCCCCAGGAACTGCGTGCGGTCGCCGCTGTAGCTGCGCGCGGTTTCAACCGAAGCCAGGAAAGCGACGCGCCCCCCGAAGTCGGGGTGGTAGGCGTTGCGCGCGGTGAGCACCTGGGCCTCGGCGTCCCAGTCGGTGACGACGAAGGGCTGCGTCTCCTCGCGCGTGGTGCCCAGGATCCACTCGGCGTAGGCCGTCACGCTGAGGCGGCGGCGGCGCGAGGAGCGGTTGCGCAGCTTCAAAATCGAGACGCGCAGCGGAGGAAACTCGTCGTTTTCGGGCCCGCTCCGGATGCCGCAGGGCACGAAGTGGATCAGCTCCTGCTCGATGGCGTGCGAGTTGTGCTCGAAGATCGAGTAGCCCTGGCCGTGCCGCGCCCGATACGGATCGTCCTCGCGGATGGGCAGCGGTGTGGGCGTCCACACCACGCCCGACTCCTCGTCGCGGATGTAAAAAGCGTCGCCCGAAGAGTCCGAGACGGGATCGTTGCTCCACGGCGTCAGCCGGTTCGACTGCGAGTTGCCGCTCCACACAAAGCCCTGGCCCGATTCCGTGACCAGCATCCCGAAGTCCGGGTTCGCCAGGACGTTGCTCCACGGAGCCGGCGTGCTCTTGCGCGCGGGCCCTTTTCCGTCCAGGTAAATCGCGTATTCCTCGCCGTTTTCGGTGAAGCCGCCCAGCCCGTTGAAGTAGGGCAGCGCCAGGAAGGGCAGCACAGTCGAAGGCTCCTCGGGGAACTTCGAGCTGAAGGCCAGGCGCTGGGGCGGCGCGGGGTTCGCGGGCGCGTTCGCGAGCTGCTTGGCGATGCTGCCGCGCGCCGCCACCAGAACCACGCGCGCCACCGAGAACAGAAGCGTCAAATCTTCTTCGGGTAAGGTGTCGGCGGTGCGCAGGAAGATGCCACCCGGCTCGTTGAGCCCAACGTGGTGCGACATCGAAAGCGCCAGGTTCGAGAGCTGCTCGGTTAACGTTTGGTTGTAGCCGCCAGCCTGCTCGTTCAGGATGACAAGGTCGCTCTCGAAGCCGCGAATGTGCCAGAAAGTGTGCGCGGCCAGGGCCTGGCGCACGACGCCGATGTCGCGCGTGTCGTCGATGGTCACGATCAAAATCGGCAGGTCGCCCGAGATGCCGTAGGCCCACAGGCCGCTTTGCCCGCGCTGGTTCTCGCGCAGCCGCCGGCCCGGAGCGCGCAGGGCCGGGTGCGGGAAGAGCATGAACGAGGCGAGGTGCTGGAACCGCTGGGCGTCCTCGGGCTGGATGCGCAGGTGGTGCAACTCCAGCTGAGCATGGGTCCAGGCCGAGTCGAAGGCACGCGCCACCGCCTCGCCGTCGCGCATCCTGGTGACAGTGCCAAGTACTTGCTCGCGCGACTCGCCCGCCGTGGTCACAAACGCCACCTCGACGCGCTCGCCGGGCTCGACTCGCACCCGCTTGCGCAGCGCGAAGCACGGGTCCAGCACCGCGCCCGTGGTGCCCTCAAGCACTTGCCCGAGCGCCTGCGGGTTGCCCGCGCCGTGCGTGCGGCCCAAAAATTTGGCGCGATCCGTCTCGAACTCGAAGGCGGGCGAGCCTTCGCCCTCCTCAAGTACTTGCGGGCCAATCACCGAGTGCGCGGCCCACGTCACGGTTTCCTTGTTGGAGCGGGGCCGCCTCCAGGCCAGGATCGCTTCAGATGCGGGCTCGGCCTCGGTCTGCACGAACAGCTTGGCGAACGCGGGGTGCGCGCGGTCGGCAGCGTGCGCAGCTAAGGAGACTTCAGCGAACGAGGTCAGCTCGATGTCGCGCGCGCCTTGCGAGTGGTTGACCAGAGTGACGCGCCGCACCTCAGCCGCAGCGTCGGGCACCACGGCGATTTCCAGGATCGTCTCGATGTCGCCGTCGCGCCGCTTGAACTCGACCTTGTCGCCGGTGAACAGCGTGCTCGAACTGCGCGCGGCGCGGCGCAGCGGCTGGTGCGAGGCCGACCACAGCGCGCCCGACTCGACATCGCGCAGGTAAATCCACTGGCCCCAGCAGTCGCGCGTCGAATCGGCGCGGAAGCGGGTGATTTCGATGCCCTTCCAGCGCGAGTAGCCGCCGCCCGCGTTGGTGAGGCACAGCGAGTACTCGCCGTTGGAGAGGAGCTGAAGGCGCGGCAGGACGGTGTCGGGCGTGGTGATGCGGTCGATGCCTTCGGTTCCAGAAGAAGCGACGTTGAGGCGCGAGGGCGGGCGCTCGGGCAGCACCTCGCGCAACACGCTGGGCGCGACCGGGATGCGCTCGTGCAGCAGAGGCTCGGCGGCCTGCACGCGGGGGTCGGCGTGGAAGCGGTTCTGCATCGCGCCTTCGTGAAGCACGTTGTCCAGCGCGAGCAGGCTCATGCCCAGGTGGTGCACCATGAAGCAGCGCACGATGGCGCCGCGCCCTGTGGGGTCTTGCGTGCTGGGGTCTTCGTCGCGCAGGCGCTGGCGCGAGTAGTCGATGCTCTCGTAGAAGCCATACTCGCCGCGCATCCCGATTTTTTCCAGCGCGCGCAGGTTCGCCATCGCCCGCTGCGGCTCCATCATCAAGGCCATCACCGAGGCATACGGCGCGATGACGAGGTCATCTTCCAACCCGCGCTTCAAGCCCAGCCCAGGCACCCCGAAGGCGTGGTATTGATAGGTCTTGTTGGCGTCCAGGGCCGAGTAAGCGGCTTCGGAGATGCCCCAGGGCACGCCGCGCTCGCGCCCATAGTCGGCCTGGCACAGCACAGCAGTGCGGCAGGCGTCTTCGAGCATCGAGTTCGAGAACGGCTTCATCAGGAGCAGCGGCATTAAGTACTCGAACATGGTGCCGCTCCACGATTGGAGGGCGGCGCGCCCGTAGCACAGCCCGTAGCGCCGCCCCAGCGCGACCCAGTGCTCCAGCGGCACCTCGCCGCGCGCGATGGTGACGAAGGAGGCCAGGCGGCACTCGCTCGCGATGAGGTCGTAATAGGAGTTGTCCTCGCGCATCTCCTCGACGTTGAAGCCGATGCGCAGCAGCTCGCGCTCCTCGTCGAAGAGGAAGCGCATATCGGTTTCATCTGCAAGTACTTGGGCGCGCGCGATGAGCTGCTCGGCCTCGGCGCGCATCTCGCCGGCCAGCCAGCGCGAGCGCCCGAACTCGCGCTCCAGACGTTCGAGCCACTCGCGCGAAGCCACCGAAAGATACGAGCGCGAGCGCAGCTCAAGCAGCGCGCTCATGGCCGGGACGCGGCCCGTGGCCAGGTCTTCGAGCGAAGGGATGCTCCTGAGCGCGTCGTCGCGGCGGCGCATGATCTCGTCGTCGGGCCGATATGAAGCCTCGTCCGGCATCTCGCGCAGCAAGCCCAGCCAGAACAAATACCGCTCGACCTGCTCGCTCCAGTGCTCGGCCTGCGTCACCAGCTGCGTCGCCCAATACGCCGCGGGCCGGATCGAAAAGCGCGGGTCCGCAGTCGCCGCTTCCAGGTTGGCCTTATCGCGCTGGCGCACCGCCAGGGCCTTGGGCTGAGGCGCTTGAGCCAGCTCAGCCAGCAGCTTCTGCGTCGGCTCCGCGCAGGCACGCAGCCGATCCAGGTAGTCGATGGGCGCTTGAACCGGGTCGCGCAACAGGTGCTCCAGCTGAGCCAGAGCCTCACGCATGGCAGCAGTCTGCGTGGCGCCCGAAGCGGCCAGTGATTCTTGCAGCAGGCCGAGCACATCGAGCAGGCCCTCGATGGCGCGCGAGCTCAGCAGAGGCTCGGCAAGTACCTGGCGCACGCCCTGCGACATGGTCCACAGCGAGCCGAGCAGGTTGCCCGAGTCGACAGCCGAGACGTAGCGCGGCTTGAGCGGCTGCGTGCTCTGGGCGTCGTACCAGTTGAAGAAGTGGCCGCGGAACCGTTCGAGCTTCTCGAAGGTGCTGAAGCTGGCGCTGGCGCGGGCGAAGATTTCGTCCAGCGGAATGTAGCCGAAGTCGTGCGCGGCGAAGAGCGAGAGCAGCCACAGGCCCATGTTGGTCGGGCTGGTGCGCTGGGCGATCTCGACGTTGAGCTGCTCCTGATAATTGTCGGGCGGCAGCCAGTGCGTCTGCGGGCCGACGAAGTCGTCGAAGTAGCGCCACGTCTGGCGCGCCACCCGGCGCAGCAGCATCTGATCGTCCGCGCTCAGCTCGCGCACCGGCGGCTTCTCGCGCCCGCCCGAGAGCCACTGCACCAGCAGCGGCGTCGCGGCCCACAACAGGAGCACCGGCGCGGCGATGGGCAGCGAAGCGGGCTGCAGCACAGCTAAGGCGAGCGCGTTGGCTCCGGCCCACGCCGAGCACGCGCTGAGCCGAACCAAGAAGGCGCGCTCGCGCGAGGCGGCGTCGCGGTAGTTGCTCTGAGCCGTCTGCCATTCGAGCAGGTCGCGCTTCGAGACGAGCTTGCGATACAGCGTGCGCCCGATGGCGTCCAGCGACAGCGAAGCCGAGTGCGGCAGCAAGGCAACGTTGAGCGCGGCCCGCGTCAGGTTGATCTGGAGCTCGCGGCCCAGCACGCGCGGGCCTCCGACGCGGTTTTGCAGCCACGAAACCAGCCCCGTGAGCGCGGGCACCAGCAGAGGCGCCGCCACCAGTACCTGGGCTGCGGCCCCCGCGCCTGGTGAGGCGAGCCAGGCTAAAGGCAGCAGCGCGCAGGCGGCCTCGGGCAGCTTGGAGCGGCGCAGGTTGTCCGCGACCTTCCAGCGGTTGAAGAGCGACAAGGGGTTGCGCACGCGCCCGCCGGGGCCGGGAACCGTGGGCAGCGCCCAGTCGAGAATCTGCCAGTCGCCGCGCAGCCAGCGGTGGTTGCGGCGCGCGTAGGCGAGGTAGTTGGGCGGGAACTCGTCGAACAGCTCGATGTCCGAGGCCAGCCCGACGCGCACGTGAGCGCCTTCGAGCAGGTCGTGCGAGAGCAAGGTCGCCGCAGGAAAGCGGCCCGCAAGTACTTGGTGGAACGCCTGCACATCGTAGATGCCCTTGCCGTGATACGAGCCTTCGCCCCAGCCATCCTGATACACATCCGAAATCGCGTGCGTGTAAGGATCGCTGCCCGTGGCGTCGGTGAACAGGCGCGAGAAGCGCGTCGCGGTCGCCGAAGGCAACGCCGTCGAGACGCGCGGCTGGATGATGGTGTAGCCGCGCGCGACCAGCGGAGCGTTAGGCCCGTGTTCGTCGCGGCTCGGGTTGCTCGGGTTGCTCGGGTTGCTCGGGTTGCTCGGGTGAGTTGAGCTGCTCTGGATGACGGGGCGGTTGAGCGGGTGGGCCAGCGTCTCGATCATGCGGCGGGCGGTGTCGCGCGGCAGCTGGGTGTCGGCGTCCAGGGTGATGGCGAAGCGCACGCCTTCGAGCGAGTCGCCGTTGCCGGCCAGCACGTGCAGCGCATCGGGCGAGCCGCTGGCCTCGCCGCACAGCAGGGCGTTGAGCTCTTCGAGCTTGCCTCGCTTGCGCTCGTGGCCCATCCACAGCTCCTCGGTCTGGCTCCAGCGGCGCTCGCGGCCCAGCAGCAAGAAGCGGTCGCCCGAACGGAACTCGCCGTCCGGCCCGCTCCACTGCAGCGCCGGGTAGCGCCCGTTCAGCTCGGCGATGGCCTGGCTCGCCACCTCCAGACGGCGCGCGTCCTCGGGCATCACGCGCTGCGGCGCGTCCACATAGTCCGAGAGCAGGGCGAAGCGCAGGCTGGCGTCGGTGTTGGCCAGGTAGCGCACTTCGAGCTTGGCCACCTCCTCGCGCAGGCTCGCCTCGTCGCCCAGCATCATCGGCACGCCGACCAGAGTGCGCCACTCGGCAGGCACGCCGTTCTCGAAGAACATCTTGGGCAGCGCGCGCGGAGCCAGGATCTTGGTGACGCCGAAGTTGACCAGCTGAACCGCCAGCTCGCTCGCAGGCAAGAGCGCAAGTACTTGCAGGCCCGCAGGCAGCGCGCCGCCCGCCCGCCGCGCCAGCGCACGAGCCGCCAGCAGCGCGCCCGCCGTGCCCAGCCCCAGCGAGCCGAAGTAGAACGTGTTGGGACGATCCAGGATGAAGCGCCGGATCGCGTCGCGCGCCTGGGGCCGATACTGCGCCGCGCGCTCCAGAGCCAGCGCCCCTTCGTCAATCAAGTGGAAGCCGATGTGCCCCACAGGAGCCGGATCGCTCCAAGTACTTGAAGTGCTTGAATCGCCCGCGGCTGGCTCGCTGGCGGCTTGAGCAGCTTGGACGGCGCGGCGGGCGATGTCCAGCTCAGCCGGAGCCAGGTTGAGCTTGTGCTCGGGGTGCAACTGCGAGCCGCGCGCGATGCGCTCGACCTGGTGGCGGTAGCGGTCGCGCGTCTGGAAGTCCATGCGCGCGTAGACCTGAGCCGGGTCTTGGTTCAAGATGCCGTGGACGTGCGAGAGCTTCTCGAACAGCTCGCGCCAGTCGGCCTGCCCCAGGAACCGCAGCGAGCCGATGATGTTGGCCACCGAAATCTGGTCGGCGGCCTCGCGCCGGCTCTCGCGCGCCAGGATGTCGCCGAACGAGGTCTTGAGCGTGGCCTCAACCCAGGAGCGAACCGTGACCAGGGCGAACTCCTCGTCGTACAGCCCCGACATCAGGCGGTCCACGAAGTGGTCGTCGATGCGGCCCTGCTCGGTGCGCAGGTCGGCGAGCAGCTGCAGCATGGTGTCAGGCTCGGAGCGTGAGGCGGCGAGCAGGCGGTTGGCCCAGAAGTCGGCGCGCTCGCGGTCGCGCTGGCGGCGATCGGTCTGCAGCGTCAGGCGGCGCAGGCGCTCGACTAAGGCCACGCGAAACATCAGCGGCAAGACCCACAGCTCGCCCATGGTCAGCGGCGTGGCCTCCTGGTAGGCGCTGAGGTAGTCGTCGATGTTGCGCTCGTCGAGGCGGCCATCGGTGTGCCCGGCCAGGTCGTGGGCGATGGCGTAGGCGCGCGTGATGCCGCGCACTTCGTGAGCGAAGCCCAGCGGAACCGAGGTGTTGGCGCTTTTCTGCTCGCTCTTTTGCCTGGCCTGAGCCGGGATGAGCACGGGCAGCTCGGAGTAAAACCCGCGCGACAGGTTGCGCCTGACGTCGGCGATCTGGCGCTGGATGATGTAGCTGTTGTCGAGGAGCCACTCGCCCGAGAGCGAGATGGGCTGGTCTAAGCGAGCGGCTTCGGCTAAGCCCCGGCAGACGCCGTTGATGGTGCTTTCGTTGGCGCGCAGGCGGCTCAGCAGCGGCCTGGCGCGGCCCTTGCCCAGCAGAGCCGCGTGCTTGTGGGCCGTGGCCTGGGCCTGAGCGCGCAGCTCGTCGCCCACGAAGGCCCCGGCACGGTCGTCGCGCGGCGGCAGAGGAGCCTGATCTTTGGCCTTCGACTTGGACTGGGCGCGGGCACGGATGCGGGCCAGCAGAGCCGACTCGTAGCGCGCGTGCGGGCGCACCACGAAGGTCACGGGCGCGTCGTCTTCCTCGCGCAGCACGGCCACGGCCTCTTCGAGCTTGTCGCGCGGCACCTGGGCCACCAGCACGAACTCGCCGCGCACCGTCCAGCGTTCGTAAAGCTCCAGGGTCGCGGCGTCCACGCCGATGCGCTGCTGCGCGATGGCGGCCCCCGCACGCCCCAGCGCGGCTCCAATGACGCTTCCGGCCACGCCCGCAAGTACTTGCACCACGAGCGCGGCCTGACGAGGCAAGGCAGCCTCACTGTCGGAGCGCGGCAGCAGGGCGCCCACGCCTCCCGCCGCCAGCGCGCCGCCCACGGCAGCGGCAGCCAGAGCCGCTCCGCGCTGCGACAGGCGGCGGTTGTCGACGTGCGCGGGCGGGGCTTTCTGGGCCTGAGGATCGCTCGCGCCGGCTGTGGGCTCGGCCTTGGTGATGAGCGCGGTGCGCCCGAACCCGCCCTGGCTGAGCTGGTGGCGAGCCGTGCGCGCGGCTTCGGCGTCGTGGTAGAAGCCGAGGACCAGGCCGGTGGCCTGGCTGAGCTGAGCGGGCGTGCGGGGCGAGGCAAGGGAGTTGCGTTGGGCCATAGCAAGTTCGTTCGCGGCTCTGTCTGCTCTTCTCCCCGTTCTTTTTATCTTTTTTGGAGCCGCAGCGCCGCCTTCGCGCCTCAGCTTCGCTTATAAGCGCACTCACCTGCGCAGCACGCTCGGATCAGGCGAACCGCTCGGGAGCAGGGAGCTTGAGAACGAAGAACGCCCGCTGCAAGTACTTGCAGCGGGCGTTGTGCTCGTGGCGCGGGCTTAGAGGCGGCGGCCCGTCTTGTCGTCCATGTCGTCGCCTGTCATGGCATCGCAGGCCTTCTCGGTGACGCCGCGCGTGTCGGGCGTGCCGTCGGCGGTGGTGCCGCCGGTCTGGATGCCGGGGATGTGGTTGCCGGGCGTCGCTACGCCGGTGCCGACTCCGGTTCCGCCCAGGCCAACGCCCGAGACGTGGCCGGCTTCGGTGGCTTCAGCGGCGTCGCCTGTCGCGCCTCCGGCCAGCGAGCCGATGGTGCCGCCAACGACGGCTCCGACCGGGCCGCCCACAGCGGTTCCGATCAGCCCGCCGACAACAGCGCCCGTCGCCAAGCCGCTCTTGCCCGCATCAGTCGAGGCCGGCTCGCCCGTCACCACGTTGTGGCCGTGCACATCGCCCGAGAAGGAGCCTGCGGAAGCCGTCCCAACGGGCGTCATGCCCGCAGCCGCGGGCGAGACGCCCATGTCCAGCACGCCGCCTGAGGTCGAGCCCATCGGCGCGGAACTCATCGGCGCGGCGCTGGTCGTCCCCGCATAGCCTGAGCGCACGACGTTGGGGCTGGCGGGGTCGCCGCCCATGTCCTTGGCTCCGTCGCCCGCGGCGGCTCCGAGCATCCCGCCGGCCACGGCTCCGGCCACGGCCCCGACCGGGCCGCCCGCAGCGCCGCCGATGATGGCGCCTGAAAGCCCGCCGGCTCCGGCGCCCGCGTTCTTGCCCAGGTCGCCGCCGCTTCCCGTCTCGACGTTCACGTCGTCGTGGTCATCGCCGACGTGGTGAGCCGCTTCGCCAGCCCCGTGGCCCAGCAGGGCTCCGGCCACGGCACCGATGACGGTTCCGACCGGGCCGCCCATCGCGGTGCCGACGATGGCTCCTGAAATCAGGCCCGAGCCTGTTCCAGCCACGCGGCCCATGGTGCCATCGGATTCGTGGGCTCCCTCGACGGACTCGGGCGGGACGTGGCCCTCACGCGGGTCGACGATGGGGTCGTTCTCGTTACGCATTGTGTCGCTCATTGTGTCCTCCGTTAATCTCGTGCTCCATCGCCCCAGCCCAACCCGCAAAGCGCGGTTCCACCAGAGCGCCTGAGCCTCTCGCAAATCGCGTTCCCCGCAACGCCCTCGCCAACAATAAACGCGCGCCAAGCCCAGCCGAAACAAGCGCGCGCCAAGTACTTGCAGCGCCGCCTCAGCCCTGCCGCCTCAGCCCTGCCGCCTCAGCCCTGCCGCCTCAGCCCTGCCGCCTCAGCCCTGCCGCCTCAGCCCTGCCGCCTCAGCCCTGCCGCCTCAGCCCTGCCGCCTCAGCCCTCGGCTTGTTGACGATCAGGCTGCGAACGCGCCAGGCGCTTGCCGCGCACCCGCGACTCGCCCTCGCGCCGCGTCCAGCCGTTCTTGTCGAACCATTCGAGCAGAGGCAGCGCCCACTTGCGCGACACGCCAAAGGCCGCGCCCGCCGCGCCCACGCTGAGCGTGCTTTCCTCGCCAAAAGCACGTTCCAGAACCGCCGCGCCCGCCTCCAACCTGGCGCGCGGAGCCACGAACACACCAACCCGCGCCCACTCGCCCGAGCGCAGCCACGCGCTTAAGAGCAACCGCGCCCGCCCTTGCTGAGCCGGTGCCGCCGCTTGAACCAGCTCATCGGGCGTGAGCAGAGCCCAGCCGCTTGCGGCGTCGGCGCGCTGCATGGCTTCCTGCGCCTCGTCGCGCTGAGCGTGATGAGCCGCGTGCCGAATCAAGCCGTTCTCGATGCTCCAACGCCCCTCGCGCGCGCCTTCTTCGAGCAGAGCCGCGCGCAGCTGAGCCGGCTCCACTTGACTCAGCTCAGCCAGCGCAACGGCTTCGAGCGCAGGCTGGCGCGCGTGCGCCGCTTGCAACGCGCGCTCGGCTTCGCCGCGCGCCACCTCGAACTCGATGCGCCGCCACGCCCGCGCGCCCGAACGCACAATGCGCCCGCTCGCCTCAAGTACTTGCAGCAGCGGCTCGGGCTCCACGCGCTGCAGGCCACGCCGCACCTCGTCCAGGCTTAGCCCCGCGCGCCCAGCGAGCCCCAGCAGAGCGATGAGCAGCGTCTCGTCGGGCCTGGGCTCAAGCTCAAGCACTTGCCGCAGCATCTTGGAGCCCCAGCCTCGGGAGCGCGCATCGTCAGGATTCAGCAGCAGGCCGCCGCCGACAATTCTCTCGCTCGACACTTCGCGCAGCACGAAACGGTCGCCGATGGCCCCGGATAGAGCCTTGTCCAGCTGAATCCGCGCCGCGCCGCTTTGCCCCGGCTCAAGCTCTTGCGGCAGGCGCACGCGCGCTCCGACCTCAGCCGTGCCCGCGTGCAGGCGCAGCACGCTGCTCCTCTTGAGCCCGCGCGCCGCGTCGTCCGCGACTTCGACCCAGGCTGCCCAGCGCGCGCCCGGCACCAGGAAGCCCGGCGCGGCCAGAACCGCGCCGCTCGCGACTTGCTCCACGTCCACGCCCGCCAGGTTGAGCGCGCCGCGCTGCCCGCGCTCAAGGCTTGGCCTCGGCTCGCCGTGCGACTCCAGCGAGCGCACGCGCGCCTGCAAAACCCGGCCTCCGGGCAGCAGCAGCTCCAGCCCCTCCTCAGCCCGCACCCGCCCCGCAGCCACGCTTCCGGTGACGATCGTGCCGCGCCCCGCAACCGAAAACGCGCGGTCCACAGGCATCCGAAACGGACGCGGCGCTGCCTCACCAGACTCAGCGGGCTCAGCGGGCTCAGCGGGCTCAGCCGAAGGCTCAGCCGAAGGCTCAGCCGAAGGCTCATCGGGCGAGCGCGCTTCGAGCTCGTCGCAGGCGCGCGCCAGCCTTCGCTTCAGCTCAGCCAAGCCGCTTTCCTCACGCGCCGAGACAGCCAAAATCGGCGAATTGGGCCAGCCGGAGGCATCCAGAAAGGCGCGCAGGTCGGAGCGCGCCAGCTCAAGGAATTCTTCATCCACGGCGTCGCGCTTGGTGAGGACGCCAAGTACTTGAGGCACGCGCAGCAGCTTGAGCGCGCGGGCGTGCTCGCGCGTCTGCACGCTGACGCCCTCGTCGGCGGCCACGGCGAGCAGCGCCACGTCCACGCCCGCCAGCCCGGTCAGGGTGTTCTTCAGGAATCGCTCGTGGCCCGGCACGTCCACGATCCCAACACGGCGCGGCCCCCGCCCGGCGTCCGGCAGGTCGAGGAAGGCGAAGCCGGGCACGATCGAGAGCCCGCGCTCTTTTTCCTCGCGCAGCCTGTCGGTTTCGATGCCCGTCAGCGCGCGGATGAGGGCCGTCTTGCCGTGATCGACGTGCCCAGCCGTGCCGATGAGAAAGTGCATGGCTTGCGACCTGCGGCTTCAGCGAATCACGACGGCGTCGGGCACGCTGCGCCCGCCGCCCCACTCCAGGCCAGTGCTTCTCGCGCGCAGCGACATCTGAGTCGAGGAGCCGCCGTCCAAATTGAGCGCGTCCGAGCAACCCAGGCCGCGCGCGAAGCACAGGGCCCAGCCGCGCAGCGAGAGCGCCTCGTCGCAGGCGGCCACGACCACGCGGCCCGCGCCGTCGATGCCCAGGCCGGTGCGCCGATCCCACTGCTCCTTGAACGCGCCCGGCCTGCCTGCGCTCACCAGCAGCGGCCCGCACTGCACCGCGCACTCGTAGCGCACGCCGCGCCCCAACGCTTGGCTGAACTCGCTTGAGCTGATGATCTTCGCCTCGCCCGCGTCTTGCTCGCCGTTTTTCTTGACGCGGAACACGCTCCAGCGCGAGCCGTGCGGCCTGGAAAGGAGCTTGCCCCGGCTCATGCGCACGCCCAGCGAGCGGCCCTGCGCATCGAAGAAGCCGCCGTTGACAGCGGCCAGCGCGTGGGCTCGCGCGCGCCAGGCCGCAGCTTCCAGCGGCTGATCTGGCGCTGCGACCGCGACTTGCAGCCGCGCCGGAGCCACGCGCAGCGCAACGACCGGAGCGCGCCGCGCGCCGTCCTGCCACGAAAAGCGCCGCATCTCGACGCCGGGCGCGATGCGGCTCCAGCCGCCCTCAGCCAGGCTCGCCGAGGACGTAGCTGCCTTGAGATCAGCGGGCGCCGCTTGAGCCTGAGCCTTCTGCTGGGGCGGCTTCAGCGAGCACCCGGCCAGCATCGCGGCGGCCAGAGCTGAGGCAAAGGCGCTTGGGCGCAGCAGGTTCATGGCCCTGGATTTTAGCAGCCCGCGCCTCCTGCTTCGCGCGCAAGGGCTTGCGGGGCCTTTCGAGAAGCTGTTTGAGAAGTCGAGCGCGGCTGTGGCGTCGAGAAAAAATGCCGGCGCCGCGCAAGTACTTGCCGCGCGCGGGCACACTCTACTCAACTCACTCAAGGGCAAGCCCGTGAACCTCTCAGCCAACCTCTCGAAACCCGCTCTGCTGCTGCTCGCCTGCGCCACGCCCGCCCTGGCCCAACCAACCGCGCCCACGCCTGCCGCTGCGCCTGCCGCTGCGCCTGCCGCTGCGCCTGCCGCTGCGCCTGCCGAACAGCCGTTTGCCTTTGTGCTGCCGTGGGACGATGCTTCGCGGACCGTCATCGACGCTTCGGCGCTAAACCCGGCGCCGCTCGATGAGGCGCGCCGCCTGCGCTCGGTCGGGGGCCACTTCCGCGACGCGACGGGGCGGCGCGTGCGTCTGCTGGGCGTCAACATCACGGCGGGAGCGGCCTTCCCCGCGCACGAGGACGCGGCTCGCGTCGCGGCCAGGCTGCACAAGTTCGGCGTCAACTGCGTGCGCCTGCACCACATGGACGCGCCCTGGGCTCAGCCCAACTTGTTCTTCCTCTCGGGCGGCTCGGCGGGCAAGCCGACCGCTGCGCTGTCGCCCGAGAGCCTGGATCGGCTCGATTTCTTCGTGGCTCAGCTCAAGCAAAACGGAATTTACGTTGACCTCAACCTGCACGTCTCGCGCGCCTGGGACGCCGCCGGCGGCTTCGAGGAGGGCGCGGGCGTGCCGCCGCTGGGCAAGGTGCTGGCCTACTTCGAGCCGCACGCCATCGCGCTGCAGCAGCAGTTCGCCACCCAGATTCTCACCCACCTCAACCCCTACACCGGTCTCAGCTACGCCCGCGAGCCCGCCGTGGCCTTCGTCGAGATGAACAACGAGGACTCGCTGCTGGGCGCGGCCTCCTCCATCGCAACGCTGCCCGCATCCTATCAAAGCACGCTTCAAGCGCAGTGGAACGCCTGGCTCGGCAAGCGTTACGGCTCAAGCGACAAGCTGCTCGCGGTCTGGAACCGCGAGGCGGTGCCGCTGGGCGAAAATTTCTTCCCCGATGGCCGCCTGGCCGCCGGCAGCGGGGCGTGGGCTCTGGAACAGCACGAGGGCACCAAAGCCGAGCTTTCAGTGGAAGATTCGGCTGGCGACAACGCGCCTGGCGACAAGGCGCCGGCGGGCCGCGTCCTCAAGCTGAGCCCAAGCCTGCTGGACGGCACCGACTGGCACCTGCAGCTGCACCGCACCGGGCTAAACCTCAAGGACGAGCAGCTGTACACGGTTTCGTTCGCGGCGCGCGCAAGTACTTCGCGCAGCGTGGGCGTCAACGTGCGGCTGGATCAGGACCCGTGGACCAACCTGGGGCTGGACGAGCGTGTCGCGCTGAGCCCGGCCTGGAAGAGCTACGAGTTCTCGTTCCGCGCCCAGAAGCCGCTCGCGGGCCACACGCGCTTCTCCTTGGTGGCCGGGGGCGCTGAGGGCGATGTTTACGTGGCCGATGTCGCGCTGCGTGAGGGCGGCGGCAGCGTGGCTCTCGAAGCCGGGCAGAATTTGGAAGCCTCGAACCTGCCGCTGCCCCGGCTGGCCGCGACGACCGTTGGGCGCGACTGGGCTCAGTTCCTGATGGACGTGGAGGCCAGCTACGTCGAGCAGATGAGGTCAACCATCCGGGCCACAGGCTCCACGGCCCCGCTGCTGTGCTCGCAGGCTTCGTATGGCGGGCTGGGCGGCGTGTGGCGCGAGTCCAGGCTCGACATCGTGGACTCGCACGCCTACTGGCAGCACCCCAACTTCCCGCACCGGGCGTGGGACATGGACGATTACCTCGTCGCCAACACCTCGATGACACGCGAGGAGGGCGGCACTTTGTCAGGGTTAGCCGAGCACCGAGTCGAAGGCAAGCCCTTCACCGTAACCGAATACGACCACCCGGCGCCCAGCGAATACGCCGCCGAAGAGGTGCCGATGCTGCTGGCGACAGCGGCCTGGCAGGACTGGGACGGCGTCTTCTTCTTCGAGTATGGAAGCACCAGCGCGAGCGCAAGCGACCGGCTCTCGGGCTTCTTCAACCACGCGAGCCACCCGGCGAAGTGGGCGTTCCTGCCTTCGATGGCGCGCCTGTGGCTCGGGGGCCAGCTCAGCCCGGCTGCGCAGTCGCAAGTACTTGTGCTGCCAGGCTCGGGCGTCGCGAGCGTGGTGGCAGCGGGTGGCGGCGACTTCTGGCGCGCCAGCCTGAGCCAGGAGCAGTTTTCGCCGCGCTCGCTGCGCGAAATCCGCTCGTCGGTGCGCTTTGGCGATGCCACGGCTCCTGTCCTGGAGCGTGGCACCAGCTCAGGCAACTCAACCAGCTCAAGCAGCTTGAGCTGGCGCACGGAGGCTCAAGGCGCTGGCTCCAGCCTGCTCCAGTTCGCCTGCCCGCAGGCCGTTGGCGCGACGGGATTTCTGGGCGGGCGCCGCACGCAGGCCGGCCCGGCGACCTTCGAGGTCGAGCCGAGCGCGCGCAACTTCGCCTCGCTGACGCTGGCGGCTCTGGACAGCAGGCCGCTGGCTCAGTCGCGCTCGCTGCTGCTCACGGCCATCGACAAGGCCGAGAACGCCGGGCTGGGCTGGAACGCGGCGCGCACCTTCGCGAGCAACTCATGGCAGGGACCGGTTCAGGCTTACGGCGTCCAGGCGAAAATCTCGCTGCCTCTGCTCGCGCGTGCAGCCCAAGTCTTCGCGCTGGACGCCACCGGAGCGCGGCGCGCCGAGATCGCCTCGCGGCTCGAAGGCGGGC
>JAABUK010002586.1_pt1 | contig 32271 bp, 28 predicted proteins | sample 5559141 | NCBI WGS metagenome assembly JAABUK01 (sample SAMN10711869, study PRJNA513367) | rock metagenome | isolation source: Antarctica rocks | place: Antarctica: Victoria Land, Pudding Butte nord | collected 2016-01-03 | reverse complement strand
TTTGCGCGTGCATCCACGACTTCCATGGCGCGTGTGCCGGCTCCATGGTCAGGTAACGAACCCGGTGTGCGTGTGTGCGTCCTGGCAGGATTTGACCCGGGTCTCCTGGTTCATTGCAAAGTACGGATGCATTTGAGATACTCACACCTTCAGCATAGGTTTGCTCGGGTTGTTGGTTGCAGGAAAGTCCACATCATCCGTGGATGGTTGACGGTAGTGCTTCGACCCCGCTCAGCTTGCGAAGAAAGCACTGTCAAGTAGCAAGATTCAGGCCGAGCGTGACTGCCCTTGGTGGCTATTCCACGGCAAATCTGACCTGAACGACCAGCAATATGTGCGAAAGCAAGAACAGTGGCCTCGTGCGGCGTCGATACTGGAGCATTGCGGCAGACTTCGCGATCACCTCCGGCTGCGTGCCACATGACAACTGTGTTCATCCATCAAGAAGACTGCGAAGGTATTGCTTTGCCTTCGTACGCCAGGCTCTGGTCGATGGAGTGGGAGAGCGAGGGAGGTGAGGCGGCCTGTTTGGATGAGCAAGGGCGAACAGGTCACGTGCGCCAAGCCCCGTTCTGGGGCTTCTGCTTCTTGAGAGTCAGCTTTCTGTTATTTGCCCTCACACCTGTCCCCCTTCGAACATTCATTCTGCCACCTTCCCCAAACCCGACGAGTGAGACCACGTTCGATGTGGCAACCAGCGTGACGACATTTGGCGACATCAGGAGCACGCGGTAGAGTAGCGTAGAGCACTCCAGCAGTAGACTGTCACTTATCCACCTATCAACTCCAGGCGCATCAGCTCTTTGTCCTCGATCTCGAACATCCGATTCGCCTCATCTCCATAAGTCTACGAGTAGGCCGTCGTTGTCCATTCGCACTCCTGTGCTGCAGGTCTGCGTCTTGCCGAGCCTACTCAGTTCGAAGTTCGTGGACTCGGTCTAGGCTTCTACAAAGTGAACCGCATTCACGTCCGAACGCTCCCAATCGTACGGATGCAGCCGCTGACCCACTAAGACTGTGGTGTTTGGCATGTGCTTGGTGCTAGGCGTGTGACGATACTTGCGACTGCTTTCTTCGCTCCACCTCCACAACCTCCGCTTCCGACACCAGGCTTCACCTGCCACCCAACAAACATGGCAGACAACGCCGATCAGGGCGTGAAGCAGGAGAACCTTGAAGCGGAGGTGCAAGACATGAATCTCAAGGAAGAGAAGGCTGAAGATGTCGACATGGACACAATAACAGTGGCAGACATGACGAAGAAGGAGGGCTTGGCCTCCTTGAACCCGTCTGGCAGCACCACACCCAAGACTGCGAGGCAGTCAAGATCGCCGGTGAAGAGAGAGTCCACTGCGCCAGACGGCCCTCTCAAGGAAGAAGATACCAAGATTGTTGGAGGTGAGGTCGAACTGAAGCTGGAGAGTGGTGATAGACCAAAGCTGGTTCGCAAGCAGAGCCAGAAAATCAAGGCACGGCCACCACAACTCTTCAAAGATTACGATGACAAGACCGGTGAAGCCACATCGCACTTCAGCGTGATCAGGGATTGCATCTATGCCGCCAAATATATGGGTGCGACCGACCCCGCGCTCGAGTGCGAGTGCCAGGAGGAATGGGGTGAGTAGTCGCCGCTATAACACTACGAAGGCGACGCGATCTAATAGCACACAACAGATGCATCCACACGAATCAACAATGCCTGCGGCGAAGACTCCGACTGTATCAATCGCGCCACCAAGATGGAGTGCAGTGATGACTGCGGGTGCGGCGCAGCATGCCAAAATCAACGCTTCCAGCAAAAGCAGTTCGCTGATGTTTCTGTCATCAAGACAGAAAAGAAGGGGTACGGCCTACGGGCGAATGCTGACCTGCAACCAAATGACTTTATCTTCGAGTACATTGGCGAGGTCATCGGCGAGCAAAGCTTTCGAAGACGCATGCGGGATTACGATGATCAAGGCATCAAGCACTTCTACTTCATGTCGCTCACAAAAGGCGAGTTTGTCGATGCGACAAAGAAAGGCAACCTCGGGAGGTTCTGCAACCACTCTTGCAACCCTAACTGTTATGTCGACAAATGGGTGGTGGGCGACAAGCTGCGCATGGGCATCTTTGCGGAGCGCAGCATCCAGGCCGGCGAGGAGCTGGTATTCAATTACAACGTTGATCGCTACGGTGCTGAGCCTCAGCCTTGCTACTGTGCTGAGCCTAATTGCACTGGTTATATCGGTGGCAAGACGCAGACCGAGCGCGGCACGAAACTTTCGAATACGATCATCGAGGCGCTCGGCATTGACGATGCGGACGCTTGGGATACAGCTGTCGCGAAGAAGCCTCGGAAGAAGAAGACGGGTGAGGATGACGAGGAGTACGTCAACAACGTCGAGCCTAGAGGCCTCGATGAAGAAGGCGTCAACAAAGTCATGTCCTCACTTATGCAGTGCAAAGAGAAGTGGATTGCCGTCAAGCTGCTGAGTCGTATCCAGCGCGCCGACGACGAGAGGGTGCGTAACCGCGTTGTCCGCTTCCATGGATATCGGATACTCAAGACTGCGCTGTCGAACTTCATTGATGATGTCAACGTCTGTTTACAGATACTGGACGTGCTCGATAAGATGCCTCGCTTGACACGAAACAAGATTCAAGATTCGAAGATCGAAGAGACAGTGCAACCGCTCGTCACGAACGCGGATGAGCGAGTCGCTGCTCAGTCGAAGAGCTTACTGGAGGCTTGGGGCCAGCTAACAATCGGCTACCGAATACCGCGCATGAAACGAGATCCCAACGCTCCTTCAGAACGCAAGAACGAGCGTCCCGGCAGGCGCGAGGAGAATCGGCGGAGGTCGAGGTCACGGTCAAGATCGAAATCGCCAGAGCGCCTACAAGCACCCACGGGCCCTCGAAGTAATGCTCCCCAGAGAGCCGCGTTCCGCCCGCCTCCTCCTCGGTTCCGTGCACCACCTCCCAGTGGTGCTCTACCAGATGGCTGGTTCGAAGCTACATCTGGTGCCACAGTCTACTATTACAACAATAATGGCGCAACGACATGGACGAGGCCAACTATGCCGGCAACACCAGCGCCTCCACCACCGCCGCCAAAGGCTGTCACAGATCAACAGATTCTTTCAGATCTCATCGCTAGCATCGTAGCCAAGAAGGAAACCGCCAAAGCGTCATCAGAAACACCGACTCCCGCTGAGACTCCAAAGAAGGAACGGAAAGAAGACAAGTGGCGGTCGTGGCCTGAGGAGAAGCAGAGGCGGACGTATGAACATACTCTCCATCCGCACATCAAGCACGTCATGGACAAGTACAAGTCGAAGTTTGAGAAGGAGACACTCAAGAAGTACACCAAGGAGTTCGCTAAGATGGTCGTTGATGGCGACTTCAAGAAGGGCCGTGTCGAAGATCCTAGCAGGGTCAGCGACAAGCAGGCGAAGAGTCTCAAGAAGAACGCATACACTTTCTTCGACAAGGCCGTGAAGAAGCAGGAAGTCGCAAACAAGAAGCGAGCAGAGAGGAAAGCGAGTCACAAGAAAGACGGCAGCAACACTCCGGCTGGTTCACCGCCCGCTGCTGCTGGAAGTCCAATCGAGAAGGAAGATGGCGATGCTGAGTTCACTGATGACGAAGCTGACCAGCCAGAAGCCACGCCAGCTGAGTCATCGAGTAGTGTGAGCGCTGCTAAGCGTCGACTGGAAGAGCTGACTGACGGTGAAGACCTGGAGACGGTGCTCAAGAGGCAGCGCATGGATGAACCTACCACAGTTGCTCCTCCACCTCCTCCACCGCCACCTCCGCCACCTGCTGTCGATGATGTGAATGGCAGTCCGATGCAAATGGATCAGGACGTGCTCACACCAAATGAAGACGTCTCGGCGTCCTTCACCCACGCAGCTTTGGTAGCAGTCCACGATGCTGCCGTTAGCGATGACCAGGCCGAAGCTGGCGCAGAAGGTGGGTTCCGCATCAATGGCCTCGCAGCCAAGCCGATGAACGGCATACAGGATGATGTTTCCCAGACCGCCACACCACCAACAACAAATTCGCCAGACGATGAGGAAGTCGAGAAAGCTGCGAAGAGGGCGCAATTCAGTGGCATGAACCCTGACCGTATGCGCCAGCTAGGGCTATTTGATGGGGCCAGCGATTGATGCTTGGACCGATCATGACCTGGAGCTCGGATTTCGACTTTGTGCGACATGGCATGCGCCATCGGTGTTGGAGATATGAGAGACTTGGCGGACAGTTCATTTGCTTTGGGCGGTATTGGCCAACTCGCTCCGTGGGCTCCCAGCCACGTCGATGCAACATTGGCAAAGCGAGCATGCGTTGCCCTCGCCACCAACGAGGAGGCATATTGGTGATGATGTAAGATAGCTCAGCAGATACCTTAAAACCTAATCCGTGAAGAGATCCTGTCCCCTATCCATCCCTACCACCCCTGCATCCCACAAACTCCACCCTTTTACCCTCCACCCTTCACCGTTGCCGCTAACCCACCCGCCCGCTGCTGCTACCAAGGCACTTTGGTCCTCAGCTGCTAGACGGATCCAGACGTCCTGTGTTTCGAGCTTGAGGATATCGAAGGCGATGGCTGAACCGTGGAGGCCGAGGAATTGGGTGAGTGCGGCCGTGAGGTGCATGTGTGCTGTTACTGCGTCAAGGTCTGCGAGTGCATCTGTGGATGAGGTGAGATGCTGGAGATGGATGTAGGACCATTGTGGATTGCGTAGAGTCGTTTGAAATAGAACATGTGGTTTCGAGTGGCGCTTTTTGCGCTTCTTCTTGGATGAGGCTGTATTTTGGTTGGTTGGAAGGTCTTCCTGATCGGTTCCTGGTTTTGACGGCTGTTCTACGGCTGCGGCTTCATTTGTGGTCTCTACAGCTGCCATCGCGCATGCTAGAGTGTTTATTGAAGTCGATATTGTGAGTAATGTGTAATGTGATACTGATCGTTGTCGGCTTGGGACTCGAGATGTAGTTGCCCAATCCCCGAATTTCACCCGAGCAAGGCCGACCTCACACTTCAGCCAACCGCAGATCTCACAAATCTAATGCTTCTTCGTCGCCGCCAGCAATGGCTGGCCAAATCCCCGACCCACGCTCCTTAACCACCTGGGAAGATGCCTTCCAACATCCTCTCCCAGTGGTGCGAAAGCTGGAGCAGCAGCTCCGCAGAAACATCGATGACAACCGCGAAAAGCTGCGCTCCCTGGTTGGAGCCAGCTATCGCGACTTACTTGGCACGGCGGAGCGGATCATTGAGATGGACGAGCAGATGCAGAGGGTAGAAACGACTATGGGCGAGATCGGGAGGAAGTGCAATGCGAGAACCGTGGAGAGGGTAGCAGAGAATCATGCGAGGATGCGGAAGACGTTGGGGCAGAGGGATGGGGAGAGATACCAGGCTATGGCGCAGACGAAGGTGTTACAGAATGCTTTGACGATGGTGATGAGGATTATCAAGAGTGGGGGGAATGCGCTACAGGCGTCTAAACTGCTGGTGCTGGGGAGGTTGCTGTATAGGCATGTCTCGGAGAGCCCGCACGCGCCTACGGTGATCGAGGAATTACGAGGCAAGCTGGCTACGGCGAGGAAGAAGCTGTTTGTTTATCTGGAGCGGGTCATCGCTAAGCCCGCGAGCGACAAGACGTTGCAAGCGAACAGTTTGTGCGGTTATGCTTTGATCACGAGCTCTACGCCCAAGGAGGTTCTCCGATATTTCCTTCAGACTCGCTTCCAGCAGTTGGAAAATAAGTCAGAGGCACCGACAACGGACAGCATGGTGCGGGTGCTCGATTTGTACAGCCAGACTTTGCTCGATAGCCGGGACCTCTTCCCCAGACGATTCGCCGATACACTAGCACAGCTTGCAAAAACTCCAATGGTGCAGGATTTTCAGGTGCAGTTGGTCTTTGAGCTCAATCTTGATGTTTACGGATTGTTCGTTGCAGCCGACATCCGGTCGTTCACCCCGTGGGTACGACACGACCAAGTTACCACGGCCGAAGTCGGCGATGCGCTCAGCTCATGGACCAGCCAAGCGCAAAGGTGCGTGTTAGAAGGACTGCAGGACTACTTGAGCGGGCAGCATGATGCGCGCGTGGTGTTTGACACACGGCAGAAGATTATCTCGAAGTACCTCTCGCTCGGGAGCAAGGTGCGCGGTCAATCACATACGAAGGCCATCGATCAGATCCGTGCAACCTTTCTGGCAAGACTCCAGGAGATCGCTAGCTCTGCTGGTAGTATCGACGATCTGATACTGACTGAGACATCTATCTCGAGCATAAACGAGTCTGCCGCACAGCCACAAAAGCTTTGGGATCTGGCGACAGAAGACTTCGACCTCAGTCATGGTGCAGTCAAGTTTCGCTCCGCGATCATACGAAATCGTCATGGCCGGAGCATCCCTCTGCAAGCAGAGATTCGCAAGCTCGACGAATGGGTGGCACGAACACACTTCATTCTTGAGCTCGTGGAGGAGATGCGCACGAGTAGATGGGACAACGACATCGACTTTGATCTCGAAGACCTGGACGATCATGACGACCTGCTACGAGATCTGAATAAGAGCGATGTCGCAGCTGTAACAGAGAGGCTCCGTGACGCATGTGCCAACAGTCTAAATCAGATCGTGCAAAAGGTCACGTCTCTGAGCGCAAAGACTGAGCACCCGGCCTACTTCATTCGACTATGGCGGGAGATCGATCGACGACAGCGCGCTCTACGAAGTCGACTCGACTTACCGATGTCACAACTTGCACTTACTGAGCTTTACCGCAATTTTGCACTCTCGGTGTCTAGAGAGCCGATAGACACGTACACTACAGCAACCAGACAGCAGACCCATATCGCTGTGACATTATGGGATGGTACACCGCCGTTGCCTCTTCAGCCCTCGCCAGTCGCATTCGAATTCTTGATGGCAATACAGAAGGCCCTGGCTGCTGATGGGGCCGATACCTGGAGTTACGCGGCAGTGGATGAGCTAAAGGGCGTAGTGGCTGAGGAGGTGTCCGCGCGGCTTGATGACGACGCTTTCACGAGAGTCAAGGGTCCTGCTATGACGAATGGGCACAGCGAAGCTCATGACGACGATGCCGATGAGGAAGGTGACAATGCTGAAGCTCCGGATAAGGAGAAGTTGGTCAATGGATCTGCTGAGAAGGAAGAGTTGAGCAGAGACCGACTATTGCAAAATCTGTTCGATGTGCAGTACTTGTATCGAGTACTGCGTCGCTCGAAGCAGGATGATGATGGGCTCGGCCGTCTGATCTCGAGCATGCGAATGACTCTGGAGCTTGATACTCCCGCCAGCGAGCGGTTGGAAAGAAGCGCGAACGAGTATTGGAAGCGGACGCATCTGCTGTTTGGGCTGCTGGCTCCCGCTCAAGATGGGAGTAGCTACTGACTTACAGCCGAGTCTTGTCTGCAAATACCGAACCATATCAAACGGCAGGCTCCGAAGGCCTAGAAAGATGCCTTCCTTACTTATTCGTGTCTCCCTTATTTGGCCAGATCGAGGCAATCGAGATAAAGTTCAACCCCAATCTATACTTCGCCCTATTATGTATGATTGGCGTGTGATGTATATCGTAGTTCGCATAAGGCCTACAAGGATGGGCATAGTAAAGTACAGATATAAGCGCTGACGGCGCCTACGAGGAACATTCGATGCGCGCTTCTGTACATGAGCACCTGCAGGTTGCGAACCTAAACTTTTCACTGTAGGTAATCGACTTCACTATTCATACTCTTTTGGTGATATAGACATGTTTGCACTCGAGACGGACAGGTCGCTGCCGAAAGCAGGAGTCGTCCTGCGTGGTGCCCTCGTGAGCTCGAATGGCTGTGGGGTGGGAGACACAGCATATTTGTCCGGATGATGATCTGCAGGTCGGTGTCGAGGATCCTGCGATGTCTCAGAGCTGTGTGCAGGATTGTGTTGAGGGGCGTGAGGATGCCGTCGTTTGAGAGCTTGTTCCTTTCCTGATTGTGAAGATCATCATATGATAGATTTCTGTGTGTGCTATGTATTTGAGAACCTCGGCGGTGCTATCGCGCAATCGCCTACCCCTGTCGGCTCCCAAGTCCTCGGGGTTGGGTGGTGGTTATTGAAGGTTCTGATCTGCAGCTAGCGGGCGATAGTGTGACGGCAGCAGTGCCCTTTTTGGTTTCACGACTGCCTGAGTTTGATTGGTTCGTCGTAAGCGAGACGTCCTTTTTTCGTGTTTTTCTGTCATGCTCGTGTAGGTATGTGGAAACGATGAAAAGGAAGTGGAGCGTAGAGATGGAAAGGCGTTGTAGGAATAGAGGAAAGTTGGTGATATACGTTCCTGATGGTTGGGGTCGGACGTATAGAAACTCGATAGGATTGAGATTCCAACTCATGCTGGCGCGAATAGAGGCGAGGGCTGACAGGGCGGAAGAGGGTGAGTTGTGAAACACGCTTCCGCACGGGCGTGCAGTCGTCAGTCGTTGGGCGGTGGCACGCTGCTTGGGCCAGTCGAAGTGAAACGGCCAGGCCTCCGCAGGCGTGGGTCGGCGCTGCGAGAGAGTATCGAATTCCCTCTTTGGGCGAGTGTCTTCGCCTGCGCGCATGGGGTCGACGGGTGGAAGTGTTACACACTCACACGCAACCAAGACACTCTCCCCTTCTTCCACACCACCCCGTCCGCCTTTTGTGTCTGCCATTCCCAGACTCGCCGTCCGTTGTTGAGTTTCTGTAGACGCGCGACTGCCACCAGCACAGCGGGAGAGACGTGCTCGAGACTGCCTGCCCAAGTGTCGTGTGTGCCGGCGTAGTGGGACCCTCGTTTCTCGTGCAGCGGCCGCCGCCGATACCTGCAGCATATCTCGAACCGCTATCACGCCGCCAGCACTCGACTGCACAACATGTCGACCGCCATCGCAGCAGCACCCGTCGCGGCCACGACGCCTCTTGCACCGCTACCCTCGCCGCATCACTCGACGCCGTTTGCCAACCTGCCATCGGCTGCACCGAGTAGTGCTGAGCCGGCTGCCAAACGCCAGAGGGGCAATGCTTCGCCGCATGGGTCGGGAGAGAACAACGCATCCCTCGAGCGGATAAGTCCACATGGCAAGACCTCGCCTACTGCGTGAGTATCAGGAATGTCAAACACGAAACACACAACGCAACTAACGCCCGTCCGCAGCGGCCGCAACATAGCTCCACCTAAGATACAGGTGAAGAAGGAGCCACCCGGGTCACCGCCTGCCATGTCGTCGTCACGCCCACGGCCGAAGCGCCTCGATCTTTCGACCAGCATGGCAAATAGCCGTGGCCCGAATACTGCACGAGGCTCTGGACCATTGACCTCGAGAGAATCGGCTGGACTGCATGTACAGGATGTAGGACTTGCATGCCTGTCGCCTGGCTTTGCAACACATGATCCGGCGATGAGAGAGCAGCTACAGCGGAGTCTAGATGTACGGGACCAACAGAGACAAATCATTGAGGCGAGGCAGAAGGGCGGGAAGCCAGGCAGTTCACATGACAGCGATGGTGCGCAGAGGTCACAGGATACCACGCTCTTTGGTGTACAGACACGGACTCCAACAACTTCAAGACGGAAGGGTCCGCCACCTGGCCTGTCTATTGCCGCTCCGACCGCCGCACAGTTCGCCAGCGATAGAGTCATACAGTCTGCGCCGCTTGGCCAAACATTTACTGGACTCAGACCTGGCGACCATGCTTACTCTCGCCATGTACAGCATGGCCCAAGTGGACTGAGCCAGACGAGCCATATTCATCACGTACCCGCCACTCAAACAAACAACCGCCTCCCGCCCATCGCAGACGTCTTCGCGAACGACCGATTAGACGTCCAGCGCAGCTACCCACCCACCCACTCTCCAGGCCATCACATCCCTCCCGTCCCATCCCCAGGCTTCGGACCACCACACCAGAATCCACCCCCCTCTGCACGAGCTCGCGAGTTCCGATCTGCAGAGGATGCGGTAGCCGGTCTCTCTGGCGGCCGCGAAGACTTAATGCCGAAAGTCGTGCACTACGGAGGCGTACAACCGCCCACCCCACCCTCGCCCATGCCACCAAGCGGTCCGGCATACCGACAGGCTACAGCAGGCGCCCAACAACCTGGACCGTACGCCGGCAGTGGACACTACCCGCACGAACAAGCCCCAGGCAGCGGCAGACCAGACATCTTAGCTCGTACATCATCAATGAACGGACGGAGGCGTGGCCGCGACGAATACGAGCGCGACAACGGCAGTCCGCCTACCAACGCATACCAAGCGCAAGAAGCCAAGCGATCGGCTTTCGCGGTGCGAGGAGAGGAGTTGAGGAGTGACGACGAGGACTGGCGGAGAGGGATGAATAGTCGGGAGAAGAGGGAGGAGTTCTTGAGACTTTGTGAGCGGGCGTGGGATTTATTTCATTCTTGAGGAAGATTCTATTGGACATTTGGTTGATACTTAAGAGGAATCTAAGACGAGACACTTTGTGAGGTGGACATGAACGACGCTATTCTTCTGTTTCATTGTCGTAGGGAGGGTGTCTGTTTTGTTAGAAGCGGGAGTACTCAGGAGTAGGGAAGAGTGGGCTGCGGCTGGCTTATTTCGGACGCCTCTGGAAATAATGCAGATGGAGATAATGCGGGTGGAGGACGCTGGGTAGAGCTCTATGTATGGCGCTATGGGCTAATTTGAGATGTGGTTGATGTCCACTTCCTGCTTCAGATCTGGTAGCTTCTTCTCCTTCTACCGTTTCCGCAGTAACTTCCTCGCCTTCCGTGCCGATGGCGGTAGCCGGTCGTCCACGAGCACCGCAGGTTTCCCCTGTACAACTTCGCGTTCCCGCGTCAAGCCTGATCTACCCAGCCCAAACGTCGTCACGGTCGACGTCCCAATACCTCCCATTTCCGCCGGTGGCCGAAACGGCACATCCTCGTCCTTGAGCGCCAGCGGGATCTTCTAGCCCTCCGGATACCCGAACACGGTGGCCACACTCACCATACTCCACCGCACGCCCCCGATCGCCACGATCGCGCTGACGAACTCGACGAGCAGGAGCACCACACTCGCCATCAGCATCCGTGGCATGAAGACACGGTAGAGCATTAGATGTCGCCGCAACCATGCTGCTTCCACCACGGTTGCGAGTGTTAAGGCGGAGTAGAATAAGACATGCGTCGCCACGGCTCCAGCAATGCGGCCAAGGAGACCGGGAAGCTTGGGCGGGACCTTCCACATCGCGATCGCGGGCACAGCGATGGCGCATAGAATGTGCGCGCCGAAAGTATTCAGAGTGACGAGGATAGGGCTCCAAGGGTATCGAATCGTTTTGAGCGGGATGAAGGCCGATTCCCATTGAATAGTGGCGAGAGCGGCTTGGTGTCCTGTTTTGAAGAAGTAGTAGCTCCCCATTAACGCAAGCACAACCGGGCCGAGTGGAGAGCGGCGGAGGTTGTTGGCGTCGATTATCTCGAGCAGGTTGAGGATGGAGATGGCGCAAAGGGCGAGGGTGCCTTGGCCCATCGGTTTCTGGACGAGAAGGAGGGCTGGAAGCCAGATGGTTGGGAGCAGGAAGAAGCGGGTGCCGTGGGTGTTGGCGTAGCCGAGGATGACGAGTTTGTTTCGTGGTTTCGGGGCGTCATTTATGGTGGTAAGGATCGCGGCGTTGGAGTCCACGGTAAGGGGTTTGGAGGTTGAGTTTGTTTCGGGGATTGCTTCTTCGGTGCGGACTAGAAGGAGGGGAGGGGACCAGACGTAAGTTGCGTAGCCTGCTGCGACTGCGATGGCGAGCACGCTTTGAGCGATGATGGTACGTTGAGACAACGTGTCTTTGGGGATCTGAGGGTACCAGTCGCCGTCGTCAGCCGCATTGAGGACCCAGAAGATGGCTATCAGCATCAGTGCGAGCCGGAGTGCTATGCCGACCCATATGACTGCGGACCCTTGGTAATTTTTCGAGCGGATGTAGTGGTATCGTATGATAAACGGCAGAGCCAGAGCTACCAAGAAGGGTATCAAAGTCTGCCAGCCCGCCGAGGTGGAAGAAAGAGCAGAGGCGTAGTACGTTGACATGCAGTACGGCATCTGCTCTTCACGACACAGTCGTGACAAGGAGCTCAGCCTGGTAGCGACGAGGAATGAGAGTGAATTGGCGGCGCCGAAGGTACGGTCTGCTGCGTCGTTCTGACCCAGCGATGAGGCCAGCATGAGTACACCAAAGGTGGTCAGTAAGAACAACAGCTGCTCGTCCTCCCAGATCGTGAACGAATTGGCTGCGAAGCCAACGCAGAGAAGTAGAGTAGACAAGAAACATAGCCCGCCCCAGAATGTGCTTGGGTATGGTATCCGGAGCCCTTCTCTTACCGGCCATAACGCTGCCAACGTTGCGATGACGCCTCCAAGAACAGCGCTGAAAGCCGCTAGCTGAACCATGGAGGCAGGAGCGATACTGCTCACCACAGCGCCGACCGCACCGCCAACAGCAGTACCCGCGGCGCCGTACAAGAGTAACGCAGGAGTCAAAGCTGCTCGATCTCCCTGTACGCTCTGGGCGTAGGCCAGCACGACGGCAAACGTACCCAGCAGAGCAATGATGCCCATCGTCATGCTAACCAGATCGAATCGTGCCCATAGGTTCTTGCAGATGCGCAAATTCTCGTCCTCATATGCCTTGAACGCCCCGTAGGCTTTCTTCCACGTGAGGTCCTTGGCGTCCCTGCTTCTCACAGCACGCTGCCAGGTCGAGCTAGCAATTTGCCATAACTGGTTCGTAGACGATGTAGCCGAGTCATCGAGCTTGCGAGCCTTCGCATATTCGCCTTGATAGCCATGAATCTGATGCGCTGTCAAACGGCTTACTTCTGCCAAATTCTTGTAGTCCACCCCGTCTTTGCCAATAAATGCCTCATCAATTGGCTGGCCAAGGTTGTTGAACGGGATCGGCATGCCCAGCAATAATGACAAAGTAGGCACCAGATCGATCTGTCCAACAGGGCGAACCTTTGCAATCGCGGGAGGCTCGACAAACGCAGGATCGCTACGTCCGAATATGCCCTGCTTCGAGTACATCCAGAGCGCAGCTTCGACCTCATCGTCCGACTCGCCTCCGTGGTCGCCTTTCGCATCCATGCCATGATCTCCCATCACAACCATAAGCGCCGAGTCGTCCAGCGCTTCGATCATGCGTCTGAACACACCATCCATTTGCTGTAGCTTGTCCGTCATGGCCGGATGATCCGGTCCATAACGATGTCCCGCATGGTCGACACCCAGGTAGTGTCCGATTAGAACGTCCCATCGTCCAGTCATGTCCGGTTCGAGAAGCGGGAAAATATGCTCGTTCACGCCATTATCCAAAGTATGCAAATCCCAGACATTGAAAGAATCGTACGGTCTCGTAAGGTTGGGCTCGAAATAGCCCGGGAACAGACTATGCCATGTATCGTCTCCAAGATGTACCACTTTCTTCCCTGCCAGAAAGAGCTGCTCGATCAAGTTGTCCTCGTCGATCGCCGTGCCAGCGAAGTTGGATCCAGCGTCTATAAGTGCTGGTAACGATCCAGTCGTCAACCCCTTCAACCGCTGCAACGTCGTGGTCGGCGGATCCGCAATGAACGGTCGCAGGAACGCGTTGTGCGGCGACTGTACCGCTGTCTCATACAGTACTGGCAGAGCATTGTGGAAATGGTGCGGTTGCTCATCGCCGGATTGTGGACGGAAGGGGACGGTAAAGTCGTAGCGTAGAGCATCCACCAGAATGATCACCGCCTTGTCAAAGCTCTTCGGATGCCAGCACCCACGCTCATGTGACCCGGGCACATGTCCATTGCTCAGTTCGATCGGTGGTTGGGCGCATTGGGAGCGATCGGGGAGGACGAAGCGGGAGAGGAGGAAGCCGCTGCAGAAGAGGTAGATGGCAAGGGCGTGGAAGATGCTGGGACTGCATTAGCGGTGTGTTATCGAAGAAGACATAAGGGAAGATCCGAGCATACAGTATTAGTATGAAAAATGCTAAGACGAGCGCATGTTGCGCCTTGAACTGTATGGAGGACTGCTTCCTGTCTGTGCGGTCTTCTGAAGTCGCAGAAGGCCGCGCGACGCCCCCTTCATTTGCCATTGATGATCGAGACAACCATCTGATCCGAAGAACAAGCACAAAGAAGTATACGAATAGCGAAATGGACAGATAGGAAAGTTGTTGCAGTGTTGATTGCGGAGGTAGCGGAGGTGATCAGACGGAAAGATCTACAGGCACATGTCCGAACTTGGGAACGACGATCACATGCAAAGTAAGGTAGAACGATTCAAGGATCATTGCACACAATTATACTTATTGATGTGGAGGTACTTGATATCTCGACAGGTATCGCAGCTGTTCAGAGCGAGTTCATTCGACAGTATGTACTGCCCGTATCTACCACACCGCGGCGCATGAATACATACAATACACACTAGAAGTCAAGTTATTCATAATCAGAAGCAGAAACAACAAGCAGCCATCTTTCAATCAAGAGATCTTGAAGCAAATCCCGTCATCACATCATTGAAGAGGATGCCAGCCACTAAACACCTCCTGACCCAGCCAGAAACACATTACTGAATGCTCCCCATAACGGATATGTCGCTTTGTGCTCAGGTCGATGAGCACGAGCGGTTGTGTTGCCCTTGTCAAAGTGGAGAGCTGAAAATATGCCGAGCAGGTCGGCAAGTCAAGTTGTCGTCAAAGAGGTGTATGTATAGTCGAGTCCAGGCGCCTTTGAGCAACGGCCGTCGAACGTTGAGCAAGAAGTAGAATCGTTATAGTCGTAGGCCACTCTGCCATGCATCTCCAATCCACGAACTAGTTCAAGCTGCTCGATGGGCGCGTCTCCTTCTCCATGAGACCACCCACTTTCTCGAGATCCACAGACTGGAAGCCGCTATCGCGTTGTTCGTATTCCGGCAACTTCTCGTCCATAGGCTGCAGCCCGACGCCAGTGTCGCCGACATGGACGACGACGACACGGCCCGACTGTCGTTTTCCTGAAGCATCTACTTCTTCTGGAAATGTGATGCGAATCTCTGGAACCGAGCTGGTCGGCGAAGGTGGAGCTGAGGAGGATTCTGACACTCGGATCTCCTTGTCGCGATAGATGTGGATCGATTGTGAGGGGCGAGCGGTTATGCGCCGGTGGTGTGAGTGGGTGGAGGATGTTGAAACGCGCTTCTCGCTGTATGCTGGTAGTTCCAGTCGCTGAGCCTTGCGACGCTGGCGAAGGAAGAGGAGCGCACCCACGAGGATGAGGGTGACGGCGACGAGAACAACGAGGACAATCGTGAGAGTCGAAGTCGTGCCATTGAGTAGGTGATCGTCACGGCGTAAGAGGGTGGTGGGCGCCATTTCGTTCAAGCTCGATATGTTCTTGTTTATGCTGTTGGCGCTCGTTCGTAATAGTTCTCCGGACTGCGATTGGTAATAATGCTCCGATAGTGGTGCGAGTAGTGGTATAAAGACTGCATCGCATCTGTGAGCGACTTGACTACACCACTTTCGCAATACGCCGGCGGCTCTGCTCACCTCTGTTTATACTGCAAATCAATGCAGATGAATGATCGTCACGAACGAGTGGACAGCGGCCAGCAGCTGAATGAATGAAGCTGTTGTCGCCTGGAGCAAAGGAGTGAATGGATGAAGTCGGAGCACACCGCGCGTGGCTGTAGGAAGGGCAGTCGTGAGCGTTGGAGGACGAAGGCGCCGTTTTGCTCCTTGTGATGCTGCGCCTGCAGCCAATCTCGGTTGCCTGCCAAGCTTCCACCCAAGAGGGGAAGGTTCGACGCCAAAAACGGTCGTTCGCGCTTTCGTTGGCGCTGACAGCTCCTGGCGAACGGAGATTTGATGATAATCCTGCAGCGGTAACCAATTGGTTGGATATCGATGATCGTGGTGCTGTGCACGCGATCAGATCCGAGAGAGGGCAACGCGAACTTCACGATGGATCTCGGCAGTCGCAGAAGAAGTTCAATAATCTTCCTCACAGTTCTTGTAGAGACAACCCGGGGATGGTATTGCTTTGAGCTCAAGCAAGCTGGCGGAACAACTTGCTCCGAACCTCCGTAGCGTGGCGCCACAACTGATTTTGCTCGAATGAGGCAGGAGCGACGCCCATAGCCCTGACATATGAGAACGTGAGAGCATGTGCAGCATCTGTAGCATATGCTGACCATTTGCCCATGTCTGAATGATCCACCTTAAGAGTACACAAAGCATATGAGTCAAAAAAAAACGCCTTAAAGGCAAGTTTCGGATTGCTCTTGCTGCAATCAAAACTTCACTTGCGCTTTCCCATTGTTGAGCCGACCGCACTGCGGCTTCCATCATGGATCAGGTGCCAACAAAACCGATGTCACTGTTTACTTTCCTCTTTCATGCCTCAACCTCGCTCTTCGAACACGTCCGCCACCTCTTGGAACAGCTCACCTCCACCACGATGGCGTCGCCAGTCGACTCGGTGGCTCCCAGCGAGGGGTGGGTAACTAAACGTTCACACTCGCATCGCTTGGTGCAGCTCAAGACCAAGGAGGAATGTCGTCTTGGGAATGAGACGATCCAGGTTTGGACTGTGGAATTGCCTAGCAGGCACGCAGAATGGGTCTTGAAGTGAGTGCCCCACCTCGTCAGTCTCGCCGCACTGCTGATGATGGACCTCGCCAGAATCGTCAAGGAGCAGGTGAAAGATCAGGACATGATCGACCTCCAGCACCTCCGCCGCTTCGCAAAGCCAAAGTTCCTCCCTCAGCACGTCGTCGGCCAGCGTGACAAGGTCAAGGAGATGTACAGTATTCCACGCGCATGGGAATCGACACCCTTCGCCGTCATGCAGGCCCCTTCGACCACCACCTGGGAGTACGCCTGGCCGAAAAACACCAAGCAGATGAACCGCCCGCAGACACTTCACCTGCTCATCTGTCCGACCAGATTCATTCAACTGTCCGACCTACACGCGCTGCTTATGCAACACACCCCATTCTGCTCCTCGGCCGACTCCTGGGCGTACCCGCTGCAGATAAAGGAGGTCACTGTACCACTCCTGTCACCTACCAGCCCACAGCAGGCAGACATGTGGTCTCGAGACTATTGGCCGACCTTCTACCGTAAGACGAATCCCTTCGGTGCGCATCCAGCTACCATCTGGAAGGCGGAGGACGAGTTGCAGAACGTTTCAGCACCTGGTAACGTCGACGTCAAGGAAGCCATGACACTTGCCAAGACTGTCGGACGAGAAACAGAGATTCGAGGATATGGTATTGGGCCAGGCTGTGTCATCATGGAGCGTGTCGACAACGTCACTCAAATTGTTGCTGTCGCCGGCGATGCTCGGTCAAAGCCAGTCAAGGCCGGATCGATGGTGGAGGATACGAACACACACGGATGCAACGGAAACATCATGGGCCACGCAGTCATGCGCGCAATCGGCATAGTGGGTCGGAAGCGTTTGCGTGCTGCATCCCACATTATATCGACACGAGCAGCAAAGGCAGAACGCTCCTTCGAAACCTGCGGCCTCGGACACGATGAGCAGGCAAGAGATGCTTTCTTCTTGGACCTTCCCATCACACCGCTGGAAGAGAAGTACTTCGCCGACGACAACCTCGTTCCCGACGGCTACCTCTGTCTCCGCCTGGAAGTCTACCTCACCCACGAACCCTGCATGATGTGCTCCATGGCCCTCGTGCACAGCCGCGTTGGCCGCGTCGTCTTCCTCCACCGCATGCCGCAGACCGGCGGCCTGACAGCCGAGCTCGCTAGAAACGACTCCGGCCCCGTCGGGCTCGGCTACGGCCTGTGTTGGCGCAAGGAGCTGAACTGGCAGTTCATGTGCTGGGAGTACGCGGAGGAGCAGAAGAAGGGTTCTACTGGTAAAGTTGAAGACTCCAGCACCACCGACCACCACGCCCAGCACATCGCCCGCGCCACCTTAGATCTCACGGGGATGGACACCGACTTCAATGGGGAGGACGATGATGATGACGATTATGCTAGTGTGAGCAGCTTTGTCGAGAGCACGCATGTGTAGCACGCATTCGATGCTGAAGAGAGCTGGCGGAGCATGAATAATGACGGCATGATCATGGGGAATACGAGCGTTACGAGAGCATTGGATGGCGTGATTGTTGACATCAGTAATGTTGGTGTGGAGAGTGGTGGGTGGGTCAGCAAGAGGTGCAGCCGCGAGGCTATCAGGCATGTGATCGCAATTGTACTTCTATACAGCAGCAGGGATGTAGCATATGCGGCCAACATGCTTAGACAGGCACGACAGGACATGTCTTCCACCACTTCACCAAACTTTCGTCTTCGCTCATGTTCTCATAAATCAGGTCGCTCGTCTATCTTTACAACCTCAACCCAAAGCACCAACAAAGGCCGCCGACAATCTAGCATGCCCAACCTCATGTGTTCCAACACAACCCCAACCCTGAAGTGCCCCACACCCTTAAGCAACAGTGTTCCTCCTCCCCTCCCTCACCTCCCCATCATCCAACGGCACCGCCTTACTCTCCTTCCTCCTCCCCTTCCTCGCCCTCCACTTCTCCCGCAACCCCAGATTCATCCCCAGATCAACCTTCGGCTGGTTGAGATAATCCTCGGTCGTTTTCGCGCCGTAGAACCCTACCAGGCTGCGATCATAGTGGATGTACTTCTTCTCCTCTGCCCAAGCATTGAGAGCGGCAAGGTAGTGCGCTTCTGAAGGGAAGCCGCGATAGGGCTGTGTGGCTGGGTTGGCGAGGGTATCGCGTCGTGTTGTGGGGGCTGGAGAGCCCGCGCGGGGTGTTGCGGAGGGGGAGTAGGGGCGAGGTGTGAGGGTGCCACCGACTGTTGAGGCGGCGGAAGAGGCTACGATGCTGGGGGCGAGGAGGTGCCGGCGGTCTGTTTCGGTGGAGCGGCGTGGTTGGATGGTGTAGGTGGAGAAGTCTTTTGGTATGGCTGTTGTGGTCATGATTGCGGGCTTGAGAGGGAGTGGTTGTTGGTGTGTCTTTCTGCTAAAAGAGGATGTTGTACTTGAGAAGAGACGTGAGATAACCTACCGTTCGATGATCCATAGTGGCGTACAAGAAGGCCTGCGCCTGCACCCAGCCGTGTGATGGGCCAATGAAATGGCATGGCGCTGCACACGATGATGAGTGCTTTGCCAAGATTTGTTGATCGCCGACGGCAGGGCTTGACTTGACTTCACTTCATGATCTGCGATTCTTTCCCCATCCACCATCTAACAATCTTCATGGAGTAATTGGCAGTCTTGACGCTTGCACTGGTGCTTGTGGGCAGTATCATGTCTCCGCGAAGATGTATCGCATTTGTCCGTGTGGGTCAACATCTCCTCCTCCTCCTGGTGTCACCTCACTTCTGCATAGATCCGCTCATCGCCAGTATGGTGGCTTGATCAACCAACGGGTCGTAAGTCATGTAGCACAGTCTTAGGGGCCTTGAGCGGTCCATGAAAAGCTGTCCGATCTGCCGCGACCTCTCGTCAAACTTCTACTTCTTCCGTGGTTCCTCTGCTTGCTCCCTGTTACCTTTTTATGGTCAACTTCTTCTACAATCTCTCAGCCAGTCTGCAATACCATGGACCGTCTCCGTGAGAGCCAGGAAAGGCTGCGCTTCCAGACTTTCTACAGGGTCTAGTACCCGGGCTCGCAAACTATCAAGAACAGCAATGGTTTGCGAGCAAGCGATATCTCGACGACTTACGGCGAAGACAAAGTGGCCGAATTTGCGCAGTCGTTGGTCAACCAATACACATGGGGCTATCGTAGCCCAGTACCTTATGTCTCAGTCTTCTCGGATTGGGCCCACGCCGGGGCCTGGGCACTGGCGTATTCTCGCGACAAGGGAGTTGACTGTACTGTCTACACCATCGACGGCCGCTTTCTGCGCAACACCTTCGTTTTCAAAGTCAGCGTACTCGAACAAGAATTGAGCGTGCAGATCCCAGAAGAGGCAAGCCAGCACAGAGGAGCTGGCTATCTTTGCTTGCATTCAGTTCCTGCTAGCGCGATCTCAGATTCTGAGAATATCACTCCGATCGACAACATGAGAGCAGTCAAAGGTACCAGCAAGCTGACGTGATACTGTAGTCTCGTGGCTAATATGCAGTGTAGAGCGCAGGAGCGACAAGCAAGCAGAGATCTATGGTCCGGACAGCGATAGTGAAGGTGATTCCTGGGACAACAACCTCAACGACGACTTGGTGAAGATGATGGAGGACGACTACTATTGGTGATGCTGGTTTGTAGTCGACCATGGTTTGGATTAACGGCATTCGGAAGACGGCAGACGACGGAAGATGCTATTTTTGAGAGATGAAAAGTGTTATTCCACGATTCCGGAAATACCAGGTCTTTTAGTTGTTATGCGCAGGCATCATAGCAACGGCTGTAGCAGCAGCAGCTTCGACGGGTCTTTCGAGAAGAGGTCGTGACTGCTGTATCACCAGTACTCGATCATCTTTGCTCTCCAGCAGGTATACGGCAATGTCGAGGCTATTCTTGGCTGCAGTGCCGGCACCGCCTCTGTACGTCTGGAGAAGAGGCAGACTCCGATCCAAGCATTCATATCTTCGATATTCATATCATAGTACCTAGACGTAGCCATCCTGGCCCAATCCATCGCAGCACCAGCGATGCCCGGGTATCATCATTGACTGTAGTGGCAGCACCACCGACAAGCACCACGAAAAAACCCCACGAAGGTCCCGGGGCTGGCAGTCGGCCATCTCTGCTCTACAATCAAGTATGCTACGACACCGTGGCTGTATCGTTGACTGTAGTGCCGGCACCAGCTCTTTACGATTGGGAAGGAGCAGGTTCGATCTCAAGCATTCATATCTTCGATAGCTATCATAACATGCCGCGGGCGCTGATGCGTCCCATCCCCATCCCAAGTCCAAGCACGATGTGCGGGTATCAACCACTGTACTGGCCCCATTGGCCCTGCCAACGCCATGGAATGCCTGTCCTCGCTATGCATAACAACTAGTATCTTACTTGGAAACAGCCCCCGACTTGCCCTCAAAATCCCTGAAAACCGCCACCAGATCATCACACCTACCCACCTGCACCATCATCAGCTCCTCCGTATCCTGCCACTCCTTGAGCATAGCCTTCTCCTTGTCTCTCAGCTTGTCCTCCGTGCCCCTCAGCTTCGCCTTCTCAGCCTTCTCAATGATGTTCTTCCACTTGCCGTTCCTCTCGAACTCAATGCGCTGCAACAGCCGCGTCATGGTGCGGTACGCCTTCTCCAGCAACGCAGCCTGCGCTTTCTCTGGCTCAAAGGAGTAGAGATAGAACGTCTTGGCCGGCTGGCGGGTGGTGTCCTTTGGACATTCCTGGATGTCGACAATGCCGTGTTTCTGCAGTTTGGTCAGGATGGCCCGAGCGGCGGTAACGTCGAGCATTCCCAATTCAGGAATCTGAGCATCGGATATTTTGCCTTTCTCGTGGAGGATGCGAATCATGCGGAGGGCGAGCTTGCCGAAGCGGGCGCCGACGATGGTGTCGATTTCGGTGAGGATGAGGGTTTGGATGAGGGTGGTGATGTCAACGCTGGATTCGTGCTTGCTGGTATCGTGCCTGACGAACTCGGTTCCACATTCGGAGAGGATGTTGAGGTGGTCGTTGAGGTAGGTGAGGCGATGATTGCGACTCTTGAGTGATGAGATGAAAGAGAGATTGTCGTCGTCATCTTCTTCCGCTTTCACGGCGGTCTCTGTCTCGCCTTCATCGTCGGAGACAGCATGCGCTTTGCTGTTGTGAGCGTTGGTGCCGTAGAGGTCCTTTTTGATGACATCTTCGCGTTCGATTCCTTCCATGAGGTCAACCGACGCGTCAAGTTGCTCGAGTATTGTGGCATCCGAGACTGTTGGGAGATCGTCCTCATCTTCATCGTCGCTGTCGTCCGCTTCACCTTTGGCTGCGTCTTGCTTGTTCTTGAACTTGTCCGTGTCTTCTAAAGATCGTAGGACTGCACCATAGACAGCAGCCGTTTCGGCACCGACGAAGTGCTTGGCCATTTTCTCAAGCCTGAGGGTGCGGAGCACCAATGTGCATTTGTCGAAGTCCACACGCACAACCATATCGTCCTGAAGGAGAGTGTTAGTGACGGGGCTGCAGGAGCAGGGAGTGATGTGCTCATACTGGAAGCCTTGGCACTGAGATGTCCTCATCTGTGGCCACCGACTCGCCATCATGGTCTCCGTTTGGCAGATCGCCGTTGCGCCTCGCCCTCTTGATCGTGCCATGGGTTGCTTCATCGTCTTGGTAGGCATCTTCAGCATCGTACTTGCGCTTGAGAGAATTGAACTTCTTCTGGTACTCTTGGCCCTTCTTTGGACCGGTGATCTTTCTGTCTGGAAAGTAGTCCTTGATGACTTCCTCCATGAGCTCATCCTTGAGGTCTGCCTCGGGAATATACGAGCGAGGGCCGACCTTGGCGAGGTAGCCCTTCTTCAGCAGTGTGCGCATTAGCGTGTGAAAATCAGACAGTGACATGGTCTGGGAAGGTGCCTTCTGTAGCCCCTCTTCATCATCGTCGTAATCATCTTCATCTTCATCATGGTCATGGTCGTCATGTTCATCTTCATCATAGTCATGGTCATGTTCATCTTCATGTTCATCATCGTGCGAGATGCCGTTCGTCATGAGTCTTGCGACCTTGTCGATACCATTGCTGCCGTTGGTCTTGGGATCTTCGATCTTGTCTTCACCTTCAGTGCCGTTTGCCTCGCCGTTCTTTTGGTTGCCGTTGGTCTTGGGTTCCTCGGCATTTTCTTCAGCTTCGTTGCCGTTCGTCTCGCCATTCGTGAGACTCGTATCGCCTTCTCCAGTCGCATTTTGCTCTCCATTCACGGTTGCGCTGTCTGCTTTCGAAGCCCATTTCATGACGTACTCAGCTGCAAGGTCACCAATACTTGCGTGGCCGAGCTGTAAAAGGTTGCCGATCAGTGTGCTTGCGACATCACCCTCTCTATCTTTGACCAGCTTCACGAGCTTGCGAGCGCGCAGAAGGCTGTACGCAGCGTCCACATCGACCTCGAAGAAGGTCCAATAGTCATCTTCTTCGGGATAATCGCAGTGGTGGAGGACGAGGTGGTGTTGAACGAGGATGCCGATGCCTAACCTGAGGCGATGAATTGGCAGCAGAGTACGTTGGCGCAGGGCCACGAGCGACTGGCGCCCATAGTTGGCGAGGGTGGAGAAGATGTGCTTTATCAAGTTAGCCCAGTACAAAAGTGTTCACTGGGTATAATCGGCAAACGCATACAGATCCGAGTTGGCCATATGAAGCCTGGACCAGCATGATGCAGAGTTCGGTGCGTTGCTGAACCATGTGTTAGTGCGCTGTTGAGCATGGAATCGGCTGCAGACCTGGCCTTACTTTGGACATGTTGGCGATCGTGGCAGTGGCGCTGGTGAATCGGTATATCGTTGGTGGTATCGTTGCTTGGTGGTTGATGGAAATGACTCTGGTCAGCAGCTCTCACCTGATGCCAGAGTGTAAGGTTATTTGCGTCGTCGGCGTCGCATGAGGGCGAGTGCTATAAAGTCACGGATGACAATAGGTGAGTCGGCGATTGTCCAGTCATTGTGGCTATTTTGGGCTTGTCATTGTCGCTGAAGAAGTTCACGAAGAATTCATAGAAAGGTGGTGGTCCAAAAGTCTGATTCAGCAGCATCTCGGATCGGCCAAATCATTTCTCCGCTTCGGAAGGAACGGGAGAGCTTGACCTCAGGGCTTGTCGAAAGAAGAGCATCCTCCTACAGCCCATTGGCACATAAACCCGCCACCCGCGCCACTCCTCCACCATGCTCTCGCGTGCAGCCATCGGCCGACAGGCGCAACGAGCCGCCGCCCGGTCATGGCAGCATCAACGAAGGGGTCTCGCCGAGCCAGCCTCTGGTGAGTAGAAGAACAAAACATCACACTGCACCACCATTGGCAGCCATTGACGGGTCTAGGCTCCTTCCAATACCAGGTCGGCGAAGCGCAAGGGATCAAGCTGGCGAGTAGAGACCTTCCGGGCCCAGTAGCGACGCTGGCTATCGTCTCCTCCGCAGGTACAAGATACCAACCGGTTCCGGGTCTTGCGGAGGGACTGGAGCGATACGCGTTCAAGGTGAGAAGAAGATGCAATCATATACCGAATGTCTGGGCCTGTATACTGATATACTGGTTGTCAGACCACCTCCCGACGGTCGACATTGCGGATACAGCGCGAGTCTGAGCTTCTTGGATCTGCTCTGCAAACATACCACTCCCGCGAGAACGTTGTCATTGGGGCCAAATTCTTCCAGAATGACTTGCCGTACTTTGTCGAGCTACTTGCAGAGGTCGCCACCATGACGGACTACAAGCGTGCGTTCCACAATCACGTCCCTTCGTGGAAGTGAAGCTAATGGCTCCCAGCACACGTCCTTAATGAAGAAGTGATCCCACAGATGGACTTGCGTCACAAGAAGTACCTCTCCAACCCGCAGGAGATGGCCATCAACAGTGCTTACGGCATTGCGTTCCACCGCGGCCTTGGTGTTCCGACCGAAGCACCCTCAAATCTGGCATGGAAGAAGTACCTTGACGCCGAGAACCTCGCTGACTACGCCTCCGCCGCCTACGCCAAGCAGAACTTCGCTATCGTCGCCAATGGCGTGAGCCAATCCGAGCTGAGCAAATGGGTCGGCGAAATGTTCACCGACGTCCCGTCGCAGACATCTTACCAGCTCAAGCCGGAGCAGACCAAGTACTATGGTGGCGAGGAGCGTATCGCCCACGGTTCTGGAAACTCTCTCGTCATCGCTCTTCCAGGCTCGAGCTCACCTACCGGAGGCTTCTACAAGCCTGAAGTGGCCGTCCTGGCTGCGCTGTTGGGCGGCCAGTCAAGCATTAAGTGGTCACCCGGCTTCTCCCTCCTCTCGAAGGCGACCCAGGACACACCAAACATGTTCATCGACACAAAGTCAACCATCTACTCTGACGCTGGCCTCCTCACCATCGCCATGACCGGCTCTGCATCCGACATCCAAAAATCCGCACCAAAGGTCGTGGAGGCGCTCAAGTCCGTCGCTCAGGGCATCGACAAGGAGGCTTTCGCCAAAGCGAAGGCGCTCGCAAAGTTCAAGGAACTAGAGTACGGCCAGGAAACGCAGGCGGCAATGGAGTTGACTGGTGCTGGACTTGTGCACGGCGGCAAGGCGTACCAGATCGACGAAGTGGCTAAGAGCGTGGACGGCGTGACTGAGGAGAAGGTGAAGCAGGCCGCGAAGGAGGCTTTGGAGGGCAAGGCGAGCGTGAGCGCGGTTGGTGATCTGTATATGTTGCCTTACGCGGAGGAGATCGGGCTGAAGGTGTAAATATGGCGGAATCATTCTCATAGACTTAAGGGTGTGGAGGGCAAGCAAAGGGAGGTTGTGTAACAATAAATGCCTGCACTGTGCGATCGTACTGTTCAGCCTTCTTTCTGTATCATCTCACTGCTATTCGTGCAAACTCATACGCAATCCTAGTCACGTGGTCCCGATCTCAAGGCGGAAGCTCTGCCGAACTCTCCTCGATCCTCCGAAGCGAAGCTGTCTACCAGCTTGAGAAACGTCCAACCACGACCTTTGCAACTCCACAAACACTACACCAACTCAACTTCGACACAATGGCTTTCGCATGGAAGGCTGCTGGCCTCACGTACGTTCACAACCACAATACCCATGTCGTCAATCGTCTAAGCAAGGTGTACGTCAAGCTAACGCATGCGCCGAACGAAACAGATACAACCGCTACCTCGCAGTCTCCGCACGCGTCGTGCGCCGGAGTTTGAAGGAGGATCAGAGAGTCAAGGCCGAGCGGAGGGGTGAGATGGAGTTGAAGTTTGCGCGGTGGGAGGTACGTTGACCCGCGACGCCCAATACGTGTGTGGAGGAGAAGGGGAAGGGACAGGCGGGAGGGGACGATTGGGGTTTGTGAGAAGATGTGGGCTGACGATGTGTTGCAGAACGGCAAGCAGGGCGAGCACAAGAACTTGGCGGCAGCGAATGCGCAGGCTATGGCTGAGCATGCTGAGAAGCAGTAGGTAGCTACTGGTGGGAGGGTTATGGGAGAATAGGAGGAGTGGGTGTGAATCTTGAACAGAGGACGAGAGCGGTGGAATCCTCAGCGAAGGACAGTGGTGGTGCAATGGCTGTATCAACGTGTATATATGGACTCATCAGGACCTCGTGCCAAGCTTTGTGCTCTCTTCGTACCTCAATTCACCTCCATGTGCCAATCTGCGCAACATATAATGTTTAACGAAGCTTGATCAAACCTTTCTTTACGGCCTTTGGGTAGTCGTGATGCTGGAGCAAGATATGACAGCTGTTGCCATCCACCCGTTCCATCACTGAACAGAGATCTTGAAAGTCCTTTCCATCAACTAAGGTATCACCAACTTGAAGCAAACGAACGCAGCGGACAGCCTGAACTACGACCATGATACTACGATGTCCGAAGCTATCAGCCGCCTCCGACAAGAGGCAGAAGAAGCGAAGTCGGCATGGAAGCCGCGTGTAAAAGACATCACTGAGGACTTCACATCTGCATCTAACCAACTCGAACCAGGCCAGCTAGTCAAGGATGAGTGGTTCACACTGTTTGAGGCCGTTGGGGCTCTGGAGGTATGCAATCAGCTCCTCGCTCTCGGTTCTACTTGTCGCTAATATCCAAATGCTCTATAGATCATGGACCCCAAAATGGACTCCGGTTTCATCCCACCAGGCGACACGTTCGAGGCCGACTTCGATCCAGCTACTCCTGTATCCCTCCCGGAGTTGCTCTGGGTGATGGACCAGATCTTATGTCTCGAGATCATGTGGCATGCTGGCTACGCGCTCTCGCAGACGGTCTTCACATCTTTGCACATCGACCGATTACTGGGCCCTCAACAACCTCGAATACCAACGCTATACAGTCCAACGGGTGGCGGCCCACCAGAGAATCTTACCGAAGAGCAGTCAATCGGCCATGCAGTCCTGACAGCTTACTGTGTGGCAGTGATCAAGTGCTGCGATATGGTCGTGGGACTTGTTCAGAGCCAAAACTTCTACGAGGAGGAAGACTTCGTCACGCACTTGTTTGGGCGAGAATTATTGCCGCATATGAGCACCAATACGATAGATGGTATGCTCGATGGCGTGATTCCACGGCTTGAGGACTTTGGCAACGTGGGTGAAGACGTCAAGGAGGCATTGCTACTACGGCTGCAGTTCCGGAGCATTTTTCTGGGCGTGCTCTCTGACCGTACCTCGGAACAGCAGTGGGAGCAGATGCTGGGATTGTTGAAGACGATCAAGACTTCCCATACGTTCTCGACGCCTTTACCAGATGCTTTCTCAGATAAAGTACAACGGCAACTGGCCACTTCAACGCCGCCGCGGCCTATGCTGAGTACTTCTTGGGAGGACGCTTGCACGAAGTGGTCGAATATGTGCGAACACATCGTCGCCGTTAATCGCCTCACACAGTCCGAGGTAGTGTACAGTCCGGCGTGTCTGCAGAGGGCCGTCTGGGCTTTCTCGTATCGAGGCGAAGCTTTTCCCCTTCCTCGCGCCATCATGCAGGATATCCTGTTCGGCGAACAAGCTATCAGAGGCGAAGTACTACCCTACGACCTTCTGCTGGCCGACATCCGGGATCTCGTTCTTGCTGGTGACACACTGGTGGATCCGCAGAGCTTCCAGGTGGAAGTCACGACCGACCCGCGGCACATATGTAGCAGACTCATCGAAGGGTTCATGGACAAGGCAATTGAAGAATACCTGAACCTCTACCGCATGATGTGCCAGAATCGGTGCCGGATACGAAGGACTTTCACGCAGTCGATCCCGATCTTCGATGCCATGGTTACTGAGGCAAAGAACGTGGACGTCGAACTACAGAAGATCACAGCAAGCAAAAAGCTGACAGACACGAGGACTGGAAAAGCGTACAGTCTCGATCCGCTCTCAAGCTGGGCGAGGTTCTACAAGCTCCGCATCATGGCCTGGACGATCCAGCTCGGTTTCGAGACGGAGATATATCTCCCTGACGAGCTGGGCGGGACGTACTGGTTCCTCGCACAATTGTCTCAACAGCGAAGCGAGTTACTGGATCGAGTGCTGCAGTTCACCATCGGTCGCTCATTTCATGTACGACATGATCAAAACGCTGTGGCGGATTGTATGCTGAGTGAGAAATATCTCGAGAGTTTACATGCAGTGTCTGAGATCACGAGACTGATTGCTGAAGCACTGTGGAAGCTTTTCACACTGCTCACATCTACAGGAGTTGTGGCGAAGCCCGAGCGAGATTATGCCTCGCAGCAGCTGATGTATGAAGCGAGGATGAAACCATATCTTGCGGTCGTCAACGATCCGGTACCTTCAGCTGCAGAGTTTGACGATGCCACTACGCATCACGGGAGTCTAGAGCAGACATGCAACGAAGTTGATGAGCACATCAAGGAGGCTAAACAGCTCCTCGTCGGCGTGAAGAAGATGACTCCTGAGCAGGCTAAGTATCTAGGAACTGAAGAGGAGTGGAAGGAGGTGAAAGGCCTCGAGGCTACATGCATAGCCGTTGCAGTTACTGCAAGTCAAGTAAGGAATGCTGGGAAGAAGTACGGAGAGGATGGTGAGCTGGCGACGAAGTTGGAGTGTAAGGCCGAAAGGAGGTGGGCGGAGTGGTGGGTCGTCCCTGTGATCAAGGAGAAGGTCAGCTCACAGGTGGCATTACGATAGCCACGATCTTGATGCACGTCTTGGAGAACATAGGGGTCAGAAACTGATCGTTCCTGCCTATGCTAATAATGCACTGGCTCTGCACAGCAGCGACATCAAAGCCCGCTCATAACTATGTACAGCATTTTCACATCAACATCCTGAATCGCTTCGCCAGACGCCTCGCCAAAGCAACAAACCGACCAAAACAATTCCCATGTGCACACATCCCCACCCCTCAATCACAGACTCAGCTGATCCGCACTAATCCTATCCGCACTCCGCTCCCTCTTCACCATACTAAGCTTATAGTACTTCTCCTCCCCACCCGCCGTCCTTCCACCCACGAACCACTTCTCCCCTCTATCTCGAAACGGGCCCGAGTCGGAACTGCTATCGCTTCCCCGCCGTGTCCTCCGTGACTCTGCCGCTGTGGGATAGGAAGGTGAAGGCTGATTCGGGGGTCCGTAGACCGGTAGTCCAGGTGAAGGTGTCTGGCGTGGGAGATGTGTTGCAGGGCTGACGTTGTGTTGCAGAGCGGGTCGTAGGTCGGCGGTGCCAGGCGAGGTGGAGAGAGAGGTTTGTTGGGTTGTGCTGTATTGGTGTGCTTTCGGGTTTATGGGTCGAGGGCTGGAGATGTTTTCTGTTGAAGAGGTTTTGGTGGGTTGAGCTGAGGTCCATATGTTCTGCGTGCCGGCGGCCACGCCATTGGTGGATCGTGTTGGTTGTGCTTTGGGAATCTGTTGCGAGTGTGCCCGGAACGCTAGGAGGAAGTTGCTGAAGAAGGATCGTTGGGTCGGCATTGTGGTGTTAATTCGGTGCTGCTAGGCAGCTGAGTTGGTCGGTGTGCCTTTCTATTCGTTGTCCGGGTTATTGTTCTCCTGCCGTGTAGGCTCGTAGGTCATAGAATACAACACGGTTGTTTCCACTCAGGTTCGGTTATGTTCAGTGGACCTTGTAGTTGGCCTTGCCCGTTCGCCCGGCCGGTGGTATTGTTTCTTTTTCTTGCGACGGTCTTGGAATGCACTGCTAAGGGTCTCGAATGGCAGGAGAGGGCTTTCGGTGTATCGTTGTCACAGGTGAAGTGCTTCTGCTGGCTCGCGAGTAATCGGTGGCTTTTTACTCGCTCATATGCCTTTCGGGACCCGCTTCCGAAATGCTCCGCCGTTTTCCTCACTCTCTCCGCACTTTGCCGAACTCTCCGCCGAAGCCGCACGCGTACTTCCACCAAGACCGATATCCTGCTCAATGGCAACGCAACCAAGGAGCCAAGGTCTTCTTATACACCTTCTCCACACGCAATGCTGAGGAGTTGGTCTTGGTGGCTCTTACAATGTGCCAGGCCACGGCTCGGCTACGAGCACCACGGTCACGAATGCGTCACCTTCACCACATCGAGCAAGCCAGTTTTTGCTTCTGATGGAGAGCTCCCCGCAGCATCCTGGATTGAATAGCACATGCCGACGATGCTGTCGTGCTCTCGGTGTGACTACGGCTCTACTAAGTCCCGGAATACTCAGGTTCCTGCACTACATCGGTTACTTCTTTCACATTTCGATACGACTGGTCAGGGCCGCTGAGCGAGACGACGAATTTCTTGCAACCGGACGTTTGACATGAAGAGGCCAAATTGTGCTTTGCCGCAACTACGACGAGCATGTGGCTGCAGAACATTTACTTTACGTCACGCTTATACTTTGGTAAATTTGGAGGTGGAACATAACGGTAGGGTTTTTCAACGAGAGCCTGCGCTCCCTTGTTTTTGTTTTGTTGTACTGGAGTGCTAGAGACCTGCTGCGCACACCTTATCTCATTACTGTCTTCCTCTCCTTTCTCTCCCCGACCCCCTCTCTCCCTCCGATGCTCTACTCACCTCCCATGGAGGTACTCGTCCGCACTAGGCGCTCCATGAGCCTCGCTTTCGCCACGAACGACCCTGGCAGATCCATTAGCAGGATTGGCAGCAGCACTCCGTTGCTGTTGCGATCTTACGTAGCCAGCCGTCCTTGACGAGCCATGAGTGCGCGCGCCTCTCGATCCGGCAGTCCTCGTTCGACCACCGCCACCTGTCACGAACTCACCAATGCTCTGCAGTGGCGTCCACCTTTCGACTCGCGGTGCGCTCCGACCACTGCTCTTGGGCTTAGTCTTGTAGGCCGGCGGTGGATATGCAGGCATCTCCACCCCCCGCTCTACATTCCTGGTTGCGGAGTAGCCTCTTGGGTACGCGCAGTAACCCGGTCTACGAACGGCATGCGCCCGTTTGCCAGACTTTGCGTAGGCCTCGGCGTGTGCGCGCTTCAGGCAGTTCCAGAAACAGTCGACGACGATAACAGCGACGACCACCAGGACGATCACCACGATGATGACACCACTACCACCGCCCCCTCCATCTCGACGGACGAGATGTGGGGCCGGGGCAGATTCGTGGGACGGTCGTGCTGGCATGGAGCGAGCGCAGATGGCGACCTTCTTGCCGGCGTAGTCGTTGGAGGTGTGGACCGTGCGGAGTATGCAGGGCATGGGTGGTGCTGTTGTTGTTTCGATCTGTGGTTGTAAGCTTGGGGGTAAGTTGGAGGAGGACTTACTGGTGGTTTGGTGTTCAGTAAGTTTGTGTATGAGGAAAAGAGTTGATGCAGCATGATTGTGAGAGGGGAGACAGTATTTACAACTACGGATCCATATCCACGACACTCTACAGAATCACACTGTGTGAAGGTTTTCTTTGTTCGGAGGGGTACAATGCATTGTGGTCGGCCAACTCCAGGTGTCGGAGTCGAGGCACGCGCGTCGACAATGCCATAGCAGGTTTAATCCATCGATGTGTCGTGACGTGAGCACAGGCATCGGAGGAAGTGAATGCTAGCCAAGCACGTGACTACGCGAAACGAGGTCTTGATTTTAAGGTTTAGCGTGTTCTCCAGTTCGCGTTACTTGGAGCTACCGAACATCTTTCGACCCTTGTATCTCCGACTTCCCCTCTCCTCCTCGACCTCACGACACGACCTTGACGGCCATATTGCAGCGTTTTGTTATTGTTTGGTGACTGCATTGATTGAGACACTCCCTTCAAGGGTACCCGCAGACGCACTGACGCAGACGCCAATCTCCACCGGGAAACAGCACGGAGCAACAACCTGAACCCCGGGGCTCCCCGTTTGAAGGTGGGTTGTTTATTCCTTTCTCAGATGATCCGTGAAGACAGTCATCTATAGTGACGTGTTATCTCTATCATGATCAATCCCCAAGCATGCGTACACGGCAGCAGCTAACCAAGCAGTCCTCGCTCTCCAAACGCACAGAATTGTTCACGCTGATGGAAGAATCACCTCCTCCAGTCCCACCCAAAGACGCAAAGTTTACTCCACGCATGGAGCTCGACCGACCGTCTACCGCGCCCACGAGCGGCTCGAAACGCAAGCGAGAAGTGCGTGTAGAAGCGTACCCCGACAACGAGTACTCCGACGATGCTGGCTATGCCGACCAGCCCACCCCGAACAAGCGTAGCAAGTC